>Ga0213863_10000491_pt1 | contig 30281 bp, 32 predicted proteins | sample PICome_8_FD_160128 | JGI IMG/M metagenome (GOLD analysis project Ga0213863, IMG submission 160128) | Coastal seawater microbial communities near Pivers Island, North Carolina, United States - PICO497 | ecosystem: Environmental > Aquatic > Marine > Coastal | place: USA: North Carolina... | reverse complement strand
AATAGCATATATAATATTAAATAGCATACATTTCAATCCATTGTTTCTTCTATAACATTTTGTGTTGATTCATCATTATTTGCAACTTCAATAAAACACGTGGATTGTGATTTAATATAAATATCGTCTGACTCGTTTGTGTATTTTTTCTTTGGTTTATTATTTGTGTTCATTTTTTTGGGTCCTCTTTTTAAATATTCTCCATTTTCTTTTTCTTCTTTAACTATTTTCCATAACTCATTTAATTGCTGTACAGTGGATGAAAACCACATTTTATTGCGTAATACTAACACGCAACTAAATTCATCTAATTTCCAGTAAATATTTTTCATCCAAGTCCAGTTATCAGATACGTGTTTATTCATCATCGTGTCTTGCCATTCTTCCATTACTAATGGTGGTGATTCGGATAAATCAAGTGGTCCATATTCATAAACAGGTCGTCCTTTCTCATTCATAAAAAGCATAATTAGTCCTTTATGTTCAGTCGTTTTATCGGATTCAAACTCTTCTTTTGAATCATATTCTTTAAAACGGGTTTCTAAGAAATCACATTCATTTAATTTACATACTTCCATTTGCATTTGCATTTGAACCCAGTATTCTAATTTTGGGATACCTGTAATTTCGCGGTTAAAAATATTCTTAATTTCTAACATTCGTCCATACCGATCTGATGATTCCTGTGTATTAATACCATCAGGAGATGCGGCCAAGAATTCAATTGTCGGGTGAGGCAAGCAACCAAAATCGCTTACACGTGTATTATATACTTTTTCATAAAGCATCACTGAAAGCGGCTCATATTTTTGCCCCCAATGTAAAGGCGACTCAAGTGATGAGGCGGATGGTCCGCTATATTTATCCATATTTAATGGTTGGCATTTTTCAAAAATAAGTTGATTTCTAGTACTTTCGGTTAAAAATGTTTTCCAAATATTACTCGCTGTTAAATGATTATAGCGGAATTCATACCACTCAGGTGTTCGTTGTTCAGGTTGCGGAATGTTTTGTAAATATTCTATTTTTTCTTTCATTTTGCGTTTTTGAATATCATTTTGTTTCATACGAATAAACGTATTTCCACTGGACCGACGTGGGGAAATATAATTGTGAAATACATTCATACTATCCTTAATAAGAAATTCTAGTGTATCCTTGTTTACATCATACTCGTTGGAAATGCTAGACAAAATAGATTCAAGCATTTCGGTAATATCATTGAGCGCATTTTTATGAAATTTCGGTTGCATATAATGTTTAATGTTCGTTATCATATAATCATTTACCAATAATCCAACCGTTTCTTTCAAATCAGAGTAATCAGATAAGGACAATGCAAATTCTTTTATTGGTTCTTCAACTGTGGTCATTTTCTAGTTTAAATGTTTATAACGTAGGTTATAATATATAAATTATAAACATTTATATCAATTTTATATTTATTCAAATATTAATCAGACGCATTACTAATATTTAAATTTAACGGCGTTTGCTTACTATTTGATGGGGATTTTTTTCCCTTACCTAACGATTTCAATGTAGATACTCTTTTTTCACAACGTTTCAGTGTAAATTTTCGGGTAGTTGAGTTGAAATTTAATGTCGGTATAGATAGAATCTTTCCAGTAGTTTTATCACAATGAACATCTTTCACGTGTTGTAACTTCTTTTTATCTAAACTGTCAATTAGATATTTTTTAAGATCGGAAATATCATTTGGTTCAAGAATATGCTTCTCAATTATACTATCAACGTATTCATTTAATAGTTTAATTTTACCAGTTTTATCCATTTTATTCCATGATTCCGTTTTACTATTCGTTGTTTCTTTTTCCAAGAAATTATTAATATTTTCAATTTTGGAAGAATCGTAATTATTTGAAAAAACCGATTTATGTTTATATTTTAATAATTCCTTTTCTTGAGAAGCCATTATCTATATCTATATACTATTATAACGTGTTAATTTTAACTTGTTTTAAGTAAGATATAACATATACACTATTATTTATATTATTTAATAATAGTATATATTTAAATAAATTATAATTACTATTTTTGTTACATTTTTGTTATTTCTTCACCAAATTCATTAATTACTGTAATTGGTATTAAATTTATATATGTACCCTTATAATAAAATCTAAAATAATAAACAATAAAGAAAAACATAAAAAATCCAATAGCAATAAAGTAAGATACCAAAACACGATTTTTACTATTTAGATCCATTTCAAGTGTTTCTATGAATGGATCTGCTATTGTAAATTCATCCCCACATAAACGATGTTCTAACATTGTTAGCAAACAACCATTTGATATAAAAAATATAATAAAAACAATAAATAAATTAATTAAAGAAATAGTAACTGTTAATTGTGTCCCATAAAACAAAAGTATAATAACTACAAACGGTAAACTAACATGATATGACCGAATTGTTTGGCCTAGTGTTTTTTTAGAAATAGGCAAAAGTTCGCATAATTCTTCCAAATAATCAACAACTTTTTCTTTTTGGGAACGGTTTAATCTAAAATAATTTACCATTATTATATAATTTATTTATAATAGTATTGGTTAAATATTAAAAAAAATAAACTTATAATTTTATAATAAGGTAATACTATTAATGAATGAAACAACAAATAATATGGCACATGATTGTTCATATAATGAAATTATAAATGATGATATTAACATTAACAGTGGGTGTATAAAAATTAAAAAGAAAAAGAAAATCAAAAATAAAAGGGTTAAAAAAGAGAGAGAAAACGTGATTACTCCTTCTGAAAAGGAAAAACTATATGAAAAAAATGAGAATAATATACCTATATTATTTAAAGTTAATGAAAATATTCAATTAAATGCAATTTTAAAAAGTATAAGAATAAACTATATTTTTTATATTACCCTTTTATTGTGTCTGTATATATTTACTCAATGTTCTCACAATAAAAGTAATTTAATTTTTAGTATAGGTTCTATAATATTTATTACCTTATATGGTTATTTTATTCATTATATTGGGCATTTATTTGGAGATAATACCCTATCTAATATATATAAATCATATGACAATATTTTTACAAGAAATAATTATTTTAACTGGTTTGCAGAGCATTTAATTTATTTTGGAGAATTTCATGCAAAAATACATCACAATACAGATATCAATAAAACATATAAGAATATTGCTTTGGAATTTATAAATAATGTTATTTTGCAAGGAACTATCCTAATTGGCATAAAGCATATGTTAAAATATTTAGATAACCGTGTCATTATTTTATGGTCCCTTCTTTATGCAACCGCGCATAATATAAATTATAATATCATGCATCCGTTGGCACATCAACAACACCATATAAATTCAAAAACAAATTATGGTATTGACATATGGGATATTATCATTGGCAGCAAATACGACTGGAGCGAAATTGAAAATCATAATCATGTTTCAATAAACTTATTATTAATTACTGTTGTTATTTATTATGTTTGTAATAAATTTAAGATATAAATATTTATTTATACAATACTATTAATATAGTATTAACTAATATGAAATCTATCAATATTACTGGTAAACATAATATTGATAAAATGAATAAGGTTGGTGATGCTTCTTATAAGGCAATTCGTAAACATATGGCAGACTTGAATGATGATACCTTGTTACATAAAAAACAATTGGATATAATAAGGATGATGTATTTGGCTGACACAACTCCTGTTTTAAATTATGATGTTAATGATAATAATGAAAAAATATCAATTAAATCTCTCATCTATACTGAATTAAATCATAAAATACAAGGTTATAAAGGACAAGATAAGAAGAAGAATATACATAACATTGATACAATTATTAATTATGATAATGTATTAGAGAAATTAGTATCAAGTACGCTTACTTGTTATTATTGTAAAAAACACATTTTTGTGTTGTATAAAAATGTGAGAGAACCATTTCAATGGACATTGGATAGAATTGATAATTCATTAAGTCATACAAATGACAATACGTGTATTTCATGTTTAAAATGTAATTTACAACGCAGAGTTATGAATATTGATAAATTTACATTTACAAAAAAATTAAAAATTAGTAAAATGGAAGATTAAATAATTAAATATAATATAAATTGATATAAATATAATATAAATTTATATCAATTATTAAAAATATTGTATTCATTTAAATGGAAGAGCTGATTTGGCGAAAAGAAGGAGAGCGATGTGAACGTTCCTATAGAAGTGTAGAAACCCAGACACAAGCACAGCAGACACAAGCACAGCAGACACAAGCACAGCAGACACAAGCACAGCAGACACAAGCACAGCAGACACAAGCACCGCAGACACAAGCACAGCAGACACAAGCACAATACGATGATATAAATTATATTAATAAACACGAATCAGAAGGATTTGGTCAAAATAATAATAATAATAATAATAATAATAAACGCGAACAAGCAAATGATAAAATAAATGAACGATTTTTAATTGGTAAATCTATACAAAACCCATTTATGACATCAAATACTTATATGGATGATATTGAAAACCAAATGAATTTTTTAACACCTCAAAAAAGTAATATATAATTTATTTAAAATATAGTTTAAATGGATTTTTTTTAGATAGAATAATAGTTTATCATTTTAATGGCAGAAATAAATAAACAATTATCACAACAATCTTATTCTTCTCAAAACAATCTACTATTAAATAATTTAATCAATTATTACAAGGATACAGATAAATTAGATCGTATGTTAAATATTATTAATGGAGAGATTAATATTTCTTTACGAATTGTAGATTGGTTTACTACAAATTATGCAAAAAAATATTATACGGTCTATTCACTGCCATCTGGAAACCGCTTCAAGGTATATAATGACTACAAACTTAAATTACGTTCTTATTCAAAAAAAAGGTTTGATCCGTTTTGTCGTTGGGAGAGAATTAATATTCCCTATAAAAACAATACTCAATTGCAAACAACAATCGGGCAGTTGAATTTTTTTAAATGGGCATTTGATAATAACGTTATTAATTATATTGAAGAAAATTATAATGATATTGAAAAAGATATGAATAGTAGAAACAGCACATCTAAACGAAAAAATATTGTTGTTTGTAATCAAAAAACAAGAAAGAAGCGTGAAGAACTATCTATTTCAGCATCAAAGACAATTAAAAAGGAAGATGTTGAAATTGTTATTAATTTTGATTAATAATTGAGAAATTATATATATTAGATTATTATGTTAATATTTAAAAATTAAAATTTTAACATAACTTAATGGGGAATACTCTAATAAAAGGACATACTATTAATTTTGAGGATATGCAATTTGCAATAAATGAACAAAATAAACACTTGACGAATACGTATCAAGAGCGAAATATTTTAATAATAAATACATTAAACAATTATCACCAAGATTGTCTGATTTCGGGAACTGTAGCAATTGATTCAGAAGTTGAAATTATAAATGCACATTTAAAAAAAAATAAAGATATTAAGGTTATTATCTATGGTATGAATTCGTGCGATGAAACTTGTTTTAAAAAATATGAACAGTTAATGAAATTAGGTTTCTATAATGTATATATTTATGTTGGAGGGTTGTTTGAATGGCTGCTTTTACAAGATATTTATGGAACTGAATTATTTTCAACAACTTCTGTGAGTAATATAGATATACTAAAATATAAAGGACGGACAAAATTAAATATGAGGTTATTAGAGAATTAAAATTTTAAACTAACAATCAGATTTTATCCAGATTTGAAAAATAGTAGAAGAATCTAGAGTAATATTTAAAAGGCATTTATAGGATAAAGGAAAAATATATGGTAATTTTGTTTTTGGAAGAATAAAGGAAACACTATCAGCAAAATTACAAGCTGTATCTATACATTCATCAACTTCATCTTTGGGTGGGCAACCAATAATGTGAATATCATCAAACCATAATCCTGATAAAAACGTTTTATTAAATTTATCAAAATTTAATGTATGAAAATCTAACTGTTTAACGTCTGGATGAATTGGTTCCTTATCATACATTAATGATTTTTTACCTAAAGTATCAACTTCATCTATAAATACACCGTTTTTTGCTGTAAAATCAATTATTAAATCAGTATCATACGAAATATGCAATTTATTATTTATGTGTTGAACACATTCTTTAATGAATTGTTTATATGTATTATCAACCATAGCGTATATATGGTTTTTACAAATAAATATAGCATTATAACTTTAAATTAATTTTATTAAAGTTATAAATATAATTATTTTACTATATATTTTTTAAAATTCATTTTTATCAATCGTGATACTTTTAGAAATTTTCCGAATAATCTTGCTTTCGCTATCAAAAAACTCACCTTTACCGCCCATCGCTTGGTTCATTATTCCGAGATAAGTATCATTTAACGGATGTTGTAAATTCATACATTGTGGGTGCGCATCCCGCCAAGGAATCATCAAATCACCATTTTTTTTTGTAATGTATTTAATGGATTTCCGTAATTTATCATATAATTCAGTTTCTTTTTCCCAAACATCATCATCACGCACGTATATGGTTTCGCGTTTTAGATCGCTACAATGAATTGGTCGTTTATACACATCCATTTCATTTAGTTTCCGTACCATTTGCCGAGAAATTCCTTCTACATAACCTAGCTCACCAAGTTCTTCCAAATCAGAGAAATCCAGTGTCATTGAATTCACAAAATCAGTAAGATTCATCGCATCCTTACATTTTTCATTCAAAAACAGTTGCATATTAAAAGTTTTATTATTACTATTATTGTTGTTATTAACGATTGTATTGCTGTTTCTACATACGTCTACCATTTGTTTTTGTAAATCAGTATTGCTTTTTACCAATTCTATGATAATATTCTTAAAATCACTATGTTCATTAATCAATAGATTTATTGTATTGTTATTAATATTATCATCCATATTACTTTCTTTTTGTTTAATACATTTATTCTTATGTTTCCATAATCCAGAATTGGTTTTGTAATATTTATCACATATATCACACTGGTGAATTTTGGCGCTTTTTTTCATTTCCATTACATTTCCAATAATTTCCATTTGATGTTTTCGTGTAGTGATGTGTCTATCCCAATCACATCTCTTGCTACAATTAAAGTAACATTTATTACAACTAAAAAATTTGGCGTTTTTGGCGGTTTCTATAATTTCCATTTACTTATATATATGGAAATATAAAAAACGCCTAAATCCTTTTTATAAAAAACAAATTTTTATATAAAAAATTATCATAACAAAAAAAATCATACGAAAATGGAAATGAGAGCATTTCAGTCACAAGTCACTTTTTTACTATATTTTCAAGACTTTTTTCAGAAATCGTAAAATGGACATTTATAAATGTCCAAAACCGAAAAACAAATACCAAATAGAAAAGTGGTTTTTATTGATTTTTTGTATCTATAAAATAAAAGATTGTACTATTAAATAATGAAATTAATGAAATATACGGTATTGTTTTTCCTGGCAATAAATGAAACGATTTATTTGCTTAAGCCACTCATCAAAAATACTTGGGTTGGTTGTGATATCTGAATTTGCGTCTAATGTCAATAGTGGACTTTTAATATTTTTATTTAACAGCCATTCCTCGTGGTATTTATGACAGTTTTGGAGATATTCCAGTGGAATCGTTTCGCCTTGTCGTCCGCGTTTGATGACTCGTTCAAAAGAAATTTCTGGTTCAGCCCGAACATAAATGAATTTAATTGGCGGAAAATCGGTGATAAATTCATATACCCATTTGGTATAAATATTATACTCAATTTCTTCAATCTTTTTATCATCAAAAAGCATCTTGGCAAATACAGCAGAATCAGTATAGATGCTGCGTTCCATAAAAATCACCTTATAATTCCCTTTTAATGCCTTCCGCAAAACAGATAACCGAGTAATATATGCCATCATTTGAAAGGAAAATGCATATTTATGTTGATCAGCATAATATTTTTCTAAAATAGTTTCGCCAGAACTGTCTTTAATGGTATTCCAAATATCAACCGGTTCTTGAATAAAACAAATAGATGGATCTAATTGGCATACTTCCTTTAATCGTTCAAGTAACGTTGATTTACCAGACCCAATGTTTCCTTCAATTGAAATAATAATTGGTGATGAGTTGATTGAGTTGGATGATGGCATTTCCATTTTGGTAATGTTATATGATATGATATTATATTATAATAAGAACGGTTTATTTCAATTTTATATATATATATAAAAATCTATATATATAAAAATCTATAATATAAAAATCTATATATATAAAAATCTATAATATAAAAATCTATAATATAAAAATCTATATACTATTAATATTAAAATTGAAATAAAGATAAGGATTAATACTATCTATTACAATAGTGTCAAACTACCAACAACAGACCCAAATGAGTTTTATTACCAAACAAAGCAAATTAACTAAAGAGGAATGGATAAATATTGAAGTGCCTTGTAGTGATTCTGAAAAACGTATTTTATCTCTTATTGAAGATGGTTATACCAATGTAAATATTCGGCGAAATTATACGCCATCACTTGCACAACATATTAAAATAACACATCCAGAAAATTTTTCACAATACTTATATGAGAATTATTTTAAAAAACATATAATTGGATTATGTAAGAAATATAAACAATTATTTCCTGAATTGGTTGATATTGTAACCATTGGTAGTGGTGTTAAAAAAAGTGGTAGCTGTAGCGGTAACAAACAACCCGTTTTAAAAAAAGCGGATATAATTCGCATTGAAAATACATCAAAGAATATTGATGAACATAAAAATGCAATTTTTGAATATATATTAATTGAGTTATTAGAGAAAATGCTTGCAAACAAATACTCAAAAAAAAACACTAATCTATGGTTATTTGAATGTTATACAATTCATCATTTATTGAGCTATACCATAACAGATAAGAATACAATTTTATGTAATCAGATGGAAAATATAATTAAATACCTTGTCGCCGAATCAACCAGCTGTATAGAAAAAATGCTTTCACAAAGTTATTTACTTATTGAAAAAAATGATTATATATTAAAGCATGCAGATGAAACCTTATATGATCACCAAAAACAATTGTTTAGTGTATGTAAAAATCCCAATCCTAAAATGGTCTTATATATTGCACCAACAGGCACTGGAAAAACAATGTCACCACTTGGTTTGTCTAATAATCATCGGGTTATTTTCGTATGTGCCGCCCGCCATGTTGGGTTGTCCTTGGCAAAAGCGGCAATTTCAATGCATAAAAAGATTGCGTTTGCGTTTGGCTGTAATGATGCCGAAGACATCCGTTTACACTATTTTGCAGCGAAAGAATACACAAGGAATATGAAAAGCGGTGGTATTGGGAAAGTAGACAACACGCAAGGCGAAAAAGTAGAAATTATAATTAGTGATGTGCAGTCCTATTTAGCCGCAATGCTCTATATGCTCGCTTTTAATCCTAAAGAAAAAATAATTACGTATTGGGATGAACCAACAATTGCGATGGATTACCCCGAACACGAATTACATACAATGATTAACAAAAATTGGACGGAGAATTTAATCCCGAATATGGTGCTTTCGTCTGCGACATTGCCTCAACGCAATGAAATCAGCGATACAATTATTGATTTCTGTGGACGCTTTGATGATGTTGACGTCCATGAAATTATTAGTTATGATTGTAAAAAGACAATTCCGCTCTTGAACCGAGAAGGGTTTATTGAAATGCCGCATTATTTACATTCGGATTATTCTCAAGTATTGGAAGTGGTAGAACATTGTAAATTACATAAAACATTATTGCGTTATATTGATTTGAATGAAGCAGTGAAATTTATTATGACTGTTCATCGCCTTCAAAAAGAAAAGGAAAAAGAAAAGGAAAAAGAAAAGGAAAAAGAAAAGGAAAAAGAAAAGGATGATGATGATGATGAGAGTATCATTGATATTATTGCGGATAACCGGTATAGAGTAGAAACACATTTTACCGATATTGATACATTAACGATGGCTAACATTAAAATGTTTTATCTGGATTTGCTGGGAAATTTAAATCCGGATGCTTATTCTTTAGTTTATAATGAACTTTGTGGATTTCGGAAAAAGGCACAAGAATCTAATGTAAATATTGTAACAACTGATGCGCATACTTTAACAGATGGTCCAACTATCTTCTTAGCAGATGATATTCATAAAATTGCGCAATTCTATATTCAATCCGCTAAAATTCCGAGTTATGTTTTGAAAGAAGTGATGGATAAAATTGTGTTTAATCGCAAGCTTGACGAACAAATTAAAGTACTGGAAAAAGATTTGGAAGATGCAACTACTTCTACGACAAGCGATGGTACAAAAAAAGACAAAACCACACGAGATGATAAATTATCGCCTGAATTGAAAGAAAAGAAACAAAAATTAAATACATTGAATGCAAGTATTCAGACAATTATTCTAACGCCGACGTTTGTGCCAAACACACGTGACCATTTGTATAAATATGCGGCGAAAATGGAGCATACAAATGCATTTACATGTGATATTTCCGAAGAAACCGTTGAACAAATTATGCGGATAATGGATGTGGAAGATTATTGGAAATTGTTGTTATTAATGGGGATTGGCGTATTTGCAGAACATAAAAGCGTACGCTATACGGAGATTATGAAAAAATTGGCACAAGAACAAAAACTGTTTATGATTATTGCGTCTAGTGATTATATTTATGGGACAAATTATCAGTTCTGTCATGGCTATATTGGAAAAGATTTAAGTGATATGACCCAAGAAAAATGTATTCAATCTATGGGTAGAGTAGGGCGTAATAAACTCCAACAGAGTTATAGCGTCCGCTTTCGCGATAATGCGTTAATAAATAAATTGTTTCATCGTGACGATAATAAACTTGAAGTTGAAAATATGAATCGGTTATTTAATACTATAGTATAATTGTAAATTGTTTATTAATTTAATATTATTAAACAATATTAAATTAAATTAATTTTATAAAAAAAATTACTTTCGGCTCTTGCGGCTCTTGCTTCCCTTACGCCCCTTACGTTTTGTTTTACGCGCACCTTTGCGTTTGATCGTTTTACGAGCACCTTTGCGGCCTCGGCGACGGCGAGTTATGCCTCCCCAGAGATTTTTTTTAATTTCAGCTGCATTGTTCTTGGCACGTTGAAGTCTTTCGTGGGGCAACATCTCGAAATTATGTGCGCGATATTCTTTACCGGTAGAAATGTTTCTCTCACCAGTTAGCTGGCCATCTTTAGCAGTTTGAACCTTATTATTCCATTGGGTTTTAGTCATACCAAAAGGGGAAGTCTTTCCTGAAAATGTAGGACCATTATCTAATCCAAGTTTTTTCATTTCAGCATCTTGATTATATAATCCTCCTCTCATTTTATAATATATAATTAGAAAATAATATTATTAAATACTATAATATTAAATACTATAATTGATAAATATAAGATATTACTAAATATATTTAAATATATTTTTTTACATATAACTAAAGATTCTTAGAATTCCTTTTTTTATATATTAAAAAATGTCGCCTGAATATTTTGTTATACCATTAATCATGAATCAAGCAACAAGTATTATTGAAACATTAAAAACAGGAATTATTATTTTTGATTTTTCAATTCTTCTTATTTTAATTTTTATGTTTTATATGACCGATATAAATTATATTAAACGATACTATTATTCTTGGAATGAAAATAGAAAAAACAGTATTGTGATTTGTAATGAACAACGATCGCGGTCTATTCGTTTTCGGGCAATTATGCATTTTTTGGCTAAGCAAAACGATTCTGTGTATCGCATCCGCGAAGATACTGAATTTGATTGGGACGATTTAGAAAAACGCAGTGAATATCTAGTAGATCAAATGAAAGATTTTAAATTAACTGATACGATTTACGGTAAGATAAAAAACGAAGAAAAAGATAAGGTTAAAAATCCTGAAACAAATAATACTCTTGTTGTTGAATATAATACACTTATTCTTTTTTCGTACAAACATAATTTAAGTTATCTCCAAAAATGGATAGATGAAAAAGTAAAGGAATATAAAACATATTTGAAAACCTCATCTAATGAAAAACAGTTGTTTATTACGGTATCTTCTGATACGACTCCAGAAAAAGGAGGCAAGAATAAAAAAAATAATAATAATGGGTTATTAATTGATTCTGTTGAATGGGATTCGTCTATTACATTTGAAAACAGTTATTTTCAAGAAATGGACGATATTATTAAAAAAATAGATTTTTTCTTGAACAATAAGGAATGGTATATGAAACGTGGTATTCCGTATAATTTGGGGATTCTATTGCACGGTGAACCTGGCTGCGGAAAAACACGGTTTATTAAACAGCTAATGAATCATACCGGACGGCACGGGATTGATATTAAATTAAACGATGCAATGGATTTTACAAATTTACAAAATATCATCTATAAAGAAGAATTGGACGATACGCATATTATACCACAAACACAACGTATTTTAATTTTTGAAGATATTGATGCATTAGGTGATGTAGTAAAAGACCGTGATTTAAAAAAGATAGAATCGGATACATCGTCAGATTTATCCATTAATGAATCATATTTTATTAATATTGACAAAGTGAAAGATAATAACAATAGTACAAATAACAATAGTACAAATAAGAATGATATGTTGAATAATTTTTTAAAAATGACAAACAAATCAAAATGTAATAATAATTTATCGTATTTATTGAATATGTTAGATGGTATACATGAATGTAGCGGACGCATTCTTATTATGACCACAAATAAATTAGATGTTTTGGATAAAGCACTCATTCGGCCGGGACGTATTGATATTAAGATCAACTTTCAAAAATGTTCATTATACGATATTTCACAAATGATTGAAAAATTTTGGAATATTGTTATACCATCAGAAACAATATTGCCAGAAATAGAGAGAAAATACACGAATGCAGAAGTGATTAATATTTTCAGATCAACGGATGATTTTGAAAGTATTCGCAGTGAGTTTTGTCTAATATAATTTATTTTTTGACCTTTTAGGTTTGCGTGTCTTGCGTGTCTTGCGTGTCTTGCGTGTCTTGCGTGTCTTGCGATTCTTATGAGGTTTAATTCTCTTTCCACCACTTGATTGGGTAAAGTTATACTTATCACATTTTTCTGCTACATCAGAATCATCATCTTTTTTAACATTCTTGTAAAATTTTATACATTCTGTATGTGCAGTATCTGTATAATATTCTTCTATCACTTTTTCAATATATTCTTGTTTCTTGAATGAAGGCATAAAATCAGGTAAAAAACTAAAACATTCAGATGCATTTTTTTTTCCTTCCTTAATATTTTTTATACATAAAGAAAATTTCGTAGCGGACGGACTATCCGCCGGATTACCTGTTTTTCTAGTGTCACGCCAATAGTTTTTATAAGATATTCGCCACATTGGATACTTATTGTTGTTATTAAGTTTTTCATTAGTAATGCCATTTTTTCTCCCCCAATAACTTATATATGGTTCATTTAAATCATCTTTATTTTTTTCTTTAAGGGTTGTTAGAGATTCCTTATAAACATCACTTGTCTCATCACCTTCTCCTTCATTTCCCTGAATTAAATATAATTGTTTAAAATTATTTTCAATGAAGCTATTTGGTAATAAGATTGAAAAAACAATATGAACTGGTTTCCCTTCCCTATTTTTTAATTCTTTTGACCATTGTGAAACTACCCATTCTGTAAATTCAAGAGGTATTCCGTGTCTACTTGTATAAGAAGGCTGTATTTTTTTTTTTTTATTCTTATCTTCAATTGATGTTCGGTGATACTCTTCTGTTTTATATGGTTTGTTTATTGATCCAATACATAAAACATCTAAATTAAGATCTTTACAAGCATTTTGCCATGTTTTAAAGTGTCCTTTGTGCGGTGGGCAATAACATCCATTAATACACCCAACTATTTTATCCTTTGTAATTTCATCTGGAATATTCGCAATTTCTATAACCCCCCCTTCACTATATTTATAATCACCATTATCGTCTTTTTTAATTATACTTGTAAAAAAATCATTTTTTTCACTACTACCAATATTACTTTCTCTGCGCATTTTTTGTACACTACTCATTAATAGTTTATATATATATATATAAGCAAACTATTAATTTAAAATTTATTATCAATAAATTAAGGATTATCAAACGGTTCTAGGTCATCTTCAGTATCTTTGGTTGGTCCTTCTTTAAAAATAGATTGTTTTTGTCCTTTGTATAGTTTATAATTTGCGCCAATTGGGTTAAATAAACGCGTTGAAAATATAAACAATACAAAAAACGCAAGTAAATAACGATAGTCCCATTCAGTAGATCCTAATAGATAAATTACAAGACAAATAAGTGCATACATTATCATTTGTGCGATATTAAATATGTTTTCTATTTCCTTTTTTGTTTGCATACCGCGTTCAAAATCATCATCCATAAATTGAAAAAAAACCATACCGGTTGAACCAGTGGGTTCAAAATAATATTCGTAAAATGGGAAATTGGTTTTAGATTTAATATACCAATCAACTATTTTTTGTGGAAAAATATAAACAATTGGAATTTGTGTATAACATTTATAGACATAAAATGGTTTAAATTTCATTTCTTCTGTTAAATTATAAACCCACTCTTTATGAAGAAAAATATTATTAATATTTTTTATTAATGATTCATTACGAGTACTGATAATATATGCTCCGCCTCTTGCTAAACGCAAACTAATTTCAATAATTTTATTATCGCGGTATTGGGCATTTACAATACCAGTATAGTCGGTCATATTAGTTTTTACCCAGTCCACTACATTTTCAGGTGGATTTAAATCCGGAGAGACAAGTTTCCAATCATCACTAAAACCGTTTTGTTTGTCAGAATATTGATACGTTATTTGATAAACAATTTTTCCCTTTAATAAAACAAAATCAGTCATACATTCTGTCGCATCAATAAATTCAGACCACATCATATTTTTATAATCAACATATTTTTTCAATTCATCTGCGTCGTTTACCTTGAAACAGTTTTTAGAAGAAGCACTTAAATGACCCCAGCGCGGTTTTATAAAAATAGGATAAACAACTTTATCTTCTTTTCCCGCAAGTTTTTCTAAACGTCCGCCGATTAATCCTTGACTTTTAATGATCCATAATTTATCGTAGACATGTTTAAAGCGTGGGTACCTTGCATAACATCCTTTATCATAAAATGGCATTTTATTTGTCAAATGTGTTGTAAAATTATCAATATATGGATTAACATATCCCATCATAGAACACCATTTTTCTTCATATTTCATTAAATATTTAAATAGTTCGGTCATTGATTATATATTATTATTATATATACTATAATATACTATTTATTAAAATAATATAAAAAAATATTATATATAAATAATAGTAGTATACATAATGTCGTTTGCATTAAAAGGTGGATATGACGCATTTTACCGACACGTTATCAATGTTTCTTTGAGAAAGACAAATATATGGAAAAGAGGTGCTATTATAGTTAATGGTACACAATTTAATATTGATTCAGCTAGGGATAATTTAATTGAAATGGTTAAATACGATGATATAAATACATTAATGTTAAATAATGCGATTATTTATGAAAACCGAAAATTGTTTGTATATGATATTGATTTGAAGTATAATATAGAACAAACACACGATTTCAGTAAAAAAAATCTATATAATTATATTGATTTTAACGTGGTTAATTATGATGAAATTCAGAATATTTTCGCACAACGAACATTGAACTGAACTTGTTTTATAGTGTACAAACAATCAATATCAACAAAAATTTGTGTAAAACCCATTTAATAACAACACCATATTATATCTTAGAAAAATCAAGATATAATATGTATTTTTTGATCAGAAGTGGATACAATGCAATTCATAAAAGCGTAACTAATGTTTTTTGAAAGAAACAAATAAATAAAGAATATAATCATGGTATTACTGATATTGGAAATTTTATTAAATGGTATCAAAATTGTTATGAAAAGATGTTGAGAAATTATGATTAATATGTTGCATTTATTCATATTATAATATTTTATAGTATGAATTTTTTATATAAAAACTAGACAGTATACGTTTAAATAGTATATGTTTAGTTCGAGTAGGCAAGACCACCCATACCGGACATCACGCGGAGCACGTTGTAGTTGGTGGCATAGACACGGACCTTGGCGGTGGAGGTACCGGAAACCGTCGCGTTAGACAGGACAAGCTGGAGCGTGGCGTTGTCAATGCGCGAGAAATTGCAGGAGCCAGAGGGCTGGTGCTCTTCAGGGCGGAGGGCAAACGAGTACACGTTAATACCAGTGTCGGGGTTGCGGGTGTGGTGCTGGTAGGGCTGGACGAGGTCAAAGTAGGTACCTTCACGCTCAGAGAATCGGTCTTGACCGTTGAGCTGCAACTTGGCAGTGACAACGGGATTTTGACCCCAGCAGTGCATATCAAGGGAAGATTCGGCCATAACGAAGGTTCCGGCATCGGACACGCCCGAGGGTTCTGCGCGATCGCCACCGAAATTGCTGTAACCCCAAGTCGTGGCATCAGTGGAGGTAACATCAACGGCAGCAGGGTCATGAAACAGACCAGATCCATTAATATACTCGTCAACACCTTCTTTGCCACCAAACGCCATAATGGAGTTAGGGAGGGCATCAACACCGTCAGTGTAGTTGAAGGGTTGGGCACCAAGAGCCTTGTAGAGGGTGGTTCCGCAAGTGAGGGACGAGCAGTAGTCAACGTTGGTGTCGGGCTGAACAACGAAGACCAACTCCTTGCAGGGGTGGTTGAAGTTCAACTTGATCTTGTTGGAGGAAGAACCGACGGATTCATCACCAGTGAACTGAAGCTGCTCAATGAGGTATTCGTGGGGGTTCTGGGCCATACGGCGACGCTCATCAGTGTCCAAAAACACGTAGTCAACGTAGAGCGAGGCGGCAACCAAAGATTGGTTGTAGGCACTGGACACGCGCTTGGTATTGGTATCAGCGCAGCCAAGGTCAGAGACAGCCCACAAACACTCATCAATGGGGCGGATGTCAAGGTTGATCTTGACTTCGTGGTATTGAAGGGCAATGAGGGGGAGGGCAAGACCGGGGTTTCGGCAGTACCAGAACTGAAGGGGCACATAGAGGGTGGTTTCAGGGAGGGCATTGCGGGGCTCGCACACTTGGGTGGGAGCCGAGGACGAGCAGGGACCGTCAACAGGCGAGAAAGAGGGGTCAGTGATGTAGGTAAGCTGGGTGGTGTTACCGATCATACGGTAGTAACCACGTTCTTGTTCCTTGGAAAGGGTAAGCTGGTTCCACAAGTGCATCCAGTCACCATACTGACGGTCAATGCGCTGACCACCAATTTCAACCTCAACTTGGGAGATCATTTGCTCACCAGGGAAGTCAAGCCAGCGGGCCCACACACCCTTATCGCTGGTACCTTTCATACCTTGATTGATTTCAGGCAAAGTCACTTGTAAGTAGGTGCGGTAAGCCAAATCACCATTGCGGCTGATGGTGCAGGTCACGCGGCGACCGAAATCGGCTTGACCGTTAAAAGTTTGCTCAATGGATTCCATAGAGAAGTTCGTGTGGCGACGGTAAGTCACCTTCCAGAAGGTAATCTGGGGGTTACCGGTAAGGTAAACATCTTGAGCGCCATAAGCTACGAGTTGCATTAAACCTCCTCCCATTGTGTTATATTATTGCTAAAGAAAAAAAAAATTATAGAAAAAATATTAATTTAACTTACTTATTTTTTAAAATAAACAAATTTTAAAAAATAATTAATTAAATATTAAACAAACCTACTTTTTATTTAATGAATTTAAATTTGACTCAATAAAATTATTCAAATATGTGTCTAAATATACCTCTCTTTTCCCTTCGTGTTTTTTTGAAAAGAAAAATTTATTTTCGCGTTTTTTAACTGACCATCCTGATTCTAAAGCATTCCAAATAAATAACATTTTTTGTAATTGTATAAAATCAATATCTAAATTAGATGGTATATTAATATTAAAATCCATTGTTAGGAATAGAATAGAAAACATTAATTATTTCTAAACCAAATTATTTTGTTTTTGCTTAAATAAAAGGCATATACATATAATTATATATGCCAACATTTAAACCTAAAAATTTAAAAAAAATTGTTATTTCTAAAAAGAATATTACTACACTAGATAGTAAACATAAAGAAATAATTGAAAATATTGATAATTTAAAGAAAGAAGAGCTTCCAAGATTAATAAATGAAAGAAGTGAAATTAAAAAAACATTAAAAAAAGGCAATCCCACAATAGATGAAGAATTAAATATGAAAGACAAAATTAAATTATTAAACAAAGAAATACAAATAATAAAAAAAAAAGAAAAAGAATATTATCTTAATAATTCTTCTTATGTATTTGATTATTTTGAAAATAAAAAAAAAATTGCAGAATGTGAAAATAAAACAACTTTATTGGATAATTTTTTTAAAATAAAATCCGAGGATAGTACATTAAGTGACCAATTATCTAATGAAAAGAAGAACATACAAACATATATGAAAAATGTAGATGAAGGTTTCTTAGATATTAATAATTTTTTAACGGAAACTGATATATGTACATTCTGTGGTAAAGGAGAAATGATTGCAGTTGATTATGAAGGAGTAATGATATGTAATCAATGTTCAACAAGTGTTAAATATTTGGTTGAAAATGAAAAGCCTTCATATAAAGAACCCCCTAAAGAAGTTTGTTTTTATGCATATAAGCGTATTAATCATTTTCGCGAAATTTTGGCGCAATTTCAAGCAAAAGAAACTACTCAAATCCCAGATGAAGTTATTGAAAATATCATTCAACAAGTAAAAAAAGAGAGAATTGATATTCATCAATTAACCAATAAACGAACAAAAGATATACTTAAAAAACTTGGATACAATAAATACTATGAACATATCCCATTTATTAAGGATAAATTGGGCATAAAACCACCGATTATGAGTTCTGATTTAGAAAATATGTTATGTAATTTATTTATGGATATTCAAGGCCCATATGCTAAATTTTGCCCTGACGATAGAGTAAATTTCTTAAATTATTATTATACGGTTTACAAATTATGTGAATTATTAAATCAGCGCCATTTTTTACCATATTTTCCGATGCTAAAGGATAGAGAAAAGAGGATTGAGCAAGATGAAATTTGGAAAAATATTTGTGGAGAATTAGGATGGGAATATATACCAACAATTTAATTTATGCTATTTATTAATTATATAATTTATGCTATTTAATAATTATATAATTTATGCTATTTATTAATTATATAATTTATGCTATTTAATAATTATATAATTTATGCTATTTAATAATTATATAATTTATGCTTTATAATTTACAACTTACATCCCACCCGGAAAACCAACTAAGTTGGCACCGATACCGAATCCAGCACCAGAGCGAGCACTAACACCCATACTGGGGACATAAGTATCCAAAATACTAAATGTCGCAGCAGCAGTAAGAGCAATCAATGCAATTTCGTCAAATTTGAGTGATTGTTGAGGAATGGCGAAGGCCGCAATAGCAACCATCAAACCTTCAACTAAATATTTAATAGCTCTTTTAACCAATTCTTTTGCGTCAATTCCTAACATATTTATATTAACTATAAAGAAAAAAGATTTTATAATTAATAATTAATTCTATTTTTGTTAAACTATATTAATTATATAAAACTATACTTTTGTTAAACTATATTAATTATATAAAACTATACTTTTGTTAAACTATATTAATTATATAAAACTATACTTTTGTTAAAGTATATTAATTATATAAAACTATACTTTTGTTAAACTATATTAATTATATAAAACTATAACTTAATGTATAAAACAACTTAAAATATTCTTGTTATTAATAAAATATATAGAAATGACCGATAATAAAGATAGTTTTCCTCATCGTATTAACCCCGATGGTACCGTTAATAACAATTATGTGGATGTGTTAGATGAAGATAAAGGAATTGCCGGACAAAAGTTTGCATGTGTTTCTTTTATTTCCCCTGAAAAAATCATTAAACAGCGTGAAATGTATAATTTCCAACAGTTCCTAAAACAGTGGGATATGAATAAATCAATTGAAAAATTCAATCAATTTTTGAGTTTTGTTTCTTACAAATACAATTTGAACTTTGATAATGTTTCTAAAGATTTGCAAGATTTTTGTAAGGACGAAAAAGACAGTATTACTTCTTCTTCAGTAGAAGACGATTTTAAATCTTTTATTGACGTGAATGACGAACGTTTGCTTGATGAGTTTAATAAAGAACACAAATTTCAGACGAGTGTGCGTGGATTAAAGGTGCGTGGTTCTTATCCTACACAAGAAGAAGCAGAAATGCGGTGTAAGTTGTTGCGTGAAGTTGACCCGAATCACGATGTATATGTTGGTCCGGTGGGTATGTGGATGCCGTTTCACCCCGAATCTTATAAAACAGGGCGTGTTGAATATATGGAAGATGAGTTGAATCAATTAATGCAAGAAAAGACCAAGAATGAATCTTCGGCAAAGGTTGAATTTGATAAGCGTATCAAGGAATCTAAAGCAAAGGCAATTGAAGACAACAAGAAAAAAGCAATTGAAAGCGGAAATGTCTTGACACAAACAATTGACGATGAAGGAAATTTAATTAGTGCGAAGGACATTGACGATGATGGTGAACAAAAGGAAATTTCAGTTTCTGATTTGCGTAAAGAATTGTTTGATGGTGAAAATGTGGTTACTGGTAAATACTCAGATCATGGTCTTGGTAATGTAGCAAAGGTGCGAGAGTTGCCGACGGAAATGCTAGACGCTCTTAATGAAGTGGAGGCAAAAATGGCAGAGGAAAAGGCAAAGGAAGAATAAATCTTAATTTTTTATCTAATTTTATCTAACTTTGTATAACAAATAATATTACGCGTTAAGTTTAACAATAATATTATATAAAACTATTACATAATATTATAAGATGGCACACCAAACAAAAGAGTTGATTGATTTTCATTTGCGTGTTCAAAAATCGGTTACGGCGATTATGAAAGACGGCAAAATTGACCAGAATGATATTCCGGAAATTATGTTGTTGATTACGGATTTATTGATGGCGCCGGCGAGCCCCAAAATGACTATTGAAGAGTTGGCGGAAAAGATTAACGATTTGTATGAGTACATTATGACCCACTATAAATTGTTTCCGGAAGATGATGGACAAAAAGAACAATTTAAGCGATTGTTTGATATGTGCGTGAAATTGGTGCTGGTTCAACCGAAACTTAAAAAGGCGTGTAAGAGTTGTTTTTCGTGTTTGGTGTAAGAAAGTAATAAAATTGATTTAAATATTATACTATATGTTACATCATAACACATTATAGCATAATATCAAAGATGTCGTGTGATACGTATAATACTCACAGTGTTTCCATCCTTACCGTTACGCAATATTCGCGCCGAGAATGTATGCTCATTTTATCGCGATTAATCAAACAGCAAATCTATAAAAATGTTGTGGAATGGGTCATTGTAGAAGGCAGTCAAACGCAAGCGGAGGCAACCGCAAATGAAAAGTATCTGTTTTCGCATAGTGAGATGGCGACCCTACCGTTTAATATTAATTATATTCCCTACAATTCTTTTTTGGGATCACAACCGCGATATTTGAGCGATTTACGTAACAATGGAAATAACGCATGTCGTGGAGATATTATTGTGTGTATGGACGACGATGATTATTACCCACCGACGCGTATTAGTCACGCAGTTCATATGCTAACTACTTCTTCTTCAGCATCTTCTTCCAATTCACTTATTGCCGGTTGTTCGCGCGCTTACATCTACTTTTATTTGACCAAGACATTCTTTCAATCCAAAAGTTTTGGTGAATGGCATTCTACCAATAACTGTCTTGCTTATAAACGTGAGTATTTGGAAAACCATTCACACGAAAACGGATTATCACGTGGCGAAGAACCGAGTTTTACAAATGATTTTACAGAACCAATGATTCAATTAGATCCAATGAAAACAATTGTTATTTCTGGACATAGTCAAAATACAGTGGATAAAGAAAAGATTTGCCATTCGGAACAATTTACTGAATTATTTGCACCGACAATTACCGATTATATTCCATTACCGATTCTTTTGAAATTAGAATCCATTTTTGAAAAGATGTAAAAAATAATATTAAAAGTAAATTTAATAGTTAATAATTTAATTTAATAACGATTTCATTAACTTAATCTCTCTTTCTTGTGTTTCTATGATATCCTTTGCTAATTTTTTTATGGTTGGATTAGTGGATTTATAATGAATATTATGCGATGTCGTTAAAGCCGTTGAATGATGACTTATCATACGCCGTAACCATTGATTGTCGTCTACTAATAATTGGTTTTGTAATAATAAAACACTAACCGAGAGTGATAATGCTACACCAACACTAAAGGTATATTTATTAAAATGCCCCATAGAAAAGTAATGAACTAACTCATGTGCCCATATCATATTCGCTGCCATTAAAAAACCTCCATAGACAAGTGTTGTAGATAAATACAGATCACTAAAACGAAAAGCAAGTATATTCATTGGGTTAAATGCAATCCCAACTAATGTCATAATAATAAACTGAATTATTTGCTGAGACTTATTAAAAGCTATCATATTTAATATTGTATTATAGTATAATAGTATAAAAAGATTTTTATATATTTTTATATTAATTAAAAAATTGAAATCCTTTCGGTCAAATAATATCAATATAACCCCTCAGTAATACAAAGAGACCCACTAATAAAATGATGCTTGAAAATATGCATTATACCTTTATGTATTGCGCGGAACACCATCACGGCTGTATGGTCCAAGGATGGCACGAAACAATCCCAGATGGATTTACCCTTTTGAATTCGCCACATTCAAATAATACGCATCGTTGGGCAATTATGGGTGTCATTTATTATACGCATTATTTGAATGATGCCGAAATTCCAGATGATGTGCCGAGTGTGGCTATTGTGAAGAGTGTAAAGATCACCTATGACAGTTATGAAGGAAGTGAATTTAAGTTTCATCATTACCGTGAATGCGTGACAAATGAAAAAGGACAAGAAATATATTTGGACGAAGATACGCCGCTGTATAAATGGTTTGACGATATTTCAGACTAGAAGTTAATAACTAAACAAATGAAGGTTTTTATGAATGAATGTAAATGTTTTTAAAATTTTAAAAGACCTCTTGCGTGACGACGAATATTATTATTTTCACTTGGTATATCTAGATGTATTTTATAAATAACACTAATTAAATTATCCCAATAATTATTTTGTATTGAAAACTTAGAAGTTTTTTTATAAACATTTTCATTCATTTGTTTTAGAACAGATTTATTTTTTAATCCATCTATTAATTTTTGTTTAATTTCATCATCACTCATATTTAAATTTAATTCTATAAAATTATTTTGAAAAATTTCTTTTCCGATGGATTCAACATTTCCTGCACAAACACTATTAGCTGCTGTTATTTCTAAATATTTACATACAAAATAATTAAATTGTGAACAAGTTGCTATACATATATGGCTTCTATTTATTAAGGTTGATAATTCTTTTCTATGTTCTATTGCAGAATTGATATCGTATGTATAATAAGGTCCTCTGGGTATTATTTTCAGATTTAATTCCGTCATACTTTCTAAAATTTCCTTTATCTTTTTTCTTAATGGATAACATTCTTTTGTATCACCATATAAAAGAATATCAATATCTTTTTCTAAATTCATATTATAAAATGTGGTTGAATCATAATGATGAGTTAATATAAATGTTTTATTCCAATTATAATTTTGTTTAATATAGTCCCATTCATCACAATTATACATAGAAATACCATATTTAATATTATATGTTTTTAAATCTAAAAATAAGTAAGAAAAATTTCTATATGTATAATTATGTATATCTTCAAATAATATGACCTTTTTATTAAATGATAATAAAAGTTGAGTATATTTTTTTATATCATTTGTATTGTACTTTTCTCTATCAGATAATATAAAATTATGAGTAGTAGAGGGAATACAACATCCGGTAATAATTAATATGTCATCTTTATTTATTTTATTTAAATTAAATAGTGATATATTAGTCAACTTAATTTTTTCACATTTTATTGCATCTGTTCTTATTCTAGAATTAATATCAAATAAATTATCTTCGCGAAAATCATTGTATAAATAATATAACATAATTTTATTTATATTATACAATATTAATTTTAAGTATTAATTTACTTATTATTTTTAAAAATTTACTTATTATTTTTAAAAATTTAATTATTTATTAAAAAAATTGAAATGCTTTATTTGATTTTTATTTAAATCAAATAATACCAATATACTTTCTTCTTGATTTCAGATATATATTTGAGATAAAATGAATTTGTTCATTCTCTCATTGATTAAAAAAGAAATTGCTGAATCTATGATGGATAAACACATCAGTAAGATTTTATTAGAAGCAGTGCAGATGCTTTGTTCAGCAAAACGCGTTCTTTCGCCAGATGATGAAAGTAATGAAAACTTGTATAAAATGGCACACAAGAATCATCCGGTAACTATTTGGTGCCGTGCGTCAAAAGCGAATTATATGTGGACCTTAGATTTAGTTGACGAAATGCACAACGAATGGAAATATCGCTATGGACACCCCGACACAAAACAGCATAAATCTTATTTAATCGCCCAATATTTGCGAGAACATATGCCATCAGATGATTCTTTTGAAAAAGAAGGATTGACGCCATTCGCACTCGCAATGCCAGACCAATACAAAACCGATGATCCAGTTGAATCATACCGCAACTACTATATGTCGGAAGAAAAACAAAAAATAGCTAGTTGGAAAAAATTACGTGAAAAGCCTGATTGGTATACAGTAAAGGTGTAAGTAAAATAAATAATAATAAAAAATATAATAATAAAAAAGAAATAAGGTAAGATTCTTTTTTATTTATTTATTTAAATATAAATTAAATTCAAAATAAGCTTAAAAATGACACCAAAATCAAAAAATTGAAAACACTTTTTTCTCTGCTAAGCTAACTAAAACTGCGTTAAGAAACATTTAAAAATTACTATTATAAAATATGTCGGATTACATATCACTTGTTGATGAAGATAAATGGCTTAAATTTCAATTGATTTGCAAGCCAGAACAATCTGGTAAAACCTTTGTTATGATTCGTCATATTATAAAAGACATCACTGAGCCAATACAGGGCAAAGAAATAATTAATTTTATATTGTGTGACAACAATTTACTTCTTACAAAACAAACAAGTGATAGAGTTGACCATGATTTGATAGAATATATACTTGAAGGAGATAGATATATTGAGTTGTCATCACATTCAAGAACCGAGTACCATGACACAGCATCAGTATTTCATGCAATTTTGGTGGATGGAGCAAGAAATATAATATGTTGTACAAATGGTAAACGGATGGATGACATTTATAAATTAATAACAGATATAAACACATCGCTGTTTACCAAAGGAAAATTTCATTTTAATGTTTGGTTGGACGAAGCGGATAAGTTTATGAGGAATATAGATAGTACGTTACTCCCAATTGTAGAGAATTACTTAAATGTTAATTGTAAATTGATTACAGCTACTCCTCATAATCTTTTTCAAAAATATGAATATATGAATGTATTGCCAATTGAAAATACTACTTCGGAATTATATCACGGTTGGACTGACTATATTAGGGGTGAGTGTTATAATACTAATTGCGAATATGCCGAAGCAGCTCATAGCCATTACACGAATAACATCAAGGTTTTTGAAAAAGAAGGGAGTTATTTTGATTTTATTGATCATATATTGACAAAAGTGGCTTCTGACAAAATAAGTCCAGGAACTAAATGGTTTATTCCAGGGTTAACTATTAAAAAAAGCCATGAATCAATTAAAAACCTTTGTATTAAAAAAGGCATGGCTGTTTTGTGTGTAAATGGCGATGGTATGGTTCTTACTATACCAGGAACACTAGAGCAAATAACATACAAAAAGGATGATGTTTTCAATAGTAAACTTATAGATATATATATAAAACATAAGTTAGAACGGTTTGCATTTGTTATTACTGGATACATTTGTATTGGGAGAGGCATTACAATTATGTCTGATAATTTTATGATAGATTATGCGATTTTATCACACTATTCAAGTAAGAACGAAGCATCTCAACTTGCTGGGCGAATGAAGGGGAATATAAAAGGGTTTAAAACATATAAAGAAAAAAAATTACCCATAATTTTTACAACCGAAAAATTTAATAAAATAGCAATTGAGTGGGAAAATAAATCAAAGAAACTTGCAAAATTAGCCTTTGAAAAGGAGCAAAATGGAATGACTACTGTTATATATAAACATGAATTTAAAACCTGCGACAAACCATTTAATTACATATGTTCAGAAAAATTATTTAATAGTTTTGAGGAAGCAAAACAATTTCTGTTTACAAAAGAAAGAGAAATGGATTGTAAGGTAAAAACTACAAAAAATAGTGTGATTCATGAGCGTGAAGGTTATTGTGTTACATCTAAACTGCTTCATGATAACAAAACAGTTGCTGATCTTACCAAGGACGATAGAATTACGATGGAAAAAGCCAGAATAATTCCACCTAGTCGTTGTATATCTTCAACAGACAAAGGAAGTCGTTATTTAATCTTGCCTGTGTATGAGAATGAGATGAGTCCACCAAAAAGTGTTAAATATCAAGTTAGGTATATTAAGTTTGATTAGTATAAATATAAAAATAAAAAGTACATTTATCACTCTATCCTTTTTTCTTTTTTTTAAGTTATATATTTTTAATTATAATTTGAAACTAAGCAGCATTAGATAAAGAGAGGGAGTAATAAAAATTATATAAAACTATAATTCATTATCTAGTCCTATTACTACTACCACTTGGACGTTTTTTTTACACTAATCTTTGGACCTTGTCCGCGTTTCTTGGAACTATTGGGATCGTAAGCGTCATCATCATCATCCGAATTTAAATCTTTGGATAAATCCCAGAACTCTTTTGATCCTAACTTGAAATCGGCGTGATGTTGTGCTTTATACCAAAATATTTGGTCGTGTAGTTTATTGGATTTTGAGTTGTTATTAATGACTAAACATTCAAAGTTTTCTGTACATTGGTCCATGACTTGACAAAATGATTCAAATGTCGGAAACATACCTGCATAATTTTCCCAAATGCGTTTGCGATTGGCAATGTATGGTTCACGTAAAATAAAGACATAATCAATATTCGTCCGTAAATTGGGTGGAATACCTAATGGATACTGCATTGTGATAATAAGCATAATTTTCCAGTGCCGCCCGTTCATAAAAAGCAATCGCATCATTTTATCTTTTGTCCACGTGGCATCATATAAACAATCATCTAAAATAACAAAGGCACGAGGATCAATATTACAGCGACGAAATTGTTCCATTTCTTTTTTCACTTGTTTTAAAACCGTTTTTTGTCGCTTGAGAATATTTTCAATAATGGATGTATTGTATTCCTCGTGAATAAAAAGTTTTGGGACGTGAGAACTATAAAATCCATTACCAGCTTCAGTTCCAGAAATAACCGTTCCTATAGGAATATCTTGGTGATGAAATAATAAATCCCTCACTAAATAACTTTTACCAGTATCACGACGACCAATTAAAACAACAACGGGTCCTTTATTTTCATCCGGTTTAAAACTAATGTGTCGCATATCAAATTTTTTTAATTCTAATGTCATTTAATGTTTAAAATGCTTTAAGAAAATAAAGAAAATGAAATACCGCATCATCATAGATAAAAGATAAATATATATAAAAGTAATGAGTTAAAAAACAAATAAAATATATATAATACAAGTAATAATGGAGTTTAATTACAGAAAAGATGATAATCATAGATTATTCAAGAGTTTAGAAGAAAAATCTTCATTTGGTATTAAAAATCCTCAAAATTATATTCCTCTTTATGATTGTTACTTTTCATTAAACCAAAATAATTATAAACATATCGGTTTAAACAATCCATTAAGATTAGAATATCTCATTTCCCAAGAAACCAATAATATTTTTGATTGTAGTATTAAAAATGATATTTCTAAAGATACTGAACAGAGAAAAACATATTTAAAGTTTAGTCCATTATTAGATCCTTTAAAATATTTACTTGGTAAATATGATATTGAAGATAAAAATCTATTTAATTTGCCAACATTTGAAAACGATTTATCTAATTGTAATGCTAAAGTAAAAAATTATAATAACACAGCATATATTGATAGTTTTTTTACATATTTAACAAGTCAATTATATCATAAACATAATTTTGTAAATGGAATAGATTTTTATGGTTCTTTTCTAGCAATTAAAGATGATTTCCGAATTAATATAATTGATGATATTGAGTATTTAAATGAATCAATATTTTTTAAAAAAAACGAGAAGGTTCTATATGAATTAGAGAATATAGATATAGATAGTTTTACTAATGATACACGTAATTATAGGAAGAAAATTGTTATAGAGAATAATGAAAATATGGAGAATAATGTTTCAAATATATTAACTTTATCTGATATTTGTCATATTGATGATATAGAAACGATAATTTCGCAAGAAATGAGTTGCGATACAAGTAATACGAAAGATATTAGTGATTATGAATTAACGTCACTTGATATTGAATCAACAATAAATAATAAAAATGAGAAAACAAAACTGCAAAGTGAAACAAGTTCTTGTTCTTCTAGAACATCAAACACGTCATATTCATTAAATGGAAATATAACAAATGAATCCAGTGATGATAGTGATGAATATGACAATAGTGATAATAGTGATGATAACGAAGATTGTGATGATAACGAAGATTGTGATGATAACGAAGATTGTGATGATAGTGACTATGAAGATTGTAGTGATAGTGAAGAGGGGGATGATGATGAACTTTTTGCCAAAATTAAATCATTCCCAGTTCAAGTTATCTCTCTTGAACATTGTGAACATACGCTTGATGATTTGATGAATAATGGTGATATTACGGATGAAATGTGGGATTCTATTGTAATGCAAATTTTGTTGAGTTTAATTACCTTTCAAAATACCTTTCATTTAACACATAACGATTTACATACAAACAATATAATGTATTCTAAAACCGATAAAATATATTTATATTACAAGATAAATAATACTTATTACAAAGTACCAACCTATGGCAAAATTTATAAAATTATAGATTTCGGAAGAGCAATATATAAGTTTCGTGGACAAACATTATGTAGTGATAGTTTTGCAAAAGACGGTGATGCCGCAACTCAATATAACTGTGAACCTTATATTAATGATAAAAAACCTAGATTAGAACCTAGTTATAGTTTTGATTTATGTCGCTTAGGATGTGCGTTATATGATTATTTAGTTGATGAACCTAAAACAAAAATAACTCAAATTATGTTAGAATGGATTAAAGATGATAAAGGGCGTAATATACTCTATAAAAAGAACGGCGATGAACGTTATCCAGATTTTAAATTATATAAAATGATTCCGCGAACAGTAAGCAAACATATTCCAATGAATGTATTGCAAAAACCTTATTTTGAAAAATTTATTGTCAAAAAGAAAGATATGAAAAAAAAAACCAAAATAATTGATATTGATAGTATTCCTTGTTATGTTTAAAAATAAAAAATAAAAAATAAAAAATAAAAATAAAAAATAAAAAAGTCATAAGACCCTTTTATTTTTTTCTTATTCGTTTATTCGTTTATTCGTTTATTCGTCATACAATACGTTCATTGCGCATTGAATTGCGGTGTCCGATAACCCATCATTATCGTCACCTAACTCACTCATCATATCGCTGTTAACCAAGAGTTGACGATTTACTTCTCTCATTTGGGCTTTTATCCCGCGAATATTATTGGTTAGGCGAATGACGTTTTGTTCGCTCAAATAGTT
>Ga0213863_10000489_pt1 | contig 30382 bp, 50 predicted proteins | sample PICome_8_FD_160128 | JGI IMG/M metagenome (GOLD analysis project Ga0213863, IMG submission 160128) | Coastal seawater microbial communities near Pivers Island, North Carolina, United States - PICO497 | ecosystem: Environmental > Aquatic > Marine > Coastal | place: USA: North Carolina... | reverse complement strand
TCAAAAACATTATCATTATTTTCATCAAGTACATCATCACCATTTTCATCTTTAACTTGTTGTAATTTAGTTTCTGCTCGATTATCCCAAATAAACTCTCTTGGTTGTAAGCTATCAATAAAATCTAAACCATAGCTTAAATCTTTAATATTTGATTTATCCCTTTCATCAGATAATGATGTTATAGATGTAACTGCACATCTTAAAGTGCTTATACTTGAATTACCTAAAGTAATTTCGTTACTTACAGTTGCTGCACTTGGTGCTGAAGCAAATCCTATTAAAGTATTATTTGAGCCAGATGTTAAATTAATAGTTCCACTATTTGCTGCGTATGCACCTAAAGCAGTATTTGAATTTCCAGTTATTGATTTACCTGCAACATAACCAAGAGAAGAATTATCTGTAAAAGATGTACCACTATATAAAGCTTCATAACCTACTGGAGTATTTCTTTGCCCAGTTGATTGTGAAAATAATGTTCTATAACCAAAAGCAGTATGTGAATTATAAAATAATGTATTAGCACAAGATTGCCCACCAACAACAGTATGGTTATTATAAGCACCTTGTAAATTTCTTATTGCTCTATAACCAATACAAACTGCATTTGAAGCATTCATTGCTTTTCCTGCATCAAAACCTATATATACTGATGCTGAATTTGTTGTATGTCCTAAACCTGCATTTTCCCCTATCATTACTGAAGCAGTACCACTGGTTAAAGCGTTACCACTATTTTTACCTAACAATATATTGCTATTCCCACTTGTTAAAGAATTACCAGCACTATCACCAATAACTAAATTATCTGCTGGGTTACCACTTAAATTACTTGGTATATTTAAAAAATAAGCAGATGTACCATCAACTAACACATCACTTAAACCATTTAAATCGGTAGCACCACCACCACCACTTGGGGTAGCAATCCAAGATAAAGTTCCCGAAGCGTTTGACTCAAGTATTTGATTAGCTACATTAGGTAATGCGTTTGGTAATTGTAATGTATAACTACTACCACCAGAGTGAACACCACCTTTAAAACCTACATAATGTGATGATGCTTCACAATATAATTTAAGTAAACCTTGATCTGTGTTATCACCTAATATACCAACGGTTGAAATAACAGATAATTTATCAGAAGGTGTAGTAGTCCCTATTCCTACGTTACCATCTCTAGTAATTCTCATTTTTTCGGTAGTACCAACCCCAGCTTTATAAGTTTCAAAACCTAAATCTCTACCATCTACAGTAAGATTATTGTTGTGTATTTTTATATTTGCATCTCCATTATTAAAAGTTAAATAAGAATTATTTCCACCAGCTATATTAATGTTCCCATTAACCTCAAGCTTGTGAAGAGGGGCAGTAGTTCCTATTCCTACGTTACCTGTTTCTAAGATTTTTAAAAGCGTATCACTCCCTTTTATAAAATTGAAGTTTCCATTAGTTTTAAAGTCAACATCACCTGCTGAACCTTCTATAAAGTTGTTTACGTTTCCACCTAATGTAATCCTACCCTCTAATCTAGAAGTACCTGTGTTGTGCAATTTATAACTAGGAGCATCAGTTCCTATACCTACGTTGCCTGAAGAGTCTATACGCATTCTTTCATTTGTACCTCCATTTGTTACAAAGGCTAACGATTGATTAGATGCTGAACTTATAGTATTCACACCACCATCACTCTCTACGTTAATATTAATACCGTACCCAACATTATTATTAAACTCTGCGACCACACCACTAGCATCTGACCTACGTACATCTAAAGGTGCGCTAGGACTAGCAGTTCCTATACCTACGCTAGTTCCATTATCAAATATAATACTATCTATTAATGTGTTTGAATCCCATTTTGACAAATAATTATCTGTACCAGTTGATGAAAAAGATATTTTATTATTGTTATTAGAAATATCTGTGGCTTGTTGCGCACTAATAACTGTAGTGTTCCCTGCTAATGCAGTTGTTGATGTAGTACCCAATACCATATATTTATTGGTCGTACCCTCTGCAATATCGTCTGTGTCCAACACCACTACTCCTGTTGCACCGTTTACACTATCGACAGGCGCACCTGCTGTTGGTGGAACATTTAAAACACCATTAGAAATTGCTAATGCACCTGCATTACCTGTAACACTTTGTACTATTCCTAAATTACTTGTGAAATTGCTTGGGTTTGTATTATTATAAGGTGTAAAAGTTAAAGCATCTGTAACGTTTGCACTTGTTAAACTTAATGTACCACCTAATGTTAATATAGGATCTGTACTTGTACCCCCAGTTGTTAATGTTAAACCACTAACTGTACCACTTCCTGTTACACTTGAAACAGCACCACCACCACTTACAACTGACCACCCTTGCGATTGTCTTGCATACTGTTGCCCATCGTTTGGTGCTTCTGGAAACGAAACCTTTGTAGTATTTAACGTAACTGCACTATTTGATTCTACCCTTGCATCTGTAAAATATAAATTTGTACCCTCTGCAATATTAGTAGTAGTAAGTACCACAACACCCGTTTGTCCGTTTACACTATCTACTGCATCACTTGGTAAACCAAGTACAGTTGCGTTTGTTAAATCTAAAGTTCCAGTAAAACTTGCTGATGATGTACCTATACTTAAAGTTGATGCGTTGCCTAAACCATCTGTTAAGTTTTTTTCTACTGCACCTATTACACCATTATCAGATGTTTTTATTAACCCCTCGTAAGTATCAGATATTTTAGTATTAAATAAAGTTGCCATACTATTTCTTGTTTTTTATTTTTATCCTTTTTAAAAAGGTTTTTAGTTTTTCTATGTTTGCTTTTTTTGGTTTATAAATCATAGTACCCACCCATTAAAAGTTGCATCATTACTTGGGTATATATCATCATTTATATTACTTGTGTATTCGGGATATGTAGTTTGGTTAAAACTCATAAAGTCAATAAATCTTCTACTATACCATTCTGCGTTTGTTCTTGCTTTTTCTACTAAAAAATCTATTTCGTTTTTATCAACTGATTGTGCATTTTCTGATGTATGCTTAAACACCCCACCATTTTTTATTTGATACGCTGCAAAAGGCATATAGTTAGATTGTGCATACCATATTAACATTGGTGCTATATAATCATCTAAAACTGTTTTCCATCGTGCATTAGCTGGTTGGTCAATATTAGGTATTGCAGTAGTTAAACCATCGTACATTTTAGTTCCCATTATTTGCTGCACATCTATTTCTTGTGCAATCTTAATAAACTGTATAAACTTATCAGTATCTACATTACCATCCATAATTGAATTACGGATCAAATCTGTTCTATTTATAAATAAAGTTGTAGCCATATTTTTTTAGTTGTATGCACCACGATTAGGCATATTAATTGGTGCTATTTCTGATTCTCTTGTACCATTTGGTTTAATATCGTATTTAGCTGGTATTTCTCTTGTTCTTTTATAGTCATCTAAATTTTCAGATGGTTCTGTTGTTGCTTTCATTCTATATAAAACCCTATTCCATTTATGTCTACAGTAAATTCCCCCCTTAAATCGGAACAAACTATAGTTCTGACCTTTATGTCCAAACTCATTATTTACACCTCTAAAACTTGCTTGGTCAATATCTTCTTTTCTGTATATAATACCATCATCAGACAAACGCATCATATTCTTACAAAACGTTCTTGACTGGTTACCATCTTCCATTGCTTTAGTTGATCCTACAACATATTTATACCTTATCTTGTAATATTCACTATCTAAATAACTTTCAGCACTACCATTGTTTTTAGATGTAATTTCATCATAAAGTCTTGTGAATAAACTTTTTTTCTTTTTTATACAAATAGTTGCCCAATCCTCATCACTAATATTTTCATCTGCACTTAATTCATCAACTAATTCCCATTCATCACCAGCTTTTTCACCTTGTAGATGTTTTAAAATAGATTCCCCCATTTCATCAGATAAAAAAGGTTCTTTTTCCATCTTAACATCATCGTGTGTTTCACAAGGCATATAATATGTAATACCCTCAACTTCGTGTTCGTGATAACCACCACAACCCATTTCTTCTGCTACCTTTATTGCTTCTTCTTTAGTTTCGTATGCTTCTTTGCCATCAATTTGTTTTAGGCTAAATCTTCTTTTTTCAACTCCCGTTTCTTCTTCAATAGTTTCATCATCTTGTACTGACTTATCTACATCTGTAAATTCTAATGGTTGTAAGGTTGTAAAGTATAGGTTTAAAGCAATATCATTGTATGCAAGTATTTGGTCAAAGCAATCAATTAAAAGTTCTTGAAATGGTCTTATAACGGTGTTATCCATAAGTAAGGATGCAGTCTTTATTTCCTCTGCATTGTTACCTAAACCACTTCCATCTTTTATACCTAATAACATAGGTGATACAATACGATGGGCTACCATTATTTTTTGTGTAGATTCTTCACTTAAAAATTGGTATTGGTTATGTGCATCACTTAATTGTACTGGTGTTATTTCTGCTTGACTTTCTTTATTGTCATTAAAAGCCAATATAAACTTCCCAGCATTAGATGTACCACTAAACTTCTGTGCTATCTTCTTTTCTATTAATTGTCTTTCTTGTTGGTTAGGTGTTCCGTTGTTGAAATTAATCAACATTGATGGTGCTAATCCATTCATAATGTTGTTGAGGTGGTAATTAGATACTTCTTCTTCTAATTCAGCATACTGTAAACCACCTTGATAATCTACTGGACTGTAATAATAGAAACCACTTTTATATGGTTTTATATAATATATTTCTATACCCTCATTTGACATATCAAAAGCTGGTATTCTTAATGGTTCATCACTACGTTTTATGTTTTCCCAATCATCAAAATAAAAGTATGCTGGTATTTCACCATCTTCATTGCATTTTTCAGCACGTAATGTTTCAATAGGCATATGCTCTAACTGAACTATCTTACTACGATCCTTTGAATAAATTACTTGTATTGCAGCATTACCCATTAATTTTAAATCGTAACACACTTTTCTAACCACATCTTTTTTAAACAATGCAATCATTTGTGCGTACTCATTAGGTTTTCTATTGCTATCAGTAGCGTTTAGTCCTTTTCCATATATAGCTTGGCTAATGCCATTAATAGCAGCATTATTAGTAGGTGAACCATTGTATCTATCTATTAAGTATTGAAAATAATTGTTATCTGCACCATATTCTATCCAATCTTCACCGTTAACTTCTTTAATTTCTGGACTTGTATATGTACTTAAATTAACAAAACCAAACTCTGAAACTTTAGATGCTTTTGTGAATTGTCCTTTACTATTTCTTTGTCTTTTCATATTACTATATAAGTATTATTATAACCATTGTAGGTTGTATATTGCCCTTTATTTAAGTTATAATAGTCATTATTATTTTGATCTATATCTTGGTCTGTACAGAAAATTCTATCTTTATAAATAACTCCATCACTTGCATCATCTACATTCCAAAGCGTTGTATCGTTTTCCCATAACTTAACATTTGTATTCCAAAAACTATTTGCAGTTTCTAATGTTACATCGTAAAAATGATTTTCTACTAATATAGGGTTAAATATATTTGTAAATGTTAAATAATTACCTACTTGTGTAGCACCCGTAATTTGATAGGTTTTTACTACGTTTGTACTATCATCACGAATAGACATAATAAAATCTGTTAAGTAATCTCTTGGTATTACTGATAACGATTGTGCAGTTGCACTTGTGGTTAATATAATCATCAACTATATAACGTAATTAATTAACTAATTTGTAGAAATTATATTGTAAAAAAAAAGCACCCTATAAAGGATGCTTAATTTATTAACTAAAATTAAAACTATGCAGTTGGATCAATTTGTGTTGCATCTGGTGTTACTGCTGCATCTAAAAAGTAAGGTGCAGTTTCCTCCATACCCTCAAAGGTAAGTGTGAAACCACTTAAATCACCAGCTGCTGCACCAGTTACTACCGTACCACCCGTACATTCCATTCCATTTTCAAACCCACACAAGAAGCTATTACCGTAATAATCTTCAACTACAATATATGGTCTTGCTACAGCAAGTGTTTGTAGTTCTGCTTGTGTTTTTGCATCTAAATAAGTTAGCGTTAAGTTTAAAGTTTGAGTATAAAATGTAGTTCCATTTTCTCTACTACTTGTTACAGTAGTTTCTAAAGATGAATTACCTTTTACATCAAATTCAAACCACGTTGGGCTACCAGTTAATGTAGCTTCTTTAGTTGTACTATCTACTGTTACTGCAGTTATACCACCGTAATCAGCAAAATATACTCTTTTAATACCACCAAACGCTGATTTGCAAGGTATTTTTCTTCCAGTTGTTAATAAACAAGACATATATATATTTTTTTTAAAAAAAAAGGGCAAGTAGATGACCTACCTACCCTAATTTATTGGTTAATTAATTTTAAGCGTATTCTACTAAATCAGATGCAATTCCAAATTGTACTGCTGATGTAAAACGCATTACCATTCTAACGTTGTTTGAAGCATCTAAATCAGCCATATCCAATACTTTAATAGAATTTGTATCGTTTAACAATCCCGTTCCAAAGTATAAGTTAGAACGTTGTGCTGCATACATTTTGTTTGCACTCATTCCTGGACATACAAAAATCTTAACTCCATTTACTGTTAAACTCCCGTTGTTCCACCATTGTGTTCCCATATTGTTTACACCATTTGCACCAAGACCTGCTGCTGCGAAACCTCCTAATGCTTGTACGTAAAATTTAGCTGCTGCTGATCCTATGTATAGGAATAAATCTTCTTTTCCATAAAGTGCTGCTGGAATAGCATCTACTACTTTAGACATTTCAGCAATAATGTTTGTTGCACTTAATCCACCACCTACTGCTGCTACTTGCTGACCTGCTGGTATATCACCTGCTGCTGCTGAAGCTGCAATTAGTTTTTCAAACCCATCAAATGAATTGTTAGTACCTGCTGCAGTATCACCTTGCCAAATACAAAATTCTGTATTCTGGGCAACTTCTGCTGCTACGTGTGCAATCATAAAATCTGCGAATTTAGGTGGTAATGTTTGACCTAAACCGTAACCCATTTGTTGTGCTTCCCAATCGTTCACAAAGTCATACTTACATAACTGTAGGTTCACTTGTAATTCTACTGGTTGTATAATTCTTTCAGTTAGTGTTACAGTTGATGTAGGTGTAAAATCACAACTTGCTGCACTTACTACTGCACTTGTTGCTAATTTCTTTAATACTTCTTTGTAAGCAATATTTGCTTTTACCGTTAAACCACCATCATCAATAGTTGATGCAGATAGTAAAGCTGCTGCAATATACTCACCAGCAAATTCACCAGCGTAAGTTGTAGTGATATTTACAGTAGTTGCAAGATTTGTTTTTCTTAAATTTGCCATTTTTATTTTATTTATTTAATTTATTTAATACTCTATCTAATGTTGTTGCGAATTTTCCACTTCCAAACTCTACTTTAGTTTTGTTAGATTTTGGTGCTGAATTTCTTGTAATTGGTTTTCTTGCTGCAGATAAATCTTCTTTTTTCTTATCTTCTACTTTTTCTTCTTCTTTGTCATCCATTAAAGAAGCGTATTGTTTTTTAAGTTCTTCAATTTCAGATTTTACTTCCTCAATAACTGGTGCAATAACCTCAACTACTGCTTCAACTATTGCTTCAACTTCTGATGCTACTTCTTCGGGTACTTCCGTTTCAATAGTTTCTTCTTCTAAATCTTCAGTAGTTTCTTCTTCTTTAGCAGGTACACCATCAGATACATCCCTTACATCTGCAATAATACCTTCTTCTTCTACGATCAATAGCCTACCATCATCAAGGATATATTCCCCTACTGGCATTGCTACTTTTTCATCATCGGTAACGATAAATACTTCGTTTCCTTTTTCTAATGATTCAGTTGTAATAACCGTACCATTTTCCAGCTTCATTTCTTCAAGTTTTACCTCGATGTTTAGAAGCGTTTTTATGTCATTTAACATTTTGGTTGCTTTCATAATACTTATATAACGATTTTTAATTTATTTTTTGCGTTTTCAGTCTGTTCTTGTTATTACACCTATGCCTTGTGCGTGTATAGAACCATCACAACAATCAATAGAATATGTATTGGTATCCCAACATAAACAAGCACGTGATGATCCAGTAGGTGATGTTCTACTTGGTATAAAGGTTTTATTTTTGTTGTTTCTTGGCATTATCTAAAATTTCCAAATTCATCTATTTCTCTAAATTTTAAATCTTTTAATAATGTAGTATCTGAATTATTACTAAGAGTAAAATATTTATCTAATTCTTCCATATCTTTTTGCATAGATGGTTCTACATCAACCCCTAATTCATTAGATGCATCTAAATATCTGTCAAATCTTGGTGCTATTTCTACATAACTATCTAAAAATTGTTTTTGATTAAATGAAAAACTTTCAATAGCAATATTATAATCTTCTAACAAACTATTATATGTATTTAATGCATCTCTTATTTTTTCGTATGCGTTATTGCTCTCTAAAGACATATCATACATTGCTTCTGCGTGATAATAAGCCTTATCAATTAAACTTGTTATTTCTTGCTTTAAACCTAAAGCTACTTTATGTGCTTTTAAATCTACCTTTTTATTAGGCATTTTATCATATACTTTTTCTAATCTACTTTTCATTTTTTTATTAATTTATATGTTGTCTATATCTCTTTTAGAACTTATAACACTATCAATATATCTTGCTAATACATTTAGTGTTTGTTCTAATTCATTATATCCATCAATATTATTTATTGATATTCCTAATTCTTCTGCTGAATTTTGTGCTTTTGATAATATAGTTGCACTTTTTTCAAATATATCATTAGCTTCATTTAATTGTCCATCTAATTCTGGTAATACAAGATCTATCCGTTCTTTAATAAGTCTATAATCTTCTGTTATTCTATTTGCATACGTTACCAAAGTATCAATACTTTCTAATGTATCCGTTGATGCTTCTGTTGCTTTATAAATATCATCAACAAGTGATAAATCAATTTTATGCTTTTTTAAACCTAATTTTTTCTTTGGTAGTTTTCCGTAAACCTTTTCTATGTTATTTTTCATTGGTCAATATATTTATGATTTTATTTAATGTCTTTTCAGCACTTTTATCTTTTGAATATTCTTCTTTAATCTTGTCTTTAGGTGCTTCCATTTTGTCTGCAAAGTAACCTTCAATAGAAAAACCTTTAACTTTATTTGTTTTAACATACTCTTGCCATATTTCATCGTTATTAACTTTTACTGCACCCATCCAAGTACCTACTGGTACATTAATTCCGTATTTTCTTGATTTGTCTTGTACTTCATCTTCTACCAACCAACTTTCAACAAGTGTTAAACCACTTAAAGTTTCAGCGTGTTCTAATGTACTATTGTTTTGATAGCCATTCTTTAAATACATTTGTGATGCTTTTTGTACTGTATCTTTAGAAAAGTAAATGTAATATTCACCCTCTGCACCATTTCTGTATATAGGCTTATTAGGTATTAATAAAGCACCCATTAAGATTTTTTTATCACCATCTACTTTTGCCAATTTTATTTCTTGGTCTTTTAAAGCAATAAAGTCTGATTCAATAGCTGGACTTTCTACAATAGAAATAGCTTCTACTCCTGCTTCTTCTTGTTCCTCATCTAAAATAAGTTCTATTATTTTCATAATTATATAACGTTTTTAATTTTAAATTTTGCGTTTATCCTATACTTGCACCCTCAATAATGTTTCTGTCCATTTCTTGTGCAGTAGAAACATCACTTGCAACTACGTATGCTTTTGTTGGTTGTTGTGTTTGACCACCTATTGCATCTGCTAATTGATTTGTACCACTTGCACCTACTATATTAAAAGCTGGTGGTATACTTGCAGCACCACCACCCCCACCACTTGGTGCTGGTCTTTGACCACTTGGGTTTTTAGAATCAGCAGTTATTGCTGAAATACTTTTTTTAGCACTTGCTAAAGTAGAACCAATAGATAATGCAGCTTTTGCAGTATTAATAGCAACAAAAGGCATACCCCCCGTTAATGGACTTGCAGCAGTAGCAGCAGCGTTTGCTTTTCCAGTTTCTGAAATAGTTTCTGAAATAGATTTAAAAGATGTTCTTGCTACATCTGCAATAGCTAATGCCTTACTTACCTTTTGCATTTTTTTACCACCAACACTTAATACATTTTGTAAATTATTATATGTATCCCTAAATTCTTTTTCTTTATATTCAGCAGCTTCTTTTTCTATTCTTGCTTCTTCTTCTTTTTCTTCTTGTAATTTCTTTAATCGTTTATCACTTTCATTTGCCCAATAATCTAAATCAGCTTGTGCTTTTGCTGCATCTTGTTCTTTAAATTCTGCTTCTTGTGTATCTAATGCTGATTTTTGTGCTGCTCTTAATGCTAAAACTTGTTCACTTTCCTTACCGTAATATTCTTCAGCTAATGCAATTTGCTTATCAAAATCTTCTTTAATTTTTCTTAACTTTTCTGCACGTTCTTCTGCTTCAGTATCTATTAATGCTTTTCTAATACTTTCAAGTGCTGCTGCTTTTGCTTTTTCTGCATCTATTTCATCTTGTGCTTTTTCTTGTGCAGTTTTCTTTGCATCTTCTTTGTCTTGTAAAGCAAAACCATCCCTTTTGTTTTTTAATTGTCTTAACTTGTTTTCTGTTTCGTTAATAGTTTCATCCCCTGCTTCAGCTACAGATTCGGGATCAAATAATAAAGATGATGTAAAATTAAGGTAATCTTCTGTTAGTGTTGTAGCTTCATCTATAATACCTAAACTTGCTAAACTATTTGTGATTCCATCTATTGTACCAAGTAAAATAGTTAAGGGTGCAGTCAAAAATGCTATTATACCTTGTGTTATTTTTTGGTTTCGTTCTGCTGCTTCTACTTGTGCTTTTTTCTGTGATTTTTGTTGTTCTAATAATAATTCAGTAGATGTAATTATTTCATCGGTTTGTTGCTTTTTTAAATCTCTTATTTCTTTTTCACTTTTGCCTTGTAACTTTAAAGTGTTTTCCATTTGACCAGTTGACTTTAATTGCTGCTCTTGTACATCTAAAGTTTTTTGTGTAGTTTCTAATAAATCTTTTTGTTCACTACTAACACCATCAACTAAACCAACTATGTCATCCCAATACTGAACAACTAAACCTAAAGCAACAACTAAAGCACCAATACCAGTTGATATTAAAGCAGTTTTCATAGCCTTACCACTTAACTTTGCTGCTTTACCTACTTTTAGTAGTTTAGATGCTAAACCACCAGTATATCTATCTAAACCTCTTGCTGCTTCATTACCTATTTGCATAGCAGCAGATATTTCTTTACCAGTTTTTCGTGCAGTTTTACCAGTATCTTTGACTTTTTTATTTAAGGCATCAACATTTTTTTCTGCTTCTTTTGTATTTGCTGCTAATTCTACTTCGTATTTTTCTTTGCCCATACTTGTTTTATTAATTTATAACTGTTTTTTACTGATGTAGGTAAAGCATATTTACCTTGTGCAATTTGTATGTTTTCCGTTTCACCTTTTACCTCTTGTAATAAGTCTAATATGTTTTTTATCATAAATCAGTATTTAATAATTCAAATTCTGTTTTACCAGTTGTTAGGTTTGTAGTCATTGAATTAATTTTGTAATATTTTTGTCCTATTTCTATAACATCATATAATTGTAAGCTACTAAATATTTTATATGGTAGGTATGCAGTTACTTTTGTTAATCTTCTTGTTGGACTAAACACCTCGTTTATATAATTGCTATATTGTGTTTGAAATAAAGTATCAGTAAAAGCAGTAGCATTAGCACTATCATTTGCATTGTATTCATTAATATAGCTATCAAAATGTATATTTACTTTGCTTGTATTTGAATTAATATCTTTACTATTCATAGGGATATAGTAATTATTAATTGGTGTTATATTTCCTGCTAAATCTCTAATTGCAACATTAGTACCACTTGCTATTCTATATCTATAAAATATTAATGGATCACCTATATAAGGTTCTTGGTTATCATCCACAAAATAACCATATTGAATATCAGTATTAGTACCCTCAGTTTGATTTACTAATCTCTCAAACATTGCGTGTTCAAATGGTATTTCTATTTTATATTCAGTACTTGGTGTATCATAAATATCACCATTTAATGAATAGCTGCTTGAACCCCAAACCCTATTGTTTAACTGATTAAATTGTTGTGCTAAAAATGTCTTAACACCTTTGTAAGTAAAATTAACTTTTGAAAAAGGTAATGCAATATCTACTGATGATTTTGTAGTATCTAAATACTGATCAATATTAACTGGTATTACTTGATTTGTGGTTGAATTAGTTGGTGCTTTATCATAAAATTCATCTAAAGGTTGTACTACAATAATATCATTTTCTACGTATGCAGTTAAATTAAACATTTGAAATATACCAGTTAGAAAATCTATAATTTTCATTTTAGGTATTTGTTCTAATATATTAAACTCTATAGTTAAACTGGTGCTAAATGCAACTGAATTTTTATAACGATATACCGATGTTTCTATTGCAGTAGGGTTAAATGTAAACTCTCTTGATTGGACATACCATTCTATACTATTTGCTGGAAATACAATAGTTGTTGCACAAGCTATTTGCACAACATACAAGCCCATATTATCTAAATCATTATCAAAATCTATTGTTTGGTTACCTTGTTGGTCAATAAACCCCCCTACTTCTTGATTCCCTGCTGCTACATTAAAAACCCTAACACTATAATCAGTTGATTGTTGTGTGGGTGCAAATAATAAAACTACTGATTGAAAAGAATTATTTTGATTTGGTGATTCTTGTGGATAGTTTAATTGTAACCTTAAAGAACCTGATTGTATAATAGAATTTCTTTGATTTAATGCAGCTGTTTGTGCAAAAGTTGATGTTGTATTATAAACCCTTTGTACTTGTTCAGTTGGTTCTACATCTCCTTTTTTACGATGTAACCACATATACAAATTATAAAAATCTGTATTTGATGTATCATTAAAAAAATCATCAGAAAATGTAATACTTGGGTATTGTGTTTGTATTGCTGATATAATAGCTTGTAATCTTATAGCATATTTAAATTGTGTAAATTCAAGCCCATTATCATCAAATAAAGAATTACTATTATAATACAAATTACCATTTGATGCTGCATTTGGGTTACTATCATAAAATGCTCTATCAGTATGTGTAATTAAAGGTACAATTAAATTACCTAAATATTCATTTTGCATAGCTGCTAAAACAGTACTATTATTATAATCAGTATCTAATATACTTAATGCAGACAAATTACTTAATTGGTCATCACCTAAAATATCTTTTAAATTAACGGTGTTCCCATAAAAAGTTACCTTGTATGTGTGTGGTACATTGTTTTTTAAATCAACTCCAGTTAAAGCTATTTTACCTTTTTTAAATGGTATATCGTTTAATTCTAAAAAAGCATCTACTTTTGTTCTTGCATCAAAACCTCCTGCAATATCATAGTTATAATAATGATCAAATATTTTATTGTTTTTTTTTGAAGCTGGTAATGCAAAAGTTTTAGTAAATTCAGTAAAGATTTTTTTTAAGTCTTTTACGTTTTGTATTGTTTGAGTAAAAGAAACATTTTCATCTTTGAATTGATCTACCCTATTATTAGGTAAAACACTTGCTATATATAATACTAATTTTTGTTGCATTATCTAATATTATTTATATAATCAAATGCTTCTTCAAAATCAATAGTGTATTCAATTAACCTATCATTAACAGATGTTTTAAATTGTATAGATGATTTTTTTACTTTTACTGGTATAACTTCATCAGCACCACTAACTTTATTTATTCGCTCATACCATACATACTCACTTAATAAAAGTTCTTCAAAGAAATTATTAGCACCTTGTGGATAGTAACCACTACTTAAAATAAATGTTTGTTTAGCAGTTGTGTTAAATGTTTTGTTAGGTGCATCAGAAATAGAATATGTAGCTGGGTTATTTGTACTTGGATATGTTAATATATTAGCTTTGTAACCCTCGTTTTGTCTTGCAAGTGTTTTTGTTTCTTTTAAGAAAAACCATAAATCTTGCTGAACACCATATCTATTTATAAATATTATTTTTCTACCATCTCCATATTTAGTACATTCTATTCTTTTTATAGTTGCATTGTAGGGAATATTTAATGAAGTTGTACCGTTTACAAATGCTTTTGTGCTTATAGATACAACACCACCACCAGAAAAAGCTGTATATGGTATTATACCCCCATAATTTGTAACACCCGTTAAACCTTTTGGATAATATAATTGTACTTCGTTTGTATCTGGGTTTTTAGAAATTAAAAATATATTAATGGGTACTTCGGGATTTGTATTTTCTTCAAAATATCCGTAACCCTCAACACCAGTATCAGTAAAAGTAGTTGCTAATCCAACAACAGAACCCGTACCATCTACACCACTATAATTAGTTAATGTTGTAGTTATAGCTATTGTTTGTGGTACATAGGTTGCATCATAAGTTATATCTAAATAATCTCTTGCAAGTTCCGATATATCAAAATTTACAGTTGTGCTTTTTTGTACGTTTTTTATTAGTGTATATCTAACTGTACCATCAATAGTTATTACACATTGTGTTGAAGCTACACCACTTAATGGTATTTGTTTGAATCTAAATTGTGGACTGCGTAAAGCTATTATTGCCATATCTTATTTCTTTTGTGCTAATGTTATTGCATATTCTACATCTATAATAAATGCTTCTTGCAATTCTTGTGGTAACCTTTCAAAACCCATTTCAAATGATTTGGTAAAAAACATAGTTGCCTTAATTCCTTTTTTCTTTATACTATCAGCTAATATATAACCCATAGACTTGTAAGTTATAAACCTACCAGTTTTTTTGCTTCTTGGTATTTTATTTAATTTAGCTTTTGCCCACTTTGAAAATATACCAGTATGATATTCTAACCCTCTTAACTTGCTACTTGGCTTATAACTAAATGGACTGTTTTTGTTTTCTATGTAATTACTATTAACACCCTTTACACCTCTATCTTGGTATTCTCCATATTCTTCCATTTTAAAATCAATAATAAAACCATCATCTGCTTTTTCAAAATCATACGTTAAAGAATCATATAATTCTCTTGTATAGTTTCTCTTTTTTTTAGTTAGTCTTGTTCTTGACTGCTGGATCACATAATCAGAAAATGATTCTAATGCTTTTTGTGTGTTAGTTAATTCCATTAGCAGATAGTTATATCATTGTATATTAATATTTCTATACCACAACTCCAACCAGCTAACATATTTTCAAACCTATCATAAAAAGGTTCTAATGATGGGTTACCCTCTAACTGGTACATATCTTTATGTAAATTTCCTTTACGTAAGTTTTGTATTAATTTGTTTAATACGCTTAACTGCGTGTTTAAAATATCTTGTTCATTGTTGTTGCCTACAAATCTATCAAGTGTTAATTCTTTTGATTGGTCTACAATATCACAAGCAATTACTGTAATGTTAAATCTTAATACTTGTTCCTCTGCTACTACGTTATTTACTATTAAATGACCTAAAGGAAATATATCTTGTTTGTTTAAATTCAAATTTGAAACATCACCAGTTGAAACAGTATTGATATTTGTATCAGCAAGTAGTTGTTCTTTTATTGTTTCTGTTAATTGATAAAAACCTCTTATACCTTGATTCATCTTTTGAATTTACTTTTAATTTGTTTTGATTCTATTTCGTTTTTTTCCTTTACAAATGATAACATCATAAAACATTTATGCACTTCTAATTTGGTGATATTTTCAAGTCTTGTAATATCCCCATTAGCGAGTGTGTATATTGACTGATACCATCCCCATTTTCTGCTAAAATTTGCTGATGAATTAAGTTCGTTTCCACCCCCAGATCCGAATAGTTCAGAATAGTTTTTGATAAGTCTATCCCTAAATTCCACAAAAAAAAAATTGATGACAATACAGCATCCATTGGCATATCTAATAAATTATCACTTGTATCAACATTGTATTCTTTTATTGAATATCTATCTTTTAATTTGTTTTCTATTGGTCTGTATAATACGTTCATTGTCTTTTCCATATTTTCCCAATCTGCAATGTAAGTATCTACATCAATATATTCACCTAATGTTAATTCATCTAATTGTGGATGGAAGCCATATTCAACACTATCAATTTTAAAGCGTTGTACTAGCTTTGGTTTTTGCTCAAACAATGAATTGATCCTATTTGTAATTTTATCAAAGTCTGCCATCTTCAAACGCATAACGTTTTTAAGTTCTACATCACAAAATATTTCAATAGCTTTAGCATTTAAAAAATGTGATTCTTCTGTTTGCTTTTGGATATTTAGAAACCTTTTGTATTGCCCTAAAGTAATATCAGATAACTTTGTTGGTATTTCAATATTAATATTCATATCTATATAACGTTTTTATTTAACTATTTTATAGTAGTAAAGATAATAAAAAAAAAGCAGCCATTTCTGACTGCCCTTTCCTATCATAAAAAAAACTAACTACTAAATCATACTTGCTTCAAAACAAGTTCCCGAACACACACCTTTATCGGTTTGCATTGCAGCACCACATTCGCTACATTCATATTCGGTTTGTTCGTGTGGGTTTAAAAAATCATCCCAACTCATATATCAAAAAGTACTGATGCAAGTGTTCTACCTACAAAGTAGCACAATGCAAATATTAAAAAATACTTTGTTAACTTCTTAAAAATCTTTGCTGCTTTTTCAGCATTACTTGGTTTGTCTGTTTTCATTTTGTTATGTTTTTAATTTGTACTATGTCTACCGTTCCATATTTTCTATGTACGTTTCTTAAATATACTTCAGCACAATCAATTTGTTCTTGATCATTAGAATACAAATAAGTTTTCAGTTGGTCTTGTATTTCTGTTAGTTCTGTTTTCATAGGTGCAATATATAAAATATTATTTAATTAACAAAATTGTTAAGAAACATAATAAGTTCCCCTATTAGGGTTTTGTAATTGATATGAAACAGAATACCTAATTGCATCTATAATATGGTTAAATTTATCTTGTGGTGTTTTAGACTTTTTCTCTAACCAAGAATAGTTGTTTAGTTCTTTTATTAAGTTAATACTATTTTCTTCTATCACTAAATCATAATCTTGTAATAAAGATATTCCATAGGTTATTGATCCAGCACCTTTAATTGATGCAACAACATTACAACCCTTTGCTTTTATTTCATATATTAATCTTGGTTCAGCACTATCACCAACTATTAAATTGTTTCCAGCGTGTTTTAAGTTCAGTTCAGCTATTTGTGATGTAGTAAGTGCTTTTAAGTAAAAACATTCCTTTAAATAGATTATTTTGTTTGTAGTATCTATGTTAGTTTCTACTAAAGTATTTTCATCGTTTGCAAAACCGTAATCTTGTCCAAAGACTGAAACACCTACTTTTTTAAATTCACCTATTGACCAATTAGTAAATATTACACCCTCTGCTTTTTCTAACCAACCACCAAGCATTTGATGTTTGTATTTATTTGGTCTGCGTATTTTAATGTTCTCTATTTGCTCTAAATAACTTTTTGATAGGTTTTCTTCATTATCTAAATAAGTAGTGTGTATGTACGTTGTATTGCCTTTTGTGATGTTACTACCAGCTTGTACTCCTTTATCCTGGAAAAATCTGTTGTATATCCAATGTTCTTTTGTAACTGGGTTTAATATAAGTATAACCCTATTTTTGTTTTTTAGGTTTCTAACTGATAAGTCTATTTTATCAAAAATGTTTTCATCTGTAAGTTCTTCTGCTTCATCCATTACCCAAGTAGATATATTAGTAAGTGATTTTAGATTTGCAGTTTGATCACCACTTGATGTTTTGATACCTTTAAATATTATCTTACTTCCAGATAGCTTATTTATTATTTCGTTTTTAGTTATATAAAAATAGTCTTGTAATTCAAGTGTTTCTATTTTGTCTATAAATTCTGGTATGATAGATATGTATGCAGATGATAAAGTAAACCTTGTAAATAGAATTATATGCCCAGCTTCAAATGTTAAAAGCAAAAGCAATAGGTTAATTGAATAAGACTTACCAGAACCTCTACCACCAGTTACAATAAAATATCTTGCATCTGATGTTTTTATTGGTTCGTACTTTGGGTTTACATCTATCACTTAAACCTTATAATGTCTTTAAAGTTTATATTAAAACCCTCGCTTGAATTTATATCAACTGTTTCTTTTGGTTTACCATATCTGTAACCAAAGTATAATGACATAGCACGTGAATCACCTTTAAAGATTTGTTTGCCTAATGTTTTAATTACCTCATCATTATCAATTAGATTATCTAATTTTTCAATTAGTTTTAGTTCATCAGCTTTCTTTGGTCTACCAGCACCCTCCCTTGCACCTCCGTTGTTTTTTCTTTTATCCATATTGAAAGTATTTTGTTTATTCAATTATATAACGTATTAAATCTTTGTTTTTAGTTTAAGTCTTTCTTTTATAATATTACAATACTCTTTTGATATTTCACTTCCTATCCATTTACGATTATTTAATTCAGCCATTTTTGCAGTTGTTCCACTACCCATAAAAGGATCGTAAACTAAATCTTCTTCATTACTCCAGCTTATTATATGGTCATTTGCTAATTGTTCTGGGAATATTGCAGGGTGTTTACTTGCTATATTATCAGAAGAAGAACAAAACCCAGTTAAAAAACGCCAAATATTTGTTTTCTTTTTATGCGTTGTTATTTTTTGTGGTTTTTTATCTTGTCTTTTACCATCTAATTCCCTAAAAGAAACATCTCTACCACTTTTCCCTCTTTGTAAAGATTTTTCACTTTTCATAACCATAATAGGGTTAAATGTTTTTGGTTTACCTTTACTAAAAATAAACATATATTGAAAATTATTATCGTATCTATTTGCTCTTATAGGCATATAAGTAGATGTTTCAAATATCATTGTTTCAACATTAAAACCACATTCTTTAAAAAATAACGCTTGTCTAAAAGATGTTAGGCTTTCACTACCTTTTATTGTAGCATCACCAACTACCCAAACAACCACACCACCTTGTTTAGTAACTCTATAAAGTTCTTTTGCTATGCTTTCAAAATCAAAACTATAACCGTTGTATTTTCTTAAATTATCATAAGGTGGAGATGTTACTGTTAAATCAATATAGTTATCTTCCATTCTTGCCATTGTTTCAAGGCAATTCTCATTATATATCATTTCTTTGTTTTTAGTTTAAGTAACTTTTTAAATAGTTCTTTTCTTATTTTACCTTTAGGTAGTTTATCAATAAGTTGTTGTATTCTTTGTATTTGTTTTTTCATATCTATTTTATATTCCACAATATCCCGAATCACATTCATCAAAATCATCAAATGACAATTCTGTTTGTATTTTCCAATTTTTAATTTGTTCGTATGTTGTGTCTTTAGCAGTTAAAGTATCTTTAGGGTATTTTCTATTTTTTTCTAAATTTGAAAAAAACTGCATTTTATTTTCGTGTGTTTGCCACATTTTTTTAAGTAATGGAATACTTCTATGAAAACAACCTACACAATTATTTAATTTAGCAAATCTTACAGGTTTGTTATTCCAATAATTTTCTATATCATCTTTATATATTGGATTATCTATTGATATTAATGGGTGTTCTTGTCTTTGCCATTCAGTAATTTTCCATTTATTATTACCATTTTTATGTTTACCAATTATATGTTTCATTTCTAAAAAACCATTTTTATTATATTTTTCAATAACATTTTTTGCTCTGTTTTGTTCATTTGCTCTAAACCCTATTCTAAAAATTGCAGGTTTACCAATAGTTTTTAACCACCAATCAAATATAGGTTTCATTTTTAATTCAGCAGTACAATATCTTCTTAATGGACTTGGCAACATATTATTTGATGGACTATCTATTAAATTTTCAAAAGTTAAACCTGTTGTCCATATAATATTTTTACCTATATATTGTTCTAAATCCAACATAGTATATATTATTGTGTCCATTTCTAAAGTACCAACAAATTCAGTTCCAATTCTATCACTAACCTCTTGTCTTATTTTTTTATCGGGAAAAATACAGTTCTTATCATTTGTTCTTACTAAAGCAAATACATTATGATCAGCAGTATAATTAGCTGCTATGTATGATGATGTTTTACCACCACTTAAACTATTTACTGTTTTCATATTAAAAGTCTAAAGTAAATGTTACTATAAATAAATATAGTTTTATAGTTCTATAATCATATTCTTCAGTTGCTTGTAAAAATTCCCACCCTAACATAAAACGATCGTGTGGGTAGTGCAGTTGTATTTCTAATTCCCAATCCATATTTTATTTTTTTTATCTTAAACTTGCTCTTGCATCCGTTACTGTTGGTTCACCAATAATTATATCGTAAACTTCTTCACGTTGTTCATCTTTACGTTTCCATTCAAAAGACTTTAATACAAGTTCTGCACGTTCATCATATACATTTTTATCTTCTTTATTTAGTTTTCTATATGCAGTTTCGTTTTTGGTTAGTTCGTACCCTAAATTGTTAGGTATTTTTAAAGCCAATAAATCGTTATACTTTTCTTTTAGTCTGTTGTATTGTTCTACATCTTTATAATAAGTTTTTACTTGTTGACCTAATACTTCTATTCTATATATATCATATAGGTTTGTTAGATGTTTATTTTTCATTAGTTCATCAAATAGATTTTTTCTTGCGTGTAATACTGTTGAGTGATCCCTATTAACTATTTTGCCTATTTTCTCTAATGACCAACTTGTGGTATCTATGGCTAATTTAAAGTACAATGCTCTAAACAATACTACTTCAGCTTTTCTTGACCTTGTGCTTATATCATATCCACTATGTTTATCTACATAGCTTTTTATTCTATTAAGTTCTATTTCGTGTTTTTGTATATCCATTAATTGGTTCTTAATTTTAAAAGGTTGTAGCACTCTATATATTTTTGTTTTGCTTTTCCTTTGTATTGTTCTTTAAATAATTCGTACATCTTTTTTGTGTATTGGTATTTTGTTTGGCAATCTTCAAAATACTTTTGTGCAAACCTTACACCTTTACCTTTAAAGTAGTTTACATTATCAGCAGTATCCCCTACTATCATTTGTTCATAGAAATTATATAACGCTTCATCTTCTGAAATGTCTAATACTTCTTTGTGCTTATAGTGATAGTTGTACATCAAGCAAGGGAATTGTTTGTAGTCTTTATCTATTGATACAATCATTACTTCATCCCTACCTAATTCATCGGTTAGTTGCTTCCAGTACCTTGCAACCATATCATCAGTTTCAATACCATAACCATATACTGAATCGTAATGTTCTTTTACAAATTTGTGCATTTCATTTAGCAATGGTGGTAACTCTTGTTTTTTTCTATTGGCTTTATAATCGTTTGTTATAAGTTTTCTAAAGTTACCCTTTGATCCACTAAAGGTTATTACCTTATCTATTTGGTACATTTCTTCAAGGTGGTTTACTATTGACATATATTGCTCATCAAACTTTGCCCTTGCATCTTCTATATCTGTATAGTACTTTTCATCTTCTGGGTGTTCACGTTTCTTATAACAAGCAGCGAATATTAAACTATCTGCATCTACTAATAATATCATTGTTTTACTGTTAGTTTTAAATAGTTTTTGTTTTCTGCTGGTCTTACTTGATATGTAATTGTTATATCAGTTATTTCTTTATCTTGTTCTGTAAAGTGTTCTATTTGCTCTTTTAAACCATCCCATACTGCTTTGCTTACTTTCATCTGAATATACTTATTATTATGTAGAAAAAAGTAAAGTACCAAGACCATTGACATATTATTGCTAATCCAGTTATTAATGTTTCTAATACTTGTGCAAGTTTTACATACCCTTTATTTCTTAAAGTATAAAATGTTGGTTCTGCTGGTACAAAGAAACTTAATACTATTAACCCTACTGCTATCTGTATCATTAGTAAAAATCTTGGTATATATCCATAACATTATTTTTTTCTTCAACTGTTAGTTCAGTTAAGCATTTGTTGTATAACCTAAATGCTATTTTCATAAGTGTTGTTGTTCGTTCCATTTGTTTATTATTTTTTATTTATTTTTTCGTAACATTCATCGATAGTATCATACTTTGTTTGTATAATATCCCTTTCAATTTCTAATTGTAAAAGTTCAAGTTGATGCAACAAATAACTATTATCAGTTGTTTTAGTTAAATCAATTAAATCTTGTATTCGTTTTGTGTGTAACATTTGTTTTTTTTAAATTAATAATAACAAATATACTATTAATTAACTTATAAACAAAAATATTGATAACTATTCATTCAAATTAATTCTAACTGCATCGTTTTCCTTTAGTAGATATACATCTTTAAGCAGTCTTTTTTTTGTCCACATTGTAGTATCTGGGCAATATTTCTTTTCGGTCTTTGGCATCTCTAATGTATTTAAGTAATACATAAAATTACCTTTTGGATCATTTACAAAATAAATCTTTATTACATCTTTGCCCAACTTCATTAAAGCATCGTATTTATCTTTTTCAAGCATCTTGGTTTCATAGTATGTTTTTCTAAATTTCATTTCTATAACACAATCAAAACCTTTAGGTGTTTTGCCTTTAGCATCGTAACGTTCCATACCCTCCCCACTCCATTCTAATTCCCAACCATCAAAATTTAGCAGCACTACCATAGCTTTTTCAAGATGGTGTATTTTATTTAATACCATTGTTCCAAATTGCGTTTAAATCTTTTATCCATTGCTTTATTGTTTTTGGGTTGCAGGTACAAGGTTTATAGTAGTTATGTCCTCCGTTATGGTATTCAGCGTGTAGTTTACAAACCAATTCAAATTCTTTGTTAGTAATGTGTTGCTTTGTACCCATTCTAAAGTTTTCCCATTTTGCATAATCTTGTTTATTAAATTTTACCATCGTTCAATTTTTATTTCGTTTAATTTTTTTCTTCGTTTATTGCAGTTACATTTTGTACCTCTGTATTTATGCCAAGTATCAACAAGGTATTTTATACCAGTATATTTAGTAATGTAGTAAATAAGGTTTCCTAATTTCATAATAATTTTTTTAGTTTATCTTTTACTTTGTTGTAGGTATTATACAATGAATAATATTGTATGTATGATTTTCTACTAAATTCAGCTATGCTTTCACCACTATTAATTATTTCAAATACTTTTCTATCATACCAAAACATATTATCTAATTCCTTTTTTATTATTGCGTATGCCTTATCATAATCTATATCTGAAATAGATTTATCAATATCTACATCTTCAATATTAATAATAGTAATGTTTTTTTCTTTGCGTTTTAAATCGTAAAATAATGTTCTTAATGTTTTAAATATATAGTAGTAATTAACTTCATCCTTGTACATAATATCTAAACCTTTATTTAGTTTTTTATTTATCTTAATATACATTTCTTGTACTATATCTTCTGATGTTTCTTTTGGGCAACCAAAGCTGGTAACTATCTCTATCCAGGTTTTGTGCTTTTGTGCAATAAGAATCATTGTTTTTTCTACCATTACGCTAAAGGATCATAAATATTATTTACTATTTGTGGTAAGCCTACATCGTTAACTTCAAACGAAAAAGTATCAAAAGAATAACCCCTTGACCTACCACACTTAACAGTTACCCAATCTTTATTTACTGTATTCGCTTCTAATGCTATAACTGTTTCTGCTTTTTTTTCAAGAAAACTTCCTAAATGCCCAGTACCTAATTTTTGACTGCCATAGTTTTGGTGTATTACATTTATAATATGACATTTGTATTTAGCACTCCACTCCATTAATTTTTGTACTAAAGCATTTGATTCTACTATTGCATTTGCATCACTACATAAATCAGCAATACCATCTATTATTATTAAACTTGGTTTATCTATTTTGTTTTCTAAATAGTAATCTATAAAATCTATTCGCATTTTGTGGTCTATTGACCTTAAACCAAATGTATGGTAGTTATTTGTATTTATACTTGAATCCATTGTTAATGGTCTTTTAAATACCTTTTGACAATGCCATAAACCTTGTTCTGTATCTATGTGTAAAAGATGCCCATTACCTTTATGTCCTTTTAAGTTACCACCGTATATATTTGATCCACTTAAATAAACTGATGCTAATAAAGATATAAAAAATGTTTTCATAGTTTTTGGTGGTGCAGTAACTACGGATAAGTTTCCGTAAGTTCCTAAAGCAATAGGTACTAATTTATCACCACTTTCAGATTTTAAAAGTTTTTCACCATAACTTAATGCTACTGGTGGATAATCTATTTTTTCATTAATGTTGACTTTACAATCGTGTTCGATAAAGTCCATTAACATATTGTGTTCAGTTTGTTGTTGTTTAGTCATATATTATTTTTCTATAAAGATATAAAAAAAAAGGTGTTAAATTAATAACACCCTTTTAAATTTAAAATGGTAAATCACCACTTTGCTCATCTACTGGTACTAATACCTTTTCTTCTTCACGTTCAGCTACTTGTATAGTTCCATCTGAAACCCATACTACTTTACCATTACCTAAATAGGTTTTTGGCATTTTTGCTTCACGTTCTTCTTTTGTTTGTGAATCCATAAACGCTACGTTATTTCCGTATCGTGTTTCATCATTTACTGCGATAGTAAAGTTGTAATAAACTGCACCATCTTTTCCTTTCACAAACTTTTCTTTTGGCAGTTTGTCTACTCTAATTGAACCATTAATTAATGTACTCATAATTTATATATTAAATTTTGGTATTGTCAATACACGCAATACCTCGTGTTTTATTTAATTTTTTGTAAATCTTCTTTTTTGTAAAAAACCAAAGCCTTTGACTTTATTTCTCCTTTATTGTTTTTACCATCCCATTTTCTATGAAATTTATTTAACTTAATAATATACATACCCTCATTTTTACCTTTGTGGTTAAACACAACCCATACTTCTTTATTTGTTTTGTCTTGTATTTTTATATATTCTTTAAAGTGTTTTAAATCAAAACCAGTTTCTATAATTTTGTTCGTTATATTCCATTGGTTTTTGCTTTTTACTTCAACATATATACTTGGCTTTGTTTTATGATAACAATCTAAATCTGGTAAAGTAATTTTAACATTTATAGAAAGTAAAAAAGGTGCGTGTTCTTTATTAAATTGGTACAAAGGTAATACAGTATAACCTTTATTCATTAAAAACAATGCTACTTCTTTTTCTCCCTCTTCTCCAAATTCTAATGCTTCTTTAAAATTTGCCATCCTCTGCTCCGTATGTAAACCAACCATCCCTTTGTTCCCTTGCAAAATAATCTAATTTATACCCAGCAGTCATATTTTCTACTTTTGTATAAAAGGCTTCTGGTTTTCTACTATGTTGTCTTCTTGTTTCTGTTATAATATCTCTTTCACCAGAACCATCTAATATAGGCTTTCCTTTTGTAGCCAATAAACAAAATTCTACTTGCATCCTAATATTTCTACCCATACCCATACTTACTTTATCCCATACAATAGTTGCTTTATATGTGTAACCCCAAGCTTCTAATAAATCAAAAGCATCTCTTAAAAATGCGTGTGTAGTCCATAAGTAAATTACAGAATCATCTTTGCAAGGTATATTAATTTTTTTTAGTTCTTCAACAGTCATTGTTGGATAATCCACACCACCTCTATTTCCATCATCGTCAAATGATTTACTATTACTTCCCCCTCTTTCTGAATACTCCCAAGGTGGATCTATTGCAATAACATCGTACAAGCCATTTGGTGCTTTTAATCCTTTTGCTATTTCTGTTTTTATTTCTTCTATTTTTTCTAAACGTATAAGCTTCTTTTCCTCTTTTTTTATTTCTTTATAAGCAGCATTAATACTTACTTCACCAGTTCTTAATTTTGCTTTTACTTCTTCTGTTGCTTTCTTTTTAACTACATCAAACATTGCTTTCTTACCAGTACTCCATCCAAGTTTTTTAGAAACTATTTTTTGTGTGTTGTGTTTTCTATCTTTATCAATAGTTGATAAAGTTACTCCAGAATGTCTTTCTTTTTGTGCTTCAATTATATTCTTTTTTCCTTTTTCTTTTAAAAGTTCTTCAATAGTAGAATATAGTTCGCCTTTTACAAAATCCATTAAGTTTCTTCTACCTAATTGGTTGTAAGCCATCCATATTTTAACATCTATTTCACTATCAAAATGTTTACTTTTAGTTTCAAAATCTAAATTACATCGTTTAGAAATTTCAAACCTATTATGCCCATCTATAATAAAACCATTCCAAGTAATTATTTTTTCTCTTATACCCTCTGCTAAACAATTATCTTCTAACTGCTTAAATTCTTCAGTTGTTAATGGTGGTATTAAACTTTTAAATTCTTCTTTTATTTTTATCATTTTATTTCTTTTTAAAATCTTCGCTTTCATCTTCACCAAAAACACCAAGTTCATAAAACCCAGTTAGTTTTAATACTGCTCTTGATAATGCACGTTTCTCTGCCATTTCCATTACGTACCAACTATTGGTGTTACCCTCTTTAAAACTTGCACCTTTATAAGCTGATCCAAAAGTTTCAATGTTTTCATTTACTGCTTTTACAACTGCAAAGTTAGGTTCGCATTTTATTACATCAAATTTTATTTTGATTTGTTCTTGTGCTTGTATTTTTTCTATTCCTTGCCTTGTAATAATTACATAGTGTTGGTGTTTAAATACATCTGATTTTTCTAAATTATACTTCTTGTATAACTCAACTAATTTGTTTCGTTCCATTATGTTATATTAAATTGTTTACTTGTAGAATTGCCTTTAATTCTTCTATCTTGTTTTGTAAGGCTTCAACTTTAAACTGATATTCAGTAAGTAGTTGATTTGTAGTTTGGTTACTAAAATTTGTGTTTACCATTTGTTTTGTTTTAAAATTAATATTTGTAAAGGTATAAACATTTATGTTAATAAACAAAAAAAAGGGTTACATTTCTGCAACCCAATTTAAACATAACAAAACAAACTATACGCAAAGATACTATTTTACATACTATCTACCAAGTTTTTATATTTTAAAATCATATCTTCTATTTCTATATTTGAAAACTTAACGATCTGTTTTGATTTAAAGTATAATTCATCAGATAACCCAGCATAAAACCTTTCATCTAAATACTTTGCAAATAAGAATTGTTCACCATATCGAAACACATTGCACCCAGCACATTGCACTTGGCAATTCTGTTCATCCCATCTTGTAGCATAATGTTTTCTACTTTGGAAATGTCCGTTTTGTAGTTTCTTCCAATGGTCTTTTTTACCACAAGTAAAGCAAGTTGCTATTTCATCTACCGAATCTTTTAGTCTTATATATTGACTAAATACTGCATCCAGTTTTTTAACAAGTTTACTTCTACTAACTTTTTTAGATGGCATTATCTATAACTTCTATTAAATGCCTTAACTCACTTAATTCAAATTCACCTACTACAACACCTTTTATTGATAGCATATAGTGTTCTTTTCTAATTTTTAAACATTTTGTTTCATCCATAATATTTGATTTTGATTTTTAAAAAAAATGTAATAACTTTGAATTTTTTATAATTTAGTATTTTATCTAAATGTATATATAAATATATCTAAAAATAAATACCAAAATATATTCTATAACAAATATAAAGAAATATAAATATATATCTAAAGAAATATATAATTAATAAAAATGTAATGATCTTGGCAATATATTCTATTTTTTTTGGGATATGTATTTAAATTTTTCTACACCCCTTGATCCAAAGTAAGCAACATAAACTGTTATTAAAAGGCTTTTAAGTAGTTCTATCCATTCAGTATTTACACCAAAATCAATATCTAAAGAATCAAGCACTATTAAAAGTATCATAGATACAGTTAAAAATATTAAAGTCATTGGTCTTGTGTTCTTACTTAAATAACTATCTGAAGCCATATCAGCACTCCACCTTTTACTAACCTCTTGTGCTTCTATTATATCAAGTTCAATAAGTTTTAATGCTTCTTCTTTGTCTTTAGTAGGTAAAGCACTATCATTTGAAATAAGTTGTTTAACCATACCAAGTACTCCAGCATCTGGTAATAAATCACTTGCAACTCCTAAAATATTGGGTGCTGCTTTTACAAGGAACTTACCTACTCTTGTATCTTTAAACTTTTTTTTTGGCACTACTTCTTTTTATTCTTATTTAGTAAATACCACTTTTGTACAGTATAACCTATGGTTACCAGTACAAGTATAATTTTTAAAGCTATGTCTATATTTGTCATTGATATTCCAAATGTTCCTATATTTATAAGTAATGTTTTATAATCTGTTATCATTCTTATTTTTTTTATTAATTATCTTTAAAAGACTTATAGCAAATTGCAATAGCTTGTGATTTTTCGTGGTACTTCATTAATTGTGGTACACACCTAATCATAAAATCTTTTTGTTTTTCTCCTTTTTTTTTCTTTGGTATTGGCATCTTAAAATTTGTTTTCTAAATAAGGGTAATCGTGAAAATAATGTATACCCTCATCTTCAATATCAATAGCATAAGGTAGCCATTTAGTAGGGTGTGATTCTTCACCATCCCATAAAACATCTACTTTATATTTATCATTACTTAAACCTAAACTAACTACTCTATTTTTTATAGCATCAATATTTGCTATTGCATCTTCGTATGCTTCTATAGTATCAAATTCGTATTTACCAACTTTCATAATTAATCTGCGTATGTGAAATATTTACCCCGTCTTTTTGTTACCAATACTTGGTTTCTATTTGCTTTTTTAGATACATAAGAAACGTGCAACCATTTTGGTTCAGATCCAAATTCCCATATAAGTTGGTCAAAGTCTAAATTTTTTCTAATGTAATGAAACATATCTAAATTGCTTTTGCAGTCATCTTTTTCACAAGCCATACTTGTAATATCTATTGCTTGACCTTTTAAATGACTGCTTACTGCACTACCTTTAATAGCTGAATTTAATTGCTCACTTCTGTAAAAACTATTTACTTTAATTGGACAACCCACCCATTCGCGTAATGGTTCAAAAACTTTTTCTGCAACCTTTTCCATATTTTTAATATGTTCTGCTTTAGGTTTGTTTTTAATACCCAAAGCATTTGCAGTCTTTGAAAATGTAGCTTCTTTATAACTTATATGATCACTAATTTTTTTCATTTTCTATTGGTTTTATGCTACCATCAGATAATTCAATATTTACTTCACCATACTTATCTTCAAGTACCTTTTTATTTTCTTCAATTTCTTGATTAAGTTGTGCAAACATATGGCTTAATGTGTGTATTTGCACTTGTAATAAACCTATATCATTTAAAATTGCTTTTTTTCTTTGATCTTGTTCTTGAATTAATTTTAATTCTTCTTTTGTGATTTTTGACATTTTATATATTTTTTTTGGTTAAGTACCAAAGATAATCATTTTATATTTAACTATTCTCCAACTTGTAAAGTAACAGAAACTGGGTTTATAAGTAACTCAATAGCTGATGCAATATTTGCTTCAATAGATGCTACTTGTTCATCTCCCATTGTGCTTTTAGTCCACCCTACTACTTCATCGTTTGTAAGTTGGTCAAAAGGTATAAAGTTTGTAATGTCATCAATTTTTAATTGTTGTGTTCCAATATTGTTAGATGTGTAAGGCTTACCCTCTGGGTTTAATGTATCTGAAACTCCAGTAACAATCCAATGTACGTTATACACTACATCAGATTTTCCCTCTGTTTCAACATAACAATCAACTGTTTTGCAATCCCATTCGTAAGTAATCATAATTTTAAGATTTTAATGTTTCTATTTCTGCTTTTAATTCTTGTATTGCTTTAACTAAAATTGGTAATAATTTACCATAACTAATTTCTAATTTTTCTGGGTTTTTATCATACACCAATCTTAAAGTATCATCATCTAAACTTTGTACTTCTTGGGCTATAAAACCAAAATCTTTTTTACCTTTATTATCAGAATAAAATTCAACTTCTTCAAAAACATTATCATTATTTTCATCAAATACATCATCACCATTTTCATCTTTAACTTGTTGTAATTTAGTTTCTGCTCGATTATCCCAAATAAACTCTCTTGGTTGTAAGCTATCAATAAAATCTAAACCATAGCTTAAATCTTTAATATTTGA
>Ga0213863_10000486_pt1 | contig 30465 bp, 48 predicted proteins | sample PICome_8_FD_160128 | JGI IMG/M metagenome (GOLD analysis project Ga0213863, IMG submission 160128) | Coastal seawater microbial communities near Pivers Island, North Carolina, United States - PICO497 | ecosystem: Environmental > Aquatic > Marine > Coastal | place: USA: North Carolina... | reverse complement strand
AAGATATACTATTAAGAATTTTACCTGATACTACCTTTTTTTTTCTTTTTAGTATTCCTTTAGCTTTATTGACAACACTCTTACCGAAACTATTTAAGTATCGTTCTAATGCTATCATTACACACTAGCTACAAATATCTCTACATCTAATGTAGCAACAGGGTGTACTTGTATGCTTGTTAAGTCAGCCATAGTGCCAAAGCTAGGAGATGTATCAGCTTCTGCTAACATAACATCTTCTGCTGCACATAGTATATGTGATTGACCTGCTTTTAGTAATACTTGATAATTAGTAGCTGCACCAACTACTGCTAATTCTAAACTGTCAGTAGCATCAAGATTAGTTACTCTAATATATCTAACATCTTCTTTATCTATCTGAACTGCTGAACCAAAAGAATCAGAATCAAAAGTTGCTAGATGTGTTGTTTCATCTATAGTACAAGTTACAATTCTTTCATATACGTTATTAATTCCTGTAGTTGTTACTGTGTTTGTTGTACCTCTTACTGCACCATTTAGTGTTACTGATTCAGATAAGGTTGTTGTTAAATCTGCCATAATTATTTATCTATTTGTTTTAATTTATTAATTGCCCATTCTATTCCTGAAGTTCCACCCCAAGCATCCCACATAATACCTCCACAACCCTCTGAGTAAGGTACATCTTTATTTTGTTGATGTCTTTTAAATGAAGCCATCCTTGCTATAGTATCTCTACTTATATTTTCTTTTCTTGCTAATTGTCCTGCTCTTGTCCAACCAACTCTAGTACCACAATCACTTCCGTTCTCCTCTTTCCATTCTATTGCTCTTTTAGCATTGTTACTAGCACTATCAGGATAGTCATTATAGCTTTCAAAGTTTATGCTTATTTCTTCTAGCTTCTCTATTACATCTTCATAATTCATAACTTATCTTTGGTGGTATTAGTTGTATTGTTAATTTTCCTATTTTTATTTTAAACATTATTTACCTGCGTATGTTGTTAGTTGTGGTGCTATACAAGTGTTGTAGTCGTTCTCTATTACTATTGGTAGTGTAAACACCCAACCACTTACTGAGTTGTCAAATCGTTCTGTAAATGGTTCTATTGTTATATCTCCCTCTGTAAAGTATGCAGGACTTTCTCCTTGATCTGCGTTAGACAAGTACAAACTCTCTCCGTTCTTTAGTGTACCTATTAAGTCATTACAAATACTAAGACAATCAGACAGAACTTCTTGTTCATTACTTTCATCAGGAAATACTAAGTCCATAATAAACACTTGAAAGTTTAAAGTCATTTGATTATTCTGTGCTACTGCATTAACAGGATTGATGTGCATTAAAGGATATAAAGTATTCTTCTCTAAGTCTATCTCGTATATGTCTCCAGTAGTTACAGTTTTTATTTGTAACTGATTAGCTCCTAATTGTTTTAAGGTATCTATTGTATTATTGTAATTCTTAAAATGTGTCATCTTTTAACCTTTTTTGTTTCGTTTAAATCAACCTCATAAGTAAGCCAAGTTAAACATTCATATAAACTTAATTTAGTTATTCTCTCTAAGTTTACTATACTACCTCCTGTCAAATTATACATCACTCCGAACCAAGACCACTTTGTTGCGAACTTTTCATCAGTAGTGATTGTTTCACTTCCTCCATCCGTTCCATCAAATACAACGGCAAAATTGTCGATAGTTCGTTGCCTAAAGTCCAAAAAAAAACCAATGAACTATTTACATCTGCTGCTTTCATCTTCTTAAACTTCTCTGCTCTCATCCGTACACCACTACCATTATATTTCTCTATAGAATAGTATTTACCATTCTTCTCTACTACTGGTCTGTAAAGAACTGCCATTAACTTAGCTAAGTTCTTTTCCATTCCGTTTTGTATGTAGGTTTCAATATCTGCATATTCTCCAAGAGTAATTTCTGATAGATCAGGATGAAAGCCGTACTCTACATCATCTACCTTTATTATTCTTTTTAACCTACTACTAGCTTTGTTCTGCAACGCAGCTACTCTGTTTAAGATATTAGATACATCATTTATACTCAACTCTTTTACGAGTTTTCTAGGTATATCAGATAACAAGCTAATTGTATCTAATGCTTCTTTGGTCTTTGACTTACTTTTACTATCTATAAGTTTAGCCCATTTGTCAAGTGTTACATCATCCCAACTGTTAATTAGATTGTAAGTGTTTTGCTTACCATCTTTCTTAATGTTTACCTGCATAATATATAATAGAATTTATTGTTATTTAGTTTAAAATCGTACATTTGCTGAGTTTTCAATTAGTTTTTGTTTAGTTAAAGGTGTAGCTTTCATAGTTGCACCTTTTCTTATTGAACAAAATACCTACCTGCGTTTGGATTGTCTAAGTGATATATTACGTTATACCTAATACCATCTATTGCGTGGTTATAACTATCTACATATAACTTGCTTCCTTTATCTGCATAGACATAGTTGTTTAACTCTTTAATTATGTTTGTTGATTCAGAAGTAACTACTAACTGATAATCTTGCATACGAGTTACACCACTTTCTATAGTTCCTTTCTTTACTGGCTTTATGTTTACTCCTAAATGTCTTAAATCTTCTATCAGTCTAGGTTCTGCACTATCTGCTATAATTAGTTTGTTCTCTACCTTTGCTAATACTATCTTAGCTAACTCGTGTGATTTTAAACCATTACGATATATATGCTCTTTGATATATATCTTCATTTTCTTTTTGTCTATAGCAACCTCAGTAAGACTATCAGGATCAACAGAAAAACCAAAGTCCATTCCACAAGATGTCTGTAAGTTATCAGGATTAAATTCTCCTATTGTCCAGTTATCAAATACTACACCCTCTGCTTTATCTAACCAACCTCCTAAAATCTTATGTTGATACTTTTTAAAGTTAATGTCTTTTAATCTATATATCCTTTCTAAGAAACTTTTAGATAGGTTAGCTTTATTATCTAAGTATGTGGAGTGTATATAGCAGACATTGTCTTTAATGCCGTTAAAACCATCCCTAACCCCTCTCTCCTCAAAGAATCGTTTATATATCCAATGTTCTTTTGTTACTGGATTTAAGACAAGTATAATTCTATTCTGTATGCTTTTCTGTCTTATACTAAGGTCTATAGTGTCAAATATATTTTCATCTATAAGTTCTTCTGCTTCATCAAGTACCCAACACGATATGCCTTGTAATGACTTAAGAGAAGCAGTTTGGTTTCCTGATGATGTCTTTATACCTCTAAATAGTATATCACTCTTTGTTGATGTATTGACTACCTCTGACTTGTTAATGCTAAATATAGAATCAAATCCTAATAGTCCTATCTTTTCTAAGAACTCAGGTATAATAGATAAGTGAGCAGATACCATAGTGTATCTTGTAAACAACACTCTTATACCTTGTGTCATTGTAAGTAATGTTAGAAATACTGTAACTGCATAGGACTTACCTGATCCTCTACCACCTGTAATTATATAGTATCTACAGTTAGATGAAAATAATGCACTATATTTTTTATTCAGTTTCGGATTCAACAAAGTTTATTATAGGTATGTTTAGTGTTTCGCTATTACTCGTAACATCAACTCTCTGTTGTGGTTTACCATAGAAGTACTCAAAGAATAATTTAACTGCCCATTGTTCTTTATTCTTTAGACCTATCTGTAAAGACTTTAAAGCATCTGCGTTCATAGGTGTAAGGTTTTCTATTAGCTTTTGTTCTTCTGCTTTAGATGGTCTACCACCTTTGTTTCCTTTTGTACCTTTATTGTTTATTCTGCCATCCATATAATTAGTTTAAATTAGTTAACTGATTCTTTTATATAATAGAAATTATTGATATTCATTTGATAGCATTTAATATTTCTATTCCTATTTGTTTTTCAACGCAATTATTTATTAAAGTTCTTTTATCTCCTTTGTAGTTATGCCATTCTTTTATATCATAACCTTTAAGTTGCATTTTCTTTTGTAATGTCATACCTTTATTATTACCTGTAGAATTGCTTTTAATTTTAATATTTGGTATTTTGAAATTAGACCATATATAGTGCCTACCCATATTTTGTGGTTCAACTAATGGCTTATACCAACCTTTGACATTTTCTACAACATATTTAATATTAGTATTTTTAGTATATTGTTGTAAAAAAAGTATTTCTTCATAAAGTTTCATATCAGGAAATAATGCCTTTCCTTTACCATTACAATATGCTTTAAATCTCATTCTTGAGTGTGAAGGGCAAGGTGGACTACTCCAAATAAAATCATAGTCTTTAAAGTTATCTTGTAAATATAAATGTGCATCAGCTACTATTACTTTATCATTAGGATATAAATCTTGATAAATTTTAGAAATGCTTTCATTATGTTCAACGGATGTTATTTCGTGCTTATTACCCCATAAGCTACGATTACCACCTATTCCTGCGTATAAATTTAATATCTTCATTTGTATTCATTTGGTAGCATTAGTCTTATCCCTAAATCAGACAATGCCCATATTCTTATTTGGTCTGCATATACTTCAAATGCTTTTGTGTTTAGAGATGTTGTACTTACTATCTTGTTTAGTCCTATCTTCTTATTGTTTATCTCTACCATCTCCCACTCGTTTAAAAACTTTGCTCTTAGTATGTCGTGCATCTCATCATTAAAGTAACCTAACTCTTGTGCTAATACTTGTACTATACACTTCCAGTAGTAATTGTTCTGTACGTTAGACCTTGTGTTTCTGTGTTTCTTTACATCTACTGTGTAAGGACTTTCTATATCTTTTAAATAGTTTACTAATTGCATCTTGTCTTTGTTATCGTGTATTACAAACTTCATTAGCTTGTTAGTTTTTCTTTAGTGTCTTTCCACATTCTATCTTGTCTTTTACTTAGTGATGGTTCTGTTCTGCGTAATTGAGGAAAGCCGTTAAACTCTTTAGCTATCTCTTGCATATACTCGCCACAGTTTGAACACTCAGTTCCTAAGTTTACAACCTTACCATCTATTACTTTCATAGTTACTTTGCTTAGTTCTTTTTGTATTTCACATTTATTACATTGATATATTAACATAGTTTTTGTTTTAAAAATAAAGGAGAGTATAAAAACATTTAATAATTATTATGGCAATATGCCTACCCTCCTTTATATATGATTTAATCTAACATTTTTTTTCTTCTGTTGATCTAACTCCTCTAACTCAAACTCTAAATGGTGTATAGCTTTCTTTATACATTCCTCAGGAGAATTATGCTTAAAGTTTGCTCTTAGTAAGTATGTTACTGCATTACCTACATTCCAGTTTAGTTCCCAATCTGATATTACTTTTCTAGCTTCGTATTTATAATTCTTTCCTATATAATAATCAGGTATCTTATTTTTCATCTTTTATGTTTTATATTTTTCTACTATTTGTCTTATTCCGTGATAGCAACTATTTAAACAAGAACCACAGTTACTTGTAGTTTTATAGTTTGCATTATATATAGTATTATATAATTCTATCATTTTCTTTTTTACTGTTACGTTTTTTGCTACTCCTGTCTTTACATCTTCCCAAATTAAAAAACATTCTTCTATTAGTTCTTGTGGTATGTCATCAGGTCTTTCTACTTTTGTTGTCTTACCCCAATACTTCTGTGGACATTCCATTACTCCTATCCTAGCTTTTACTTTCATAAAACAAAGACATACCTTACAAGTACCTGTAGGTTTAAAGTAATATACACATTCCCTACATAATGCTATACGTTCTTGATACACCTCATCTTTGACAAAGAAGTTACTCATCTAACAATTCTTTAAGTTGTTCTCTTACTTTGTCTATAGTCGTAAACAGACTGTTTCTACTTATGCCTGTCTTTTTTGCTAGTCCTGTTAATGTGTTACCCTCGTAGTAGTATAACTTAAATACTGAAGCATCGTACCAATAAATTTCTTCAAGAGCTTGATCAATAAGTTCGAGCTTTTGCCATTGTTTATATTCTTCAGAATTAGGTATGTTATATAAATTCTTTTCATTAGATGTTTCTCCAGTTTCTGTTATGTCGTAAGTTAATGTACTTGCTTGTGCATCTAAGTTAGTGTAGTATTTCTTATACTTATAATAATAAGGACTTCTTACTGATGTAAAACTTCTTCTTAATACTACTGCACCATATCTTATTAATCCTTTCTGCCCATCTTTCTCATATATGTCTTTTAATACTGTAGGATTCATTTGCAAAAAATACATTAGACACTCTTGTACTGCTTCTTCTATTTCGTTTATATCTTGCGAGTAGGTGTAAGACATTTCTATAAATGTCTTTCTACAATCTGCTACTGCTTCATAAACTTTATTCATTATTGTATTCTATTTCTCGCAAATCATTAACTAAAACCTCTAATGCATTATCTAACAAAACTTTGTAAGACCTAACTATTTTTAAATTGCCTTTACTTTGTATTCCTGCAAAATATCCATTAACCATTACAGAAGTATTAATAGGTATTATCATTAACCAATCGTTCCAGTTACCACCATTTACATCTTCTCCGTAACTGTTGTGATATTCTAAAACACATTCTAAAACTTCTTTAAAATTTTCAAACTTTGCTTTAGTAGATATGTCTTTTGCAAATGTTAGCATTAAGTTTAAATAATCATTAACAACTATTTGGTGTGTGGTATTTGCAAATATAGGTTTGGTCATATTCAAATATAGAAAATTATTCATTCTATATTCTTTTCTTTTTTTATTTTATTAACAAGGTCTTTGTAATAACTTATCTTTTCTACATAATCTATACGCATCATTTTTACATTTACCTTAGACATAAACTCTAGTTCTTCAGCAGTTCCTAATCCATACTTTGCATCTAAATACATACCGAATTTATACTGTTCTCCTGAAGAATAAATATTACACTTTACACATTGTACTTGACAATTCTTTTCATCCCATCTTGTGTTGTGATGTCTACGAGATTGAAAGTGTCCGTTCTGTAGTTTTTTATAATGGTCTATCTTACCACAAGTAAAACATTGTGCAACTCCCATATCTGTAGCATCTCTTAGTCTAATGTATTTAGAAAACCAACTATCTAACTCTTTTTTAAGTTTGCTAATTTTCTTTTGCACGTTCTTCTAAATCTTTTTCAAATTTAGGTATTGTATTATTATATGCATTTTGTAGAGCAATTATCCAGTCTTGTAAAATATCTAATTTTAATAAAGGATCTTCGTTATAAAATTCAGGAGTTTGTTTAAATTCAGCTTCTCCACTTTCTAAGCACATTTTGAACATTTTTGTAGTTTTCATATATTTATTTATTATTATTTATTAACCCCATATTAATTTCTGTTCAAACTGAGGTTTTGGTTTGAAGTATAAGTATTTAGCTACTGTTGTTTTTCTACCAAATCTAGTAGTAAATTCTAAATCAGTTGTATGTATAGTATAACCTTGTTTCTTTAACTTATATATTATATCAGCTAGTCGTGTAGCACCATATAATTTTATAGCTTGTAAACTTGTTATATGTCCATAGTTTTTTAAATGCCATTTGATTGCATCTATAGAACTACTTATCTCATTTTCATTTATTGTTATTGTTTTCATTTTGTTATTGATTTAATTATTTCTTCACATAATTGTTTAGGTATCTTACTTCTTTCGTAATTGCCTTTTAGTCCTTGTGTTCCAGTTTTTGATCCTCTAGGTGCTAATTCGTGATGACATTTTATATTACCATTATAACATTTAGGTCTAGGTATCCAACCATTATTATTAAATAAAGAATATATATGATTACTAAAAATATCTGTAGGTTTAGCATTTTTAAATCCATACTTACAATACCATATAGTAGTCTTTGGTATTCCTAACATAAAATGCATTTTTCTTAGATAACCTCGTGGATTTTCTATAAAATATATACAATTATATTCTTTAATTAATTTTAAAGTATTTAAAACTAATCTATCACTTTTAGCAGCAAAATCTGTTTTAGGTCTCCCCATATCTCTATGATGACTTATAGCTGCTATAGAATATGTAGTACAAGGAGGACTAGCCCAGATCATGTCAGGTTTAAAAGGTATATCTTTTACATTTAAAAATTCTATATCTTTTACTAAATTTATCTTATCAAAATTTTTGATATCTACAGAAAAAACTTTATATCCTAATTCATCTGCTACTTTACCTATTGACCTACTACCTGCAAACAATTCTAAAATTTTCATTTTAATTGTTTTAAAGGTGGTTGATAAAATTCTACATTTTTTTGATTAAGTGTTTCTGTTTTGTAAATAGCTTCGTTGATTTTCTTTTTATGACTTATAATAAATTTAAAGAATGTTCTAATGTTTATGTAAGGATCAAAGTCAGAGTATCTAACTCCTATGTGAAAAGCATCCTCTATTTGATTGAATGTCATTCTTCTAAATCTATTTTCTTTTTGTAAGTCCTCTGCAAATATTTTAGATAATGAAGCCATTGATTTAGCATCTGCTCTGTGTCCTAACTCTACTGATGTCTTTGCTACTAAGTCTAAGACTTTTTCTGTTAGTTCCTTAATGTTTTCTTCTTGTAGTGTTTTCATTTTCTATAGTTTTTTAATTTATACTTACTCATATCATTTTTTATATAAGTTCTTACTTGATAAGTATATTCCTCTGTTACTCTTTTAAATTTATTACCTACTTCTAACTTACCACTATACTTAAAATAGTTATCCAAATCTATAGTATTTTTTTTATATAACTTTTCTAGGTATAGTTTCTCCTTATACTCATCTATCATAGTAAACTCTTTGCCTTTTGCCATTCATCTATCTGTGCATCTAATTTAGATGTACCTGCTTTCTTTGGTTTATCCCACTTAGCAGAATTTTTCGCCCAACGATCCAGTCGCAACTTAACATCAAAGGTAGCTTGTTTCTGATACCTCATTTTAGCATTTAATCTATCAGAACTTTTTTCTGTCCAGTAATTGATAAAGTCTAATTTCATTTCTTTAGGATAATCAAAAAACATAACCAAATTTTCAAATTTTTCCTTTATAGATATATTATTACTTGTAGTATTAATACTTGTATTATTATACTTCAGCTTTTCGTGTATAGGGTTATCCATCTTTTTCAGAATACCTATACATCTTTTCGTGATTTGGTTATTTACATTACGTTCTATCTTTACAGTTATAAATCCGTAATTTTTTAAATCAGAAATCCAAGAACTAATAGTATTTTTATTTACTTTATATAACTCTGCAAAGTATTTGTTAGAAGCAAAGCAGAATCCGTGTTTATTACTTAAAGCAGTTATCTCTCCGTATAAAAGTTTAGCATTAGGTTTTAGATCAGCATACCTTACGTTTGCAGGTATTATTGCATAATAGTTTGGTGTTTCGTTCATATTGTTATAATGTCTATAGAGTAATCATAATGTTTTAATGAGTTCTTAATAATATCAATATTATTTGAAAATTCCAAATAGTTAGTATGTACTAAGTATTTATACTTACCACACAATACTTTAATCTTAACTTGTGGTTTAGCAACAATCTTAATACCTGCATCTAATAAATGTCTTATCATTTGTTCTTTATCTGCAAATACTATCTTTATTTTTTCTAGTTCATTATATGCTTTCCAAACTTTATTAAATGTATCTCTATAAACTGGAAAACTTGCATAATTTGATTTGTGATATTTCATATAATGTATTACAGAAGTACGATCCTTATTAATTATATCTGCAATTATAGTAGGATGTATGTCTTTACTTATTCTACCTATTACAGTAGCTACCATTCTAGGTACTAATATCTCCTGCTTTCTAGTCTTATAAGCTAAAGAACCTTGTTGCAACCCTACTGTATGAGTAGTAAGGTCGCAAATGGTTTCAAATTTTTCTCTATCTGTCATAATTAAAATGGTAAGTCATCAGATTCATCTTCAAACTTATCGTTAAAAGATTTAGCAACTTTATCTACTTTCTTTTGCACATCATTACCCATTACCCAATCCTTAATTATTTCAGCATTTTTTAACAAATCTTCAATAGTACATTGATTATCAAATTCAACTGCTGCTTTTATACTTGACTGTTTTACAATAAGTAATTGTCTATCATCATTAGAAGAATTAGATGGAGTATAGTTATTAGATTTATTAAAAGATTCAAGTGCAACTGCTCTAGCTTTATTATACTCATGTTGTCCTTGTTCTGTAATTTCATAAGTTAATTCCCAACCTACTTTTTGCTCTTTCTTTTTACCTATGTTAATCTTATCTCCATTTTCCATTTCTAAATTATGGTAGAAAGTTGTACCATATTTTTCTGTTTGATGTGGTTTTATACTAACTACAGTTTTGATTTTACTCGTTTTCATATTTATTTATTTATTAAATTATTATCATATTCCCAAGCACTTTCACAATGCTCTTTACACTTACTACAGATTTTTAAATCTGTGTCCATCTTTGCTTCGCAGCAATTACTTTTATTACTCCATTCTTCTTCACAACCACATTCATCTTCACTATTGCAAATAACACAATTTTCTTTTTCAGGAGTATTTATATTATATCTAGGATCATTATAATTTTGGTAAGTTCCATTATACCAATCTTGATAGTTTAAATCCATTGAGTTATAATTTTAGTCATACATATAATAAAAGCTAAACCTAAACAAGACAAACCTAATGCTTCTAACCAAGTTTCTTTTTTAGATGGTATGCGTGATATTGCATAATCTCTTATTAATTGTTTCTTAAAGAACTTAGATAGTTCTTCTGCATTTAAGGTGTATTCGTTTCTGTTTTCTCTGTTAATTACTCTATACTGTGTTTTCAAAATATTATTATTTATTGATTATAGCACAAATATACAATTAATTAACTCGCTAATTAACAAAGTAATTAAATAAGTTATTAACAATTAGAATGTTAATATATGTAAGGTGTTGATTATAAGGGCATTAAAAGGTTTAATGGAGTTTGTCCATTATTAAGAATAACTGCACAACCTACGGCAGGTCGCTTTCCATATTTAGCATAAGCCATAGCATAGGACTTGTGATTAATACCACAACCTACCTGTGTACCATATACTCTAAAGTTTTTTCCAACATAATGTTCTGTGTAACATTGAGTATGTAAATGTCCTTGAACAGTATTCATCATATCTGCTCTACATTTTGTTCTTGCAGTACCTCCCTCTCCGTGTATATACTGAACTCCATTAAGTTCGTATCTTTCTACAAAGTTCCAGTCAGGTACTTCTAATACTTCTTTATAAGACTTGATCCACTTACTAGGTATTGCACTTGTTTGTGCCTTTCTCATTATGATTCTATCGTGGTTTCCTATTATGACTGTTGCTTTAGGAAATGCTTCGTACCACCTAGATATTCTCTTAATAGCTAATTCTAGCTCATCTAAGCCACCCATACCATCTGCTGAGGTCTCGTGGTAGGAGGAGTAGTGATTGTCTATTATATCGCCTATAAACACTATCTCCGTGCAATTATAGATATGGTATTGTTCTATACACCAGTCAAGATACGAGTCAAGACAAAAAGGTTCGTGCAAATCTCCAATGACTAATACGTTACTTATTTCTTGCTCTCGCAGTTTTTGAATGACTTGTATCTCGTGTGGTTTTAATCTGTATCTATTACTTCTTTCCACTATCAGCTAATCCTTGTGCGCCAGTTAATCCTACTAAAGCCCAAAACATTTCACTAACGTGTACTTCATCTACATCTAAACTTCTAGCTATAAATGGTACAATGATTGCAGCTATTGTGTACCATACCTTTTTAGACTTTAACATTGTTAAGATTAAATAATTTTTCATTTTTATTGTTTTAAATTAATAATTATATGTCCAAATGACATTTTCATCTTTACTCCTATCCATATCAACGTGTATAAATCCTTTGTTAAAAGCTATACCCAATCTGTTGAATCCAACTTCTAAAAGTGAATTTATGATTAAAAACCTTTCTCTTGAACCCTTAGGCAAAAAGATATCAACAGCCAATCCTTTACAATGACTTGATCCTACTCTACCTCCTACCTTTAAATTGTGTTCTTTTGTTCTGTAACCACTTAGTATTTTAAATGGTACTCCTGCTCTATCTCTCGCTTTGTCTAGTAGTTTTAAGAATACTTTATCCATATTCTTACCACTATCCTCTAAATCAGGACTGTCAAATTCAGATATTTTAAAATACTTCAAAATTTATATATTAAATATTGCGTAGATTTTTACCCCTTTGATTTCTTTGATTAATTTCTTGTTAGTCTTTTTTACTTCTTCTAACTTTTGATAACGAGGATTTGTACTATTTAGTTTTCTTTTTTTCATTGTACTTCTTTTTTTGACTATACCATTTATCAATCGTATATAAAATTGATACCACTAGCAGAACAATTTTTAAAGCTAGTTCTAAATTTGTAAAAGTAGTAATACTAAGTATAGTGCTATTTACTGCTAGTATTTCTGCTGTGTCCTGAGCTGCTTTTTGTATTGGCATTTTTTAAATATGATTTTAGTTTTGTCTTATTAACTTCTTTTACTTTATATCTTTTCTTCATTATGTTAAATCAGGAGTTAGAAAATCTCTTAGTGTTATCTTATCTCCTTGTCCTTTTGGTCTTTCTAAATTCATTCCTAGATATGAAAAACCATTTGAATCAGGAGATACATCACTTCCAGAATTAAGATTATATTCAGGAAAACGACTAATATTGTTTTTTATAAAGTCTATCATTCTCTCTATAAAATACTCGCCTGTGTTAAGTATCTCACTTCTTATGTGTTGTGATTCAGCAGTTGTTAAAGCTACTCCAGTTTCTGATGTCTTAGAGTATATATTCCCTGCTTCTATTTTAAATCTTAAAAATGGAATAGCCATGTATAGACTCATGTTAGGTAAATAATCTCCTATGTAATCGTTAAGTAATTCTTTATAGTATTCATTACCTACATCATTTATTGTACCTGCTACTATTAAGTCTTTAAGTTTCTGCGTTAGTTTTGTGCCTAGCTTAGTTTCGCAGTACAGTCTTTGTGCTTGTCGTACATATGGGAGTAATAGTGAACTATCTACTGAACCATATATACTTGTACTGTCTTTTAGTTTATCTTCTGATATAAATAAAACGTATGCCATATTATCTCTTTTTTACAAATCCGTTATTCTTCATTCTCTTAGGTGCTATAGCTACTCTTTTGTCGTTCTTCTTAGCAGTAAACCCCTCTGATCTAGCTTTAGTATATCCTACTAAATCTGCATCTTTAATCTTTGTACTTACAGATATACCTAGTTCTGTTCTGTATATTTGTCTTAGCCAAAAGTGATGACAATTACCACCACCTTTATATAAGAATATATCATAAGTATCTGCACCTCCTTTACCCCAACCTGGATTAACTCTTTTTGTACTCATTCTAGAAATATCTTCCTTGCGATATAATTTTTTTGATTCTAACATTTTTTTGCAAAAATCTCTTTGTTTACCTGACTTTCTAGTTAAGAAGTTATCTTGTGCATATACATATCTTACTCTATAATAGTCGTATGTCTTTTTAGATATACCATCTTGCTCTGATTTACTATCAGGTCTAGCAACTCCAGTAGTAGCTAACTCTATCTTCTCAGAAGCTATCTGATTTAGTTCTTCTTCAAAGTCAAAATCTGCGTGTTCTCCATCTACTACTTCTTCATCTATTAGTTCCCAACCCTCAGGTATATCCTCAACAGTTTCTAAGAAAGCATCTAACTCAGTTTTCTCGTAACAACTTTTGTTGCATTTACCTTTGTTCTTACCACAATCACAATCTTTTAAATCTATTAGTTGATCGTGGTTTGCACACGGCATAAAGTATTCTTTACCATCTTGCGTATGTATGTGATGTCCACTACATCCTAATCTTTCTGCTTCAGCTTCAGCTTCTTCTATAGTGTCAAATAAAGGTAACTCTTTACCATCAGAAACTATTGTACCTACTTTTTCTAAATTATAGTTATCATCCTCTGCCGTTAGTTCTTCTTCTGCTAAAGGTTTAAGACCTAGTTCTTCTCTAATTTCATCTTGTGTCATTACCTCTTTCATATCTTCTATTGTAAACTTAGATGTAATAGGTTTAGCTTGTACAAAAGATATTGGTAAGTTCATACCATTAACCTCAAATATTTTAGATAATGTTTTTAATATGTGTTTTTGATAAGGTACAACTACTGTATTTAAGTATATCTCAAATGCTGCGTTCATCTCATCAACATTAGAACCTAGCCCTGTATCGTTTTTAATACCCATAAGCATAGGAGAAGTAACTCTATGACCTGTTAGTATGTTTTGTACTAAAAGTTCTTGTAACGCAAGATATTGCTTGTCTGCGTTGCTTACAGTAATTGGTGTAATCTCAGGAGTTCTAGTTTTATCATCTGAAAAAGTTAATACAAACTTTCCTGAATTACTAGCACCTGTAAACTTCTCAGCTAAACTTCTCTCTATTTGAAATCTCTCCTCTTGTGTAGGTACTCCATTTGCAAAGCTAATCATATAGCTTCCTGAAAAACCATTAGATATATTGTTTAAATGAAACTCAGCAACTCTTTGATCTACTAATGCCCAGTTGTTTGCAGCAAGATAATCAGGAGTATGGTAAATGTCCATATTAGGACTGTAAAGACCTGAGTATAATAACTGACTAGGATTAGTTCTATCCTTAGTATTAAATGCTGCTATCTTTACTGGTTTGTTTGTTCTTGTGTTACTCCAATCAGAACATACATAAAAGCAATCTACAACGCCCATAGAATTAGGTCGTGATGCCCTAACTCTTTCTACTGGTACGTGGTAAATCTCAGCTATTTCTGTTTTAGCTTTATTCCAAATAATGTGTATTGCAAATGCACCTTGTAGCTTAAAGTCAAATGAAAGTTTTTTAATTACCTCGTGTAGTGTTTCTTTACCATTAGCTTCTGCAAAGAATTTTTTAAGTTTAACAAATTGTTCTAAGTTTTCGCTTTCTTCTACTACTATGTCCTCTCCTGCTATCATCTCAGAAGTAGTATTTATAATAGCTGCGTGTGTACTAGAATTATAGTAGAGGTCTATTAAGAACTGTGGGTAAAGGTTTCTCCAATCCTCAGTACCATACTCTATATATTCCCTACCTCGTACTTCTTGTACGATAGGACTTGTTTCACTTGATAAATCTACACTTAGTATATTTTCCATATTTTATATTTCTTCTAGTTCTTCAGGATCAATGTCAGTACCCTCAGCATTTTTCTCATACCCTGCAAACGAATGTACGCAATCTGTTGGAAATATCTCATTATTTCCAAAGTCAAATTCTTCTGTAGTCATTAAGTCGTAGAATACTCCATCATAATAAACAGGAGGAGTAATCTCGTGTCCTTCATCATCATAAGTTGCAGGTATCTCTACTATCTTACCTATGTAAACTATAGCTTGTGTACCATTTCTGTAAACATCTTGAGTAACACCTTCTTCAGTTACTACTTCATAAGTACCTTTAGATAGTAAGTCAGCATCTCCTGTTGCTTTGTCTGTATATTGTAATTTATATATATTCATTTTATTATGTTGTTAGTGTTGCTAATTCTGAATCTGATAGTGCTGTTTTAAATACTTGTAGTTGTTTTACTTCTCCATAGAAAAAATTACTACCATCTCCTCCATCTAATACGAGTTGTGTTAATCCTGTTGGCACACCTCCTGAAGAATCAGTAACCACTTCCGTTCCATTAAACCAAATAGAAAAATCATTTAATTTATATTTTATAGCAATTTTATTGTATTGAGATAAATCTGATGCTGCAAAAGTCATTATAGCAGAATTAACACCACCTGTAGTAATAACTGCTTTAATTGTATTTTCTGTAGTTTCGTCAAATTCCAACATTACTCTATTATTTATACTTCCATCTGACAAACTTATTCTTCTTGATGTAGAACTATCGTAAATTGTTTTTGCTTCAACAAACAAAACCCCCTCTGTACTATTTATCAAATTACTAATACCTGTCTTTTCGTATAGGTCTGCGTTTCTAGTTACTGATGAACCTTGTGTTTTTATGTAAGAAGTTGGGTAAGAGCCTGCTTCTGCTTGTGCGCCCCACAAATATAATCCACTTGTACCATCTCCTGTTGGATTGTCATCTAACCTTATTATTAATGCAGTAGTAGTTGTTGCTATTGCTGTTGCTACTACATAACACCTATACCACCCATTACCATAATCTTCTACACCTTGACTTACAGGAGAACCTGTAAAACTTGTTACAGTTCCATTTGTTAAATTGTAATCTACAGATACACTACTAAAAGCAGAATTTGAAAAATCTAAATTTATCATATCAAACTCATCAGCTTTACCAAAAACAGAAAAAACATAATTTGTTCCACTTGTTACTGCAACAGAAGTCATTGGTCTTGTGTTTGATGATGTTATAGTATCATTAATAATAGCTTTACTTCCATTAGAAGTTCCATCAGGACTTATAATATAATCAACTGAATAAGTCATACCTGAATCTGTCCATTGACTTGTATCTTGACTATAAGTAACTAAATTAGTCCTTTGAGGTTCTACTAATAAACTACCAGTACCATCTGTATAATCTACTCTTGCTAAACCATCTATTGTTGCTTCTTTTACTGATACGTTAGATATTGAGCCAATAAAATCTGAATTAGCAGAAAAATAAAAATTAGAATCTCCACTTGTTGCTTTTGATGTAAAAGTATAAGTTCCTGATTCTGTTGTAATAGTTTGTGCATTTGAACCACCTATTGCTAATGTAACTCCTCCTGCCGAAACAGTTGTAGTAAATGTTACTTTATAAGAAATATTTATAGGAACAATACCTGTTTGATATAAATTGGATTGACTTGATTGACTACCATCACAATTAGCAGAACCTCCTGATATAGTCCAACCTGTACCCCTATTCCAAACAGCATCAGGGTCTGCACAAGCAAAGTCCCCACAACTAACTAACTCACTACCTAACAAAGCTACATCTTCTATCAAGCCACTAGGATTAACTCTAGTACCTAATGTTGCTCTAGTCATTGTTATTGGTATTGGTAAGAATCTTGTACCTGATTTACTATAACCTAATAGATTATCTTCTTTTATTGCCCAATTACCATTACCTATTTGTAAACTTGCATTTGCCATTATTGTATTGTATATGTTAATGTTTCTGCCATCTCTGAATAAGATTCAAAAAAGTGAGTACCTGCTTCTCCTGTTAGTTGTATAAGTTGATTATCTGTTAATGCAGTATCGTAAACTTGTACTTGTTTTATTTTGCCAAAGAAATTATTACTACCACTTTCAGAAGAAAAATTTAATCTGTCAAACCCACTAAATCCAACGTAGGAATTTGAACCTACTTGTGAGCCATTTACCCACATTCTCGTTCCGTTACTATCAAAAACTGCTGCTACTTTTATCATATTTGTAACATCTATTGTATGAGCCATAATAGTAGTGCCATCAAAAACTTGTATCAAATTACTTCCTACTGTAAAATATAACCATAATCTATTAGAACCAGTGCCATCTGACAAAGATATAATTCGAAAAGTTCCATCATTAGCTAAAGCAGACATTTCAGCAAACAATACCCCCTCTGTACTATTAATTAAACTACTTATACCATCTCTTTGAAAGATGTCAGCGTTTCTTGTAACTGTACTTCCTGATGTTGGTATGTATGATGTTGGGTAAGAACCTTCTTCTAATTGTGCGCCAAATGTATAAATACCACTTGTTCCGTTTCCAGTTATTGCAAAAGTTGTGCTTACATTGTCGTTTACACCTATATATAGGTTATCAGAAGATGATTGAGTAAAAGTTATACTATAACGATACCAACCATTACCATAGTTTTCAATTTTATAACTTGTTGGAGCATTTGTGTAATGAGTTCTGTAAGCATATGTATTTAAATTAAAAAACGCACCAGTTGTACCAGTTGCAATTAATAAACCTTCAAACTCTCCTTTTTTTGCAAATACAGAAGCAGTATAGGTGTTTGCAGATATTGATTGATAAATTATTTTATTTGAAGCACCATTTGTTGCGACAAGTTTACCTGCATTTTGTGTGCCATCAGGACTTATTAATGAATTAGGTGTAACTGTAATTCCTATTTTAGACCAAGAACTCTGATTAAAATCTTCACTATAAGTAAAACTATTAGTCCTCTGTGGCTCTGCTAATATATGTGGACAACCTCCTCCTGTGTAGTCTATACGAGGTACGTTGTTTCTGTTTACTTCTTTTAATGAAACATTAGAAATATACCAATCTGCATTGTTTACATCAACTAAATTTTTGAAACCAAAATTTCCTGATTGACTAGCAACAAATGTACCTGTATATGTTCCTGATGAATTAATGCTTAAAATTGTAGTGTTACTACCTTGTTGTAATAATATTGTAGCTGCACCATTTTGCACTAAAGTTACAGAGTAATTATATGTTTTACCAACTACTAAAGGTATGTTTTGTGTAGCAGTTGCATATTGACCTGCTGCTGCTTCTTGTAAATGTAATCCTTGACTTGTCCATTCAGATAAATCCCAATTATTAATAGTCCAACCACTTAAATCTGTAGCAAAGTCGCCATTAGTTACTTCTTCCCCTCCTAAAACCTCAGCATAATTTACTAAACCATTCTCATCTACTCTTGTACCAGCAGTTGCTCTAGTAACATCCATATCAGCAGCACCACTACTAGGTATAACACCATACAAAGTTCCTGCCTTATATCCATTTGGAGTAACTACAATACTTACATCATCTAATAAACTCATGCTATATTATTTAATATTTTTAATTGGTCTATCAAACAAGCCTTAGCTTCAAATACTCCACCATCAGCAATAACTCTTGCTTTAAAGGCATTAGCTTGTCTTTGAATAGGTGTAGCACCCTTATTGCTAGTTGGTAAAGATATTCCTAATGATAACTTCATTTCTTAGTTTTTGTATGCAATAGCTAAACCACTACTAAGAGTAATTGCAGTAACTTTACCGAACAAAGTCATTCCTGCATCTACATCTGTAAGTAAATTACTAGAACCTGTTGAATCAGTAATAGTAATAGCAGATATAACACTATCTTTTACAAAGTAAATAGCATAGTAATCTTTACCTGTCTGTGCAGCAGTTGTAAATATTTCTACTCCGTTTTGCTGACCTAATTGTTCATTTAATAAAACTTGTGTATTTTTTATTCCCATTTTTTTTATTTATTTAACTAACATATATGTAATTCGTACCAGTAGGTGCAGAATGTTCTGTATATTGTACTTCTTCTGATCCTGATGCTTCTGCTACGTTTAATTTTCCTTTTTCTATACTTCCTTGTACTACTCCTTTATCTGATGCAGGAGGAGTTAATACTTGTGTTTCTGTTTTAGGTGCGTGGTTATCATCTAATGTTACTGTAGAATCTTGCCAAGACACCTCAAATATTTCATAAGTCCAATAACCACTAGGACTAAAATTTACTGTTCCTGTATATACTTCATTAGCACCTGATAAAATTTCAACCTTTGTATATCTATCATTTACTGACTGTCCTTGTCCGTAAGCATAAACAACATTCTCAGACATATCATTTGTTAATTTAAACAAATATCTTATCTGAGAAGATGGTACACCAGTATCAATTCTTTTCTCCTCTGTAGTTACTATAAAAACTGCATTAGAATCTGTTGTTGCGTGTATCATAATTGTTTACTTACTATATAATAGAAAAAAGTCTTTTTTGTTTGATAAAAAAAAAGGACTACCGAAGTAGCCCTCTAAGAAATATGAAAACAATAGTTTACGAAGTTACTATGCTTTGGTAAGTAAATGCAGAATTGTCAAGTGGAGTTGTAGTATAGTCAGCTACTGTTGGCATAGGGTCTCTTTCCATACCATCAAAAGTCCAGTCGTAACCATTCATATCCCCAAATGCAGTTCCTGTTGCGTTAGTACCTGCGTTTAGTTCCATTCCATTCTCTAATCCTAAAGCTAATAACACATTATGTGAGTTAGCCGTTAGTACTTCGTTTAATTCTAAGAAGATAACCAATCTATTAGAAGCTAATAGTTTTACTTGATTTTGATCTTCTTTTGTTAATTTGTGTAGTTTGATATTAACTGATGGTGTATAAAATACAGTACCATTCTCACTAGAACCTGTTAAAGTTTCTGTGCAAGAAGCAGTACCCCTCTTTAAAGTGTATTTATATATGTCATCAGAAGCACCTAAGTCAAAGTCAGTCAATTCTCCTGAAGCAGTTATATAAGAAGCTACTTCATCAAACTGTGCAAAGTAAATTGCTTTGATTCCACCAACTGTATCTCTACAAGTTATGTTTCTTCCTTTTGTTAAATTACAAGACATATTATTTTTTTTAAAGTTAAGGAAAGAGGGAAAAACCCTCTCTCCATTAAATCAGTTATTAGTTTTGTTGAACTGCGTCAGCACCAATTCCTACTTGAACACCTCCTGAGAACTTAGCAACAACTCTCATATTGTCTGAACCATCTAAGCTAGTCATATCAAGCATTTTGATATTTGTATCATCAGATAGTAAGTCAGTACCATAGAATAAGTTAGAAGTTTCAGCAGCTACTAATTGATCATCTGGCATACCTGGACAAGGTTGGATAGTGATACCCTCAAATACTGGTACATAGTCGCCTTGCATATTGTAAGCATTAACATATCCTAATGTAGAGATAGCAGAAATATAGAATCTGTAAGTTTTCATATTCATATAGATTCTTAAATCATCTCTACCATATACGTTAGCAGGAATACCTGCAACTAAAGTTTGTAGGTTAGAGATAATGTTTGCAGCCGTATAAGCCGTTCCTGCACCTCCTGTGTTGTCAGTTTGTACTACGTTACCATTAACTGCAAAAGCACCTGTAGTAGCCGTTAAAAAGCCCTCAAATTGACCTGCCGTTGCATCAGCACCTGACCAAATAGAACCCTCTACTGAATCAGCAATAATTTCTCCAAAGTATGCTAATACATACTGGTCAAAAGTTGGTGCAGTTCTATTAAAAGCACCTGCTTTCATTTCTTCTGCTTCCCAACCTGATAATAAAGTTTTCTTACAAAGGTCTACGTTAATTTGTAGATTCTTTGGCTCTAAAACTGCTTCTGTTAAAGCTAGAGTACCTGCTGGTGTAAAATTACATTCTGCATCTGCTACTAATGATGCTCCTGCCATTTTTCTGATTGATTGTTTATATTTTATATTTTCTAAGACAGTTAAACCCTCTAAGGATTTAGCTTCTTTTAATGCAGCAGAAATGTATTGTCCAAATACACCTCCACTATAGTTTGAATTAACCGATAAGCTCATAATTTTTAATTTTATTTATTTGTTATGTTATATAATATTCTTTCTCTTTTAGTCATTTTAGATAAATCTCTTTGTGTATTTTCTCTACCTAAAGCACTAAATTTGTTTGTATCTACAGGTTTTGCAGCAGGTTCGTTTGATAACTCTACTACTTGTGCAGATAGTTTTTCTTTTTCTGAAGATAATTCTTCATTGTCTGATTTAAGAGATGCTAACTCAGATTTTAATGTTTCAATCTCAGTATTTACATTACTCATTAGATCAACTACTACGGACTTAACTTCATCCATAAAAGCTACTGAATCAAATTCTACTGCTTCAGTTTCTTCAATAGTTTCTTCTTCCATATCTTCCTTAGATGCTTCTTCTTCAACTACTTCTTCTGTTGCTTCCTCCTCTACTTCTTCTTCGTAGATTTCAGCTACAACACCCTCTACTTCAACAGAGAATCCTTGACCATCTTCAGTCTTATATTCTCCAACTGGAAGTAACATAGTTGTACCATCTTCTGTAAGAACTGATATGTCCACTCCTGCTTCTAAAGATTCAGCAGTAGAAACTATTATAGTACCATCTTCTAGTTTCGCTTGATATTCAAGATTAACACTTTCCTCTTGTTTGTCAAGACCAAGTGCTACTAATATTTGTTGTTTTAAATCCATTTGTCTTTTTTTTATATAATAGAATTAATTATTGTTTGTTTGATTTTTGTTTTTAGAACATATTATACATAGATTGTATCTTAGATAAATATTTTCTATGTTCTTTTATTTCAGCTTCAGAAGAATCAATTTTGTTATTTATAGTTTGTGGTAAATCTATTCCTAAATCTTTAGCTTGTGTGTTTATTTTACCACCTAATTTTGATGCTTCTAAAAATTCTTTAATATTATTTTCAAAACCTACTTCAGCTTTTCTTAAAGCACTTATTAATTTAAAAGCAGTTTTGTCATCCATAGCTTTTTTAAATTGTTTTTCAAAATCATCTATAGCACCCAACTCAATCTTTTCAGCTTTTAGTTCTGTCTTTTCTTTTATTAGTTCGCTTAATGCTTCTAATATTTCTTCGTTTGAAAATTGTTGTTTACCCATTTTTTCCATTTTATTAATAAAGTAGCCCTCTATACTTAGACCTCGCAATTCCCCACCTGTTATCTTACTCCACATCTCATCATTCTCTATCTTCATTTTAACAAACCAAGTACCATCAGGTAAGTCAAAGCCATATAGCTTAGACTTGTCTTGTTCTCCCTCTTTAATCCAACTCTCTATAGTCAATACACCTGATACTCTATCTTCGTGTTGATATGTAGCTTTGTGGTGGTTGTTATGTTTTAGATATAACTCACTAGCTTGTCTTACTGTTTCTTTTGAGAAATATACATAGTAATTAGAATCAGTATTAGGATCATATCTAAATATTTGTTTGTTAGGTATTAATGCAGGACTAACTAACATACGTTTCTCCTCATCTACCTTAGCTAGTGTCAAGTTGTTATTCTCTTTACCAAAGAATACAAAATCTTGTTCTATTGCAGGAGAAGTTACTAAACTGATAGCATCTATTGTTAATTCTTCGCTATCATCTGCTATTACTAACTCTACAATCTTAGTTGCTTTTCTTTTCATATTATCTTATCTTCATATTTTCTAAAGCATCTGTAACCTTTTTAAATTCGCTATATTTTTGTTTTACTTTTTTTAAAGGTATAGGAGATTTTACTCCTAGTTCATCTGCTGCTTTTTCTGCTTTTTCTGCTATTCCTACTGCTAATTCAAGATGTTTTGTAGCTATTTTCATTCTTCCTCGTACTTTTGCATAATTTACTGATGCAGTTGCTCTTTCATCATTAGCTTTGTCAATTCTTGTATTATAATCATCAACTAAACCTAATTCAATTTTTTCTGCTTTAGTCAAGTTTACCTTTTCTAATTCTTCTTGATATTCTTTGTAAGTTTTACCTAATGGATTTATATTATTCATTTTCTAATTCTTTTAGTATATAATAGATTATTTATTAATTTATTTGATTTTTAAATAGTTGCTCTCCTACGAATATTTGCTAACTTATTTTGATTGTTAGTCATATCATCTGTAACAACGTATGCTTGTACTGGTTGTGCTTCTCCACCACCTAATGTAAATGCACCACTAAGTACCTGAGGTGCAGGAGTTCCTGTGTCTGTTGATGGTGTTGGTGGATTTGTACCTCCTGGAACTTCTGTAGATAGTATTTTTCTAATATTTGACAAACCTGCTGCTACAATAGCTGCACCAGTTACAAAACCTGCTACACCACCTTGTGCAAATGCCTTGTTAGCACCTGCATAAGTATCTATAGTTGCTTGTGCTACTGCTAATGCCTTATTATCTCCTGCTAAACTACTTAATGCACCTGCGAGGTCGCTATATGCTTGTATCTGTGCATCTGCGTTCTCTATAGCTAGTTGTGTTTTCTCTTTTTCTAAAGCTACTTGATTTACTAACTGCTCAGATTGAAAACCAGTAATCTGTGCTAATACTGCATCTTTTTCTGTTTTAGCTTGTATTAAAGCTATATTATTTTCATCACTTTTATTTTTGTCATATTGTGCTTGTGCTGCTACTACTATAGCATCTGCATTTTCAAGCATTAATTTTTTTTGTTCTTCTAATATAGTTCCTAACTTTTCGTTAGCTTTTATTCTATCTTCAAATGTCTTACTTTCATCATCTCTTATCTGTCTTTGTAATTCAGCTTCTCTATCTTTCTGCTCTATTATTTGTTGATTTTTAACTGCTGCTAATTCAGCAGCTTTATTCATTTCAGTTATTGCTTTAGCACTATCATATGTAGATTTAGCATATTCTTTTATCTTATCAGTAACTTTAGTAATAGTTTTTTCCATCTCTACAGTTTCCACTACGTTACCTGTTACAACTTCTGTAAGATCAGTTATTGCAGCTTTAGCAGTTTCACTAGCACCTGCAAAATCTCTTTTAAACAACTTAACTAATGCAGAACCTAAACCACCAATACCTTGTACTAAGTTTTTTACTCTAGTAATAACCTCAATACTTAAAGTCCTACCAAAGTCTATTACATTTTGTACTGCTTCATTACCAAAGATTTTATCCATAAATCCTGATGCAGTATTAATGTTATTTTGTAAAAATTTAAAGAAGTCGTTAAATGTTAAACTTAAAAACTCCATAGCAGTATTAAATATATCTACTACTGATTGGTTTTGTCTAAAGACATCCATTAGCTTAGCAAACAATCCTACTACTAGACCAATACCTGCTGCTTTTAAAGCAGTACCCATACCTTTAATAGTACTACCTATTCCTTTAAATCCTTTCTCAGCATCTTTGGTAGCTTCTGCTAGTTGTTCTGTTTCTTTAGCTACCTCGCCTATATTTGATTTTACTTCTGCTTCTATAATTTCTTTTGCCATATCTTAAAAAGTTTGTTGTATTCTATTTTGCCATAATTTTATACTTGCAGTCCATTGTATATAGGTTTCTGCTAATCCAGTAACGTGAACACCAAATGATGTTGCAGTTACATCTTTCATCTCTGCTGTTACGTTTAAACCACTATGTCCTGATGTTACTACGTGCAATAATGTTTGATAATATGTTGATGCTAATCCGTTAGTAAACTTAACTGCACCATTAATTTGTAAATAACCATACTGTCCTGCACTACCATCTCCTATACCAGTATTAACACCTATAATGTGTGCTTCAAAACCCATTACACAATTTTTTACTTTTTGTATATATGTAGTTGGTAGATACTGAGTAAGTAAAGCAGTTTCAGTTGCATCTGTAGTGTTTCCTGATTGTTGTATAAAGGACATTTGCGACATAGCTAACTCCTCATTAAAACCACCACCTGATATTACTACCTCTCCTTGATTTAATGCTTGTCCATACCTACCTGATAAAATTGCAGAGTTATTTAGTCCGTTTCCTAGTTCGTGTTGTCTACCATTTACTAAGCAGTTATTGTTATTACCCTTTGTTAGATTGTTAGTTCCATTTATCAAAGTGTTGTTAGTTGCTTTCTCTGTTGTGTTGTTTGATCCTAACCTATTGTTAGTTACGTTATTAAAAAAACCTTGTACCTGTGTGCTATACTCAAAAGCTACGCAAGTTCCTGTATCTGCATTGTAAGTATATCCGTATGCTTCACAAGATAATTGATTAGGCACTACATCATTAGTTCCATCAGTAAATATAACTTCTCCTATGCCAGTTATTTCTTTTGGTTTTATATTAAATCCTCTTTTATAGTCCATTATGGTATAAGTATAAATTCAACTGTAGATAAGTCGTTTGGTTTATAATCTATTTTATTTACTCTAAATGCTCTGTTTTGTATCATTACTTTATTTCTAAAATCAAATTGTGTAATATCTGCTGCGTTAAGATTTACTTTTACTGTCATTGTTTTAGTATCAAAGTTATATAACTCATCAAAATAATTAGACCAATACTGTTGATATAAACTATTTAAAGTATTTCCTGAAATACCTATTAATAGATGAGGAGAAAAGTTTAAATCTAATGATGTAGATAAAGGTGGTAAGTCTGTTGTATGACTAAACTTTAAATACTTAGTTTCTGCACCAGTACCAACCACTCCATTTTGTTGAGGTATCTCATAAGAAGTTCCATCAGTCATTGTAAACGGACTAGCAGATGTTTTGTATAGTATTCTAGGTTTATTGTCAAAACTTTGGTAAACACCACCATCTGATGAGTAAATAGCAGGAGTTAAAAACTGAGGTGTGTAATCTAATAAAGGTTTAACAATAGTAGCTGCAAAAGGAGTAGCACTTACTTCCTCTGATTCTACAAATATAGTATTTCCTCTTGCAGTAAATGTTTTTGATCCATAAGGTTCTACAAAAGTGTTTTTGTATAAGTTAGCTGCAAAATCTTTATCATCTTCTATGTAATCAAACATAGTTTCTTTTGCTAAATCTAAAGGAGTTAGTTTTATTTCAGAAGCATCTATTTTATTAGTCCAATCATTTACAATATTTCTTTCTGATAAACTCAATCCTTTGTCTATATCATTAAATACTGTATCGTAAGTTTCTATTAATAGATTAGTAGGATTTGTTTCATCTTGTCTAATAATTAAATTAAACATATTAATAAACCCTTTAATAAATTCCCATTGTCCTAAATCTCCTCTTAAATTATTTAATAAAGTAGATTCTGTTACTGCATCTATATTTCTTGTTATGTTTACTGTAGCAGTACTTGAAATTAAAATATCATAATCTTGATAGAACATACTAGCTATAGAAGATTTAAACTGCGCTTCTAATGTATCTCCTGAATCTAAAGTTCTAGTAAATTGTCCTGCATAATTTCCTACACCAAATGGATTTAATGTTGTAGGGTTTGTTTCATCTATTTCTTCTGTTGTACCATCAGTTCTTGTAAGCAACCATCTTAATTGAACTACTGGTTGTCCATTTCTATTTGCAACTCCATAATCATAATCTACTACAAATTCTGAATTGTTATTTACAGATGTAATTTTGTTTGTGCTTGTGTCATAATTTACAGAAGCTAAATTTGTAGTTGGAAATGTTAATTTTAAATTAGTATAAGATAATCCTGCATAATGTTCTGTAGTATTATTGTAATTACCTACAACTGAATTACTATTAACCTCTACTGGCATATCTCCTGCACCCCAGTTAAAGTCCATAAATAAATCAGTAAATGTAGAACTATCTAAAAAAGTAGAAGTAAAAGTAAATCCTGCATCATTAAATATTTTATCTACTATATATTTACATTGTATAAAAGGTCTAAAAGCATCTTCTAATTTATTAAGTATAGGATAGTTTGTTGTATTATCTACACTTAAATTACCAGTCCAATCTACAAAAGGATATTTTAATACTGTAGTATTATTTACACCTAATGCTGAATCATAAGCAAAAGAACTTAGTCCTAGTGGTTCTACTAATGTAATACCTGTACTATCATACCAACTATTTGTTATATTTGTTTTATTATAATCGTGAGTTAATTCATCAAAATCTAAATCTCTAAATAATCTATTTTGTAATACATCTACTAATATTATAGATTCAGAATATAAGTTTACGTTATAGCTTATCTCTCCATCTTTATTTACAATATCAATTAATTTAAGAAAACCTTTAAATATAACATTACCATCTTGTTTAAGTACGCATTGTGTTTGTACATAAGGATTAAATGATTCTGCGTTACTTTCTACAGAATTAGTTATCTCAAATATTTGTGTAAATATTCTATTGTTACGTTTAGTAGCAGGTAGGTTAAAGTCTTTACTATAACTCTGTGTTTTTTCAGCTACATTTTTAAAATCATCAATAGATAAGCTTAATGGTATATCTTCATCTTCATATAAGTCGCATATAACTTGTCCATCTGCTAAATCTGTAAATACTAATGGTGGTGTAGCACCTGCACCTTTTATAGTTACTCTCCTAATATCAATAGCATCAGCACCATCATTTTGATAATCCATTATAAGTTCTTCTGATGAGTTTACTGCCGTAAAATCAAATGTCTTAAACCCTGTACCTGTAGTTGATATAGCAGTTACTCCTCCTCCTCCTAAATTGTTACCATAACCATTAGCACCAATAATAATTAATCCTCCAGTAGCTGCATTTACTACTCTAAATTTTAATTGATATGTAGCACCAACTACTAAGTTGTTTATTGTTTGATATATACCACTACTTGAATTAGCACCTCCTGATGCTGCTCTAAATCTTAGTTTAGGTGCAAAACCTGATATAACAATAGGATAGTCTACATCTGCAAAAGAACCACTACCTTGCGACCTAAACTTTTTCCAAGATGGAAAAGGTGCATCATTAGTTATTGCATCAAAAGCAGGATCATTAGCAGAAGAACTATATCCAGTATGAAGTGCTACTGTACCAAACCTAGCACCATCTGCTACTAAGTTAGTAGTAATAACACTAGAGTTAGATGCGTAAACACCCTGATAGTTTTGTGGATATAATATTAGTTGTACACTCATTATGCAGATTGTATTCTTTTATTTTTACTCTTTTCTAATTCAAATGTATATTGTATTAGTTTATCGTTAGCCTTTGTTTTTCTTGTATAGCTTGATGTTGCTACTGTAACTGGTTCTACATACTTATTTACCATACCATTAGCATCTGATGAAAAACCATTTAGTATATAAACTTCAGGACTATTTATTAAGTCCTCAAACCAAATAGCATCAGCATCTACTAAATAATCTGTATTTACTGTTATTAGTTCTTTTGAGTTTACTCTAAAGTTTTTCTTACCACCACTAAAGCCATTTATCTTATATGTGCTTTCATTCCAAGTACCTCCTAACTGTGTGTAAGAAGTTCTATTAGTTTGTAATGACCTTACTGACTTTTTAGTAAATGTATAGTAATCCCAAACTCCATAAGGATTTAGCCAAGTTAATCTAATACCCTCAAAACCTTTACAGTCATCTGTTATAATATTTATTCTGTATAATTGACTTATAATTTGATTGTCATCATCAAATGCTTGAATAGTGTAATAGCTTGTATTAGCTTTGTGTGCATCCCATTGTGAACTCCAACCATCTAAGTTAGCAGGAAAAGCACCAAAGTAATTTAATCTACTATTTGAATATTGATTAGATGTAGTTGCAGAACCATTAGTAAAATTAACGAAAGAAGTTATACCTACTAACTGTGTATTAGAACTATCATATAATTTTATAGAAAAGTAATGTACTTTATTTATTGTAGAAGTATCAGAACCAGTTTGAAAAGAATAATCTCCTGTAGATAAAAAATTAAAGAAAGGTAGTGTACCATAATCAGTTAGTCTTGCGTATTGGGTAGTAGGTGCATTACTTAAAAAATATGCGTTATCAGCATCCATAACATAGTTTAAATCAGACAAAGGATAGCCATAATCATTACCTGTTTGGTTTAATACATCATCATAGTTTAAATAACCATTATAAAATAAATAAATTTCTGACAATACTTTATTAGAAGTATCTATAGTAACTACACCATCAATAGTTGGAGAGTATTCTAAAGAAAATTCTACTAAAAAATATTTAGCAGAGTTATCAGAGGTTGCATATTTATCTATTAAGTGTATTGGATGTGGAGTTGTATTAGAATAAGTAACTGTCTTGTATGTACTTCCATTTAAAAAATTAGTACCATTATTATCAGCTTTTACAAAACTCTCTAATACTGGTTGCATAGAAAATATACCAACCCCTGCATTGTTAGGAGTTGTTTTTAATACTGCTACTCTATTTTGGGTATTTAAACTTGCATTACTATTACTTACATATACCTCAGCTACAAATTTTACATTATAATTATTTGCAACTATTGTACTGTCTGATACTGAGAATACTATATCTTGACCTACTGGTAGTGTCTTGTATAAGGGTTTTTGATCTATTAATATTGCCATTATGTTGTTATTATGTTTTCTATATCTTCTTTTATTGCTTTACCTACTTGATTGTAAAAATCTCTCATTCCTATTTGTAAAGGTTTTTGAAAAAAACTAATACCTTGTATTCCTTGTGTATATATTTTTCTAGCTATTAAGAACTTTATACTCTTACGAGATATAAACCTACCTTGTGCATCTCTAGGTGCTATACCTCTTCGTACTATCCAATTATCTAAACCTCTTGTTAAACCTCCATCTCTTGTCTTACCAAACTCATAAGGTGTATCTTTTCTTTTCCCTTTATAATCTACATACGTTCTTTTTTGCTTAGTACCTGAAACTCCCTTATCTACAAACGTACCATAATCAACCATCATAAACTGAACAGTCAATCCATCATTGTCTTTTTTAAGTTTGTAAGATATACTATTAAGAAGTTTACCTGATACTACCTTTTTTTTTCTTTTTAGTATTCCTTTAGCTTTATTGACAACACTCTTACCGAAACTATTTAAGTATCGTTCTAATGCTATCATTACACACTAGCTACAAATATCTCTACA
>Ga0213863_10000484_pt1 | contig 30515 bp, 29 predicted proteins | sample PICome_8_FD_160128 | JGI IMG/M metagenome (GOLD analysis project Ga0213863, IMG submission 160128) | Coastal seawater microbial communities near Pivers Island, North Carolina, United States - PICO497 | ecosystem: Environmental > Aquatic > Marine > Coastal | place: USA: North Carolina... | reverse complement strand
TCTCGCTACCCTCGCCTGCAAGATAGTCGTTAAACCCAACGGTACTAATGGCCGCTGCTTTGAGGTATTCGACGAGTACTTTGGCATCTTCGAGATCGCATTTTCGCTGCCAAAACTGGGTAAACACCATGTCCATATAGTGTTTTAAATCCGCGCGTTCACCCGCTCTCTGCTGGGCCCACATCAAGCTGATCCCGGCCAGAGAAGAATCCCAGATCTTTAGCGGCCCTCGAAGCATGCGCTGCTGGTTAACCGCATAACGCCGAGCGTCGCGATAGGCAGCTTTAACAACCGTCCACTGTTTTTCGGAGCGATTGGTTGCGACCACGGTCCCTTGCTCGCTCTTTTCAGCCGTTCCTAAGAAACTGCCAATGTTCAAAGTCAGCGGCTGCCAATCAATTAAAAATCCGTGCTTGGTCTCAAGCTCCCAAATTAAGGCATGGGCAACGAATGCGTAGGGGCTTTTAAAATCAATACAAACCGAAAGCACATTTACTCCTCTTTGGCCCTCAACATGTCAAAACGCATCACGATCCGCTCAGATCCCAGTGAACCTCTGCTAACATAACTTCATGGATCCTCTCTCACAAGCAATGGTCGGTGCCGTGGTAGCTGGCTGTGTTGCAAAGCCCCAAGACATCAAGCCTGCGTTGATGCTCGGCGCACTTGCAGGCATGGCCCCCGACCTAGACGTCTTTATCAGGTCGGCTGAGGATCCGTTACTTTTTTTAGAGTATCACAGGCAATTTACCCACGCGCTTGCTTTCATTCCGATTGGCGCAGCTTTCGTCGCCCTTTTCGCTTGGCCGCTTTTTCGGCGTCATTTGAGTGCCACCTCAATTTACTGTTTCTGTTTCGCGGGGTATCTCACCCATGGCCTGCTTGATGCCTGCACGACCTATGGAACGCAGTTACTGTGGCCATTTTCAACGGCCCGCACCTCGTGGGATATCATCTCTATTGTCGATCCCTTGTTCACTCTTGCACTGATCTTTTTTGCAGTGTGCGCTGCAAAAAGGCCACAGGGTCGGTGGGCCGTCGCAGGACTGGTTTGGATTGCCTTTTATTTGGGCGTGGGAGAGTGGCAGCGACAGCGAGTCACAGACGCCGCCTTCGCGCTCGCTGCAGATCGCGGTCATGCTCCCACTCGGCTCGAAGCAAAACCTGGCTTTGCTCAATTGCTCCTTTGGAAGTCCGTCTACGAGTGGGAAGGAAAATTTTTTGTCGACGGCATCAGGGTTGGCTATTCAACCAAAACCTACCCGGGGGACTCCATTGACAAAATTGGACTGAGTTGGGCCAGTGTACATCTTCCCTCTGAGAGCCAAACACTTGAAGATTTTAAGCGTTTTCAATGGTTTTCAGGTGACTACCTCGCTCTTTCGCCAAACGACGAGATGGTGGTTATGGACGTTCGTTATTCTATGAACGTTAATGAGATCGAGCCTCTCTGGAGCATCAAGCTAGACCCGAGCGACCCCGATGCACATGTGCGCTACCAAACACACCGGTCAGTAACGAACGACACTTGGCAACAATTCTCAAAAATGCTTTTCGGCAGCAATTAAACTTTCGCGGCAGCGAGCGGCTCGTTACACTTAAGGCACCCTCATGAAGACGGCAGATAGTTATGACCTATGAAACCATCATCTGTGAAAATCGAAACGGCGTTTTATTAATCACGCTCAATCGGCCTGATCGTCTCAACGCTTGGACCTATCAAATGGGCCGAGAGCTCCACAACGCCATCGAGGCCGGCAACGACAATGAAGCTGTTCTGGCGATGGTGCTGACCGGTAGCGGCCGCGGCTTCTGCGCCGGCGCTGACATCGTCGATCTATTTAAAGCTCAGGCCGAAAGCGATGCTGACCAAGGTGCTGGCAGTCAAGCGCCTGGCAATTGGGTCGAACTGGTACGCGGATCAAAGCCCATGGTTGCCGCGGTCAACGGTGCCGCTATCGGTGTCGGCCTCACCCAGATTCTTCCATTCGATTACATCATCGGAGGACCAAGCGCAAAGTTCAGTGCCCGGTTCATCAAAATGGGGCTGGTACCAGAGCTCGCAAGCTCTCATTTCATTGCCGCTCGAACAGGCTTTGGCCAAGCCAACCGTTTGATGCTGACCGGAGAAACCATCGACTCTGCCCGCGCACTGCAAATTGGACTGATTGACGAATGCGTCGCAACGGAGGCAGAACTTGTAGAACGTGGAATCGCGCTGGCTCAATCTATGGGCGATAATCCCCAAGATGCTTTGCGAATGGTCAAAGCATTGGTGACCCAAAATCTTGCTGAAACGGATCTCAAAAAAATCCAGCACAGAGAGCTGACCGCTCTACATACCTGCTATGAGAGCGTGGAGCACAAGGAAGCCATAGACGCATTTATTAACAAGCGTCCGCCAGACTTTAGGGGCGCACGAGCGAGCACGTCAGACTAGGCACCCATTACACTCGGCTACCCATCTGCACTATGCTGACGCTCGGAGATGATCCACTTCAAACAGGTCGCGGACATCCCAGAGCATCAGCTGTATTGCGGATAAAAATTTCTAGCTGCACTCAACTCTGCAAGCAAAGCCGAACTTTCAGTCAGACCCTTTCACTTGGTTGATCATCAACAAGACGAAGTTGGCAATGACCATTCCGGCGACCGAAACCATGATGTTATCAATCATCAGGTTGAGCGGCGCGCCCACAACAGGGATCGAATCAAGGCTGTTGGCAATCGTAGGAATCGCCACCGCAGCTACGGTATAAGCCATCCTCGACATCATATCTGGTAGCGGATTCATGAAACCATTGATCAACCCGACTGCTACCAACGCCAACGCCCAGTAGGGCATCACATCGGGTAACACCGTTGCTGCTAACGCTATCACGACACTCAATATTACTAGTATTTGATTTGAGCTCATCGTATTTCCTTTATTTTTATTATTAAGAAACCAAGAGACCGCATTCCTAACTTAGCAGAGATGATTAAAAACCAGAAATCCTCAACAAGATCTTTAAGCATTACAACCTCAATCAGCGCAATCGCTCCAAGGAAAGAGCGACCATGCAGTTTCTCGGTTCAAGACGCACACTGGAGCTGCACAACGGCTTCCTGAGAACTTTCATTCACCATTCCTTTTGCTGCAGAACAGCAATAATGCGAGTAATGTGTTGTCTCCAGACAAGAGATAAAGAGCATGAGGAAGCTTCAGCCAACCTACCATTGGTTCAGCCTATGGATCGTCGCAGCCCTCATTGGTTGCAGCCCCGATAAATCCGTCAACAATCCGGAAGCCGAGATTTTGGTTTCCGCAGAGGCAAGTGTTTCGATGAAGCCTGGAGACGTTGGCTGCGATCCGGCTGCAGGGATCACACCGGTCTGCGGCTTCAAAAACCCAGAAGACCTCCGAGAGATTCCTGGCACATCTTTACTGCTGGTCAGTGAAATGGGCGAATTTATGCTTGATACGCCTGGACAACTCAGTCTTTTCGACACAGAAACCCAATCCAAAAAACCATTAAACATCGACTGGGCAACCACCGTGCCTCGTTGGGGAGACGCGCAATGCCCAGCACCCAACATTGAAAAATTCAGCCCTCATGGTATTGATCTTGTTACCTTAGATGACGGCACCCTTAAAGTCTTGGTGGTGAACCATGGCGGCCGGGAAGCCGTTGAATTTTTCGAACTCCTCCCCAACCGACCGGACTCAATGTTGACTTGGCAGGGGTGCGCAATACCTCCTGATGACCCCTTTATCAACGACGTGGTTGGATTAAAACAGGGCGGTTTTTTTGCGACCCACATGTGGAACAAATCCATTCCCTTCGAGGAGGTTGCCGCCCAGCTTTTGCGGGGAGAGACAACAGGCTGGGTCTGGGAATGGCAGCCAGGAAAGGGGTTTTCTGTGTTACCCAACAGCAGGGAGGTCATGCCAAACGGCATTGCCATCAGTGCCGACGAGCAGACGCTGTTTGTTAACATTTACATGGGAAGTCGTCTGATTAAGTACGATCGGAGCAAGAAAGCCGTAACCGGTAGCGTCTCAATTAGGCAGCCTGACAACGTGACTCGAGATGACGATGGTATGCTTTGGGTTGCCTCTCACCAGCAGGACCCGATCAAAGATACTTGCACAATGGAGATTGGTCCATGCCTGCTGCCCTTTGAGATCGTTCGAGTCGATCCAAAGACCCTCCAACGAGAGACTATACTCAGTCACCTTGGAGAACCCATGGGCTATGCAACAGTTGCGCTTCGGGCTGGGAACACGATTTATCTAGGAACTGCCCACGGAGATCGCATTGCGCGATTTGCACTCAACAGACAAATGCAAACGTCCTCGATAGCAGAATAAATCCCTCCAAAAACCTACACGACTGCAGAGACCCGGCTTGGTGAGGAGATCAATGACTCGCTTACCCGGTCAATCGCTCACCGTTGAGCGACGTCCGATGGCGAACTTCGTGGGGCTCCCTAATCACATCCATCAAAAAACACATTTGCTCGGCGAGTGTTACCAGCGCTTCGATCTCAGCCTTGGGTGCAGTTGAGTCAATATGAAGTTCTGTCTCTACCTCTAGAAGCCGACTTTCTATCGTGCCCGCATGAATCGATCCGGTTTGTTCAAAACGGGGAAACACCTTCATTGATGCATCGTTGAGCACAATCTTTTTTGCCTCGCTCGACCGAGCAAGCTGAGTCAGCATTCAAAATGCAATCGATGCTGCAAAGTAAGCCAGAGGCGGTGGCGCGCTGTCGGCGCCTCCAAGATTTATACCTTCGTCACACAGGATTTCAAAATGGCCGAACTGCGCCTTTTTGACCTGACCCTCACCCTTGACAGCCCGGACTTCGAACCCAAGTTGAAAGCCTCCTGGAACGGATGTGATTTGAAACGGTGATGCATCGTTGGCCATTCCCAGATCCTTTTTTTCAAACGTACATCGACAGTCTACAGGAGTCTTGGCAGACAACCAGCTCAAGATCAATCAATCCTTATCGACTACCATTTTGTCCCTACCAAAAGAAACGTCGTAAGACGTTCATCCGCTCGACTCGGGTTACTCGATCTATTAAACCCTATGGGGTTGGTCCTACCTTGACCCATGGTATAGTTTCTTTCTTTTGAGTAACTGTAATCATGGCAAAAGAACAAAAACCCCAAGCGTATTACGACGAAATCAAAAAGAAATTCGCGCAGGAACGCGACTTGCGTCTGGGTTTTCGTCCTGAGGGCACCGCGCAATTTACCTCCGATCTTGACGGCGCACTCAATGAATACGCGATCGATCCGCATACCCCTGCCGCTGAAGAAAGAGCGCCGATCGCAGACACCGTAGAGGTTCTGTTTATCGGAGGCGGGTTCTCTGCACTACTGACGTCAGCAAGATTGCGCGAGCAAGGCGTTCAGAGCATTCGAATTGTTGAGCGTGGCGGCGATGTGGGTGGTACTTGGTATTGGAATCGATATCCGGGCGTTGCTTGTGACGTCGTAGCCTATGATTATTTGCCACTACTCGATGAACTGGATTATGTACCCGTTAACCACTACTCGCGAGGCCCCGAAATCCTAGGGCATTGCCAAGCCATTGCTAAAAAGTACGACCTCTATGACTTAGCGGTATTCCACACCACGGTAACCGCTACGATCTGGCACGAAGAGGAACAAATGTGGCACATCGAAACCGATCGCGGAGATCGGATGCGAGCACAATTTGTCATTTGCGCCAACGGCACATTGTCAAAACCAAAACTTTCAAAAATTGAAGGCATGGAGAACTTCAAGGGACACGCTTTTCATACATCCCGATGGGACTACGATTTCACCGGGGATGATCTTGCAAACCTCAAAGACAAAACCGTTGGCATCATCGGCACTGGCGCTAGCGCCGTGCAAGCTGTACCTGAACTGGCCAAACAGGCCAGAGCACTCTATGTTTTTCAAAGAACGCCTTCATCCATTGATATCAGAGACGATTGGCCCACTGACCCGAATTGGGCCCGTAAGCTCGAGCCCGGTTGGCAATCCAAAAGGCGCGAGCGTGTACTGGCTTTATCTGAACCCTCACCGGAACGAAAAGCTAAAATGGCGGCACTGACCCCGGAGGAGAAAATTCGCGCTCAAGAAAATGCCAACATCGATTACATGATGCGTATTCATCGGCGAATCGAGCAGACCGTTCACGACCCAGATACAGCCGAGTCGCTCAAACCTTGGTATATGTTTATGTGTAAACGTCCCTGTTTCCACAACGAATACTTACCCTCTTTCAATCAACCTAACGTGCATTTAATCGACACTCGCGGAAAAGGCATCACTCGAATCAACGAGTCGGGCCCGGAATTCGACGATACGACTTATCCCTTAGATCTGCTGATCTACGCAACCGGTTTCGAAGTCCAAAAAACCGGAATTTATAACCGGATTATTGGCAAAGACAATGTTGACTTAGAGGAAAAATACTCCGAGGGCATTCGAACTTTGCTGGGTATTCACACCCAGGGTTTTCCGAATTTATTTATCATGGGAGGCTACCAAGCGTCCTTCCAATTCAACTTGACGGATATGCTTCAAACCCAAGGCGACCACATCGCTGCCTGTATTACCCACGTTCGAGAAAATAACTTAAGAACGATAGACCCGACCCAAGAAGCCGAAGACTGGTGGGTCAATGAGGTCATTAAGCACCGGGGCAAGACTGGACGAAATGCCGAATGTACACCGGGCTACTATAACTTTGAGGGTGAGAGTAACCGGCGACAAGATGGCAACTACAATGGCGGTTTTCGTCAGTACTTCACCCACCAGGGCGAGGTGCGCAAGGCCATGGGCGACCACTTTATTTTTACTTAGCGCTCCGATGAGAAAGGTATTACTTCGAGCTCGAGTTTCATGTCGCGCATCACGCCGAGGACCGATAAACCTTTGGCTAATCATGAGCAAAGCGCAACAGCAGGCTCAAAAATTAGCGGGTCTGGCAGTCAGCAGAAGAAACAGGAGCATTTATGGAAATCAAAGATACCAACGTCATAGTCACCGGTGCCGGCTCGGGGATTGGCCGCGCGCTGGCACAAGGTTTTATTGGCCAAGGTGCTAGGCATGTGGTTTGCACGGACCTCGATGGGTCGAGCGCCGCCGAAACAGCCGCCTCGATTGGAGACAAAGCATCCTCCCGCGTTTTAGACGTCGCCGACGCGGACCAAATTGATGCGCTGGTTAAAGACACCACCAACGCGCTCGGGAGCATCGAGATTTTTGTGTCTAATGCCGGCTACGGTCGCCGCGGTGGGCTCAACCTGTCAACGGAGGACTGGAAATCAATGATGGAGGTCCACACCTGGTCCCATCTCAACGCGGCGCGTGCTGTGATTCCATCCATGATCGAACGCGGCGGCGGTTATTTACTCAACACTGCATCGGCAGCGGGCCTGTTGACCCAAATTGATTCTGGCCCCTACGCAGTCTCCAAACACGCGGCGGTTGCCCTTTCCGAGTGGTTATCCATCAGCTACAAAGAACAGGGTATCGGCGTCTCAGTGCTTTGTCCGCAAGCCGTCCGAACCAACATCATGGGTCCCCCCAAGCCCGGCAAGAGAGGAAACACCGGTCAGGCATCTATGGATGGTATTTTAGAACCAGAAACGGTTGCAGACGATTGTTTTAGGGCGATTCTCGAGGAGCGATTCTTAGTCTTACCCCACCCCGAAGTAGCCACCTACTTTAAGCGTAAAGCCGATGACTATGATCGCTGGCTTGGGGGCATGAGAAGGTTTCGAGACCGCTTGCGCAATAAACAACCAGCTTAAGTTATTAGGAGCGAAGCTCAGCATGAGAGAATTTAAAAATAAAATTGCCGTGATTACCGGTGGTGGCAGCGGAATTGGTCTTGGCATGGCGAACGCCTTTGCCGCACGCGGCATGAAGGTGGTGATCGCTGACGTCAATGAACAGACCATTGACAAAGCGGTATCGCATCTTCAAACAACCGGTATCGAAGCGATTGGCGTGCATTGCGATGTCTCAAAACTTGCCGATGTAGAGCATTTGGCTGAAGCAACCTTGAAGGCATTCGGCGCCGTCCATATTTTATGCAACAACGCGGGTGTTGGATTGCCGACCTCCTCGAGATCCATAAAACTCGAAGACTGGAAATGGATCATCGACGTAGATCTCTGGGGCCCAATTTATGGCGTGAAAGTGTTTGCACCCTTGATTGAAGCTCAAGAAGAAGGCCATATCAGTGCTACTGCATCGATGGCCGGTCTCATATCAGCCAATAAAATGGGCGCCTATAGCGTCGCGAAACACGGTGTTGTTGCGCTGATGTGTGCACTTGAGCGTGAATTGCGAAGCAAGCAGAGCCCAGTAACAGCATCGGTCTTGTGTCCAGGTCCCATCAACACGAACATCAGCCTCAATTCGCTGGCCTATCGTCCGGAACGAGCGCCAACGCGCTCACCACCAAAAATCTCAGGCGCCAAAGGCGCCAGTATTCAGGCAGCGCTTGAGGATGGCATGCCTCCTGATGAAGTCGGCGAATTAGTAGCCAACGCCATCGAGAACGACAAGTTTTGGATCTTAACCCATCCTTGGTGGGCTAAAGGGGTACAAAGACAGCTCGATGCCCTAAAGGATGATCAGTCTCTAACCAAAGCTTAAATCGCCGCAGCCTTTTAACATAGCTTTTATCCAACAGCGGAGAAACCACATGACTCACCCCCTCAAAGGCATCAAAGTGCTCGATTTATCGCGTGTTTTGGCTGGACCATTTGCTGGAAGAATGCTTTCAGATTTGGGCGCTGACGTCGTTAAGCTCGAGCCACCAGAAGGGGACGTCACGCGCTTGTGGGGCAAAAAAGTCGGCGGCATCTCGGGCTACTATAATCAGCAAAATGCGGGCAAACGCAACATGTCGATTGATCTCCGAAAACAGCCCGGCGTAGACCTCGTGAAAACCCTTGTACAAAAAGCCGATGTGCTCATTGAGAATTTTCGCCCGGATGTCATGGGCAGGCTTGGCCTTGACTATGAGACCTTGAGCGCGATCAACCCGCGCTTGATCATGCTCTCTATTTCCGGATTTGGCGCTAACAATCCAGACAGCAGGCGCGCGGCCTATGCACCTGTGATTCATGCTGAAATCGGTCTTATCGAACGCCAATCACTCATCAGCCAAGCTTTCCCCGCTGATATTGCGGTATCAGTAGCCGACACGAACGCATCTCTGCATGGGCTTATCGGTCTACTCGCCGTGCTGTTTGCTCGCGAAACCAGTGGCCTTGGAGATCATATTGATCTTGCCATGGTGGATGCCAGTGTCGTAACCAATGATGGCATGAACTATGCGCTCGATCGCGTCAAACACATTGTTTCCAATGAAGTTTATGAAACATCGGCGGGAAAATTGATCCTAGCCGGCGATTTCAAATTCATCTGGCATCAACTGCACACCTTTTTTGCGCTCGAAGATGGACTCGATAAGTCTAGGGCACCAAGCCTTGAGGAGAAGATTACGGCACGCAGAGCAGCTGCAGCACACCTCTTTAATGAGACCTGTGGTGATCGAGATGCGGTTGTCGCGGCACTCAACAAAATGAACATTGCCTGGGGCGACGTTAGAAAAGCCAGCGACGTGGAGCAACTTGCCTCAGTGCAAGCCCGGGGCACCATTGCTCAGGTCGATGACCGGGACGGCGGCACACGATCAATTCCACAGTCCCCCTATCGTTTTAGGCGACACCAATCGTCCGTCGCCAGCGGTGCGCCGCATCTGGGTGAGCACAACCGAGAAGTCCTTGAGGACTGGCTGGGATGGTCGTCCTCTGACATCCTAGCCGTCGAAGATGCCCTTGTTACGCAAAGTGCCAACGGCGCCCAAGGCGCCTAGGGCCGGGCCCGCTGTAATCGGCGCTCGGCGCCACCGACTAAAGCGGCAATCTTGCAAGGGTTGCTCACAGAGCTTGGTATGTTTTTCGTTCCTTTAAATCGTATAATCTCTGGGCTGCTGTAGCGATCATTGTTAAGCGGTCGCGTTCAGAACAATCACGAGATACCGGAGCATCATGAGCACCTGGACTTTCAAATCAAGTCGAGCCCGCCGCTACCATGGCGGAGCGATTGCTTACTCTCTGCTGGCTTACGGTTCAGGGTGGTGGCTACTTTTTAACGGCGGTTGGGTGGGCTTCTTACTAGGCGTTTTGTTTTTGGGGCATGGGATGATCATTGCGGCTTATCTCATCCATGAATGTGCTCACAACACCCTATTTAAATCTAATCGCCACAATGGCCAGATCGCGAGCTTGCTGGGCTGGATATGCGGTTCCTGTTACGGCACGTTTAAAGACATCCGAACCAAACATTTCAGACATCACGTGGAAAATGACGATGTCGTTTGGTTTGATTACGAAGCTTTCTTCATCGCGCATCCAGTCGTCTATCGAATCACTATTTTTTTAGAGTGGTTCTACATTCCCGCGCATGACATTTTGATGCACAGCATCATGGTTTTCGGAGGATTCATTATTCCCCAACGTCGCGACCAATGGCGCCGCAATTTGGCCGTGATTTTAGTCCGTGCCGGATTGTTGGTCGCGCTCGTCTATATCAGCCCAGCGGCCTTTGCAGGCTACGTACTGGCATACATGATGATGATCATCGTTTTACGTTTTGTTGATGGGCTAGAACACGACTATCCCTATCACCTCAATTTATTTACCGATGAAGTCTCGGAACACAAAGGTGATCTTGTGTGGGAGCAGGAACACACCTTCAGTCCAATCTTGTCCTGGCGATACCCCTTCGTGAACTGGCTGATTCTAAACTTTGGGTATCATAATGCGCATCACGCAAAGCCAACCGCTCCCTGGTTCGAACTGCCTGAGCTGCACCGTCAACTCTTCGGTGAAGACCCTCTTACCGTCATTCAATTGTGGCCGCAGCTCTTGATGTATCACCGCTATCGAACTTATCGAATTTTCCACGATGCCCCTGGCATCGAAGCCGTGCAGGGCGCGGATTTTTTGAAAGCGGCGCAATCGGCAAAGTTGACCGGCGGTAACGCAGCCTCTTTTCTGACCGCTTTTTAAATCGTGCCCCAAAACCTCGAAATCTATCAGTCGCTTTGGGCAATGGAAGATAGAATTCCTGGACGAGCAGAGCAGCCCGTTGAACGCCATCTAGAAAAGATTGCCAACGCTGGATTCGCTGGCGCTTGTATCGATCCCAACGTCTCAGAGATCTCAGATAACCTCAAGTTAAAGCCCTGCTTAGAGGCCCTCGGCTTAAAATGTATGGTGAACGCTTTTCCCCACAGCGCGGACACCCTCAGGCCGCTACTCGAAATGGCAGCAGAACTGCAAGCCACTCAAGTCAATATCATTGCCGAAGTGATGCCTCTAACGCCCCTCGAGGCGGTCCCGATGATTAACAACTGGATAGAACTCTCCCGGGACTATCCCTTCCCCGTCATGATGGAGACGCATCGCAACAGCACATTAAATGATTTGTTTTATACCCTCGAGGTTTTAAAAAGAGTCCCTCAGCTCAGACTCTGCGCAGACTTATCGCATTTTGTCGTAGATCGGGAACTACAACTGCCCTTAAGCGATGCAGATGCCCATTATTTCAGTACCATCATCAGCCACTCCGACTCGTTTCAAGGCCGCATCTCCAACAATCAACAAATTCAAATCCCACTGCATTTTGAACAGCATACTCACTGGGTTACCCAATACTTCGATTGGTGGCGCCAAGGGTTCACTGCATGGTCAGAGCGCAGTGGAGCTGATGACAGCTTGCGATTTTTGGTTGAGCTAGGCCCGCCGCCCTATGCGATCACTGGCGCTGACCAGCGCGAACTGTCCGATCGCTGGAGCGAAGCGCTATTTATTCGAGAGAAGGTGCAAGAGATTTGGACAACGATTTCGCGGTAGCCCGCAACTCAGGTGCGCTCCTATCCGCGACGTCACCTGCACCGGCGAAAATTCTGACAAACAACTCGTATTTTGAGGCTCGCTTATGACGGATTGGATCCATGGCCACGTTCACCATCGTGACGCCGAGCTACATTACTACCGTTCACCTAAAAACGCCCTGCCGCCCCTTGTGCTCTGCCATGGTTTCAGCGACAACGGATTGTGTTGGGACCGTGTATCCCAGGCCCTCGCCGCAGACTTTGACATCATTATGATCGACGCGAGGAATCATGGCTTATCCTCCTCCGGCTCCGTGACCTCCGAAGACATGATTGACGATCTTGCTGCGGTTATTCGAGCACTGGATCTGGGACCGACCGCAGCGCTGGGCCATTCCATGGGTGCAGGCACCGTTGCGGGATTGGCAGCAGAGCATCCGGGTCTCGTCTCGAAAATCATTTTGGAAGATCCACCTTGGTACGACATTCATGGGGCAGACGCTCCCACAACAGGATCCCAGCGCGTTCAAAACTTTAAGAAGTTCCTCGAGATGGTTGAAAAAATGTCCGATGCTCAGCTCTTGGCTTTTGGGAAGACCCTTCGGCCAAACTGGCAAGAAGATGACTTCCCTGCCTGGATGCAGTCAAAGCGCCAAGTCAATCCGCTCGCACTCGTCGGACTCAGGCACTCGGACTGGCAGGCGCGAGTTAAAAAGATAAAATGTCCAACCCTTTTGATTCATGCCGACAACAGTAGTGATGGCATCCTCAAGCCATCCGTCATCAATGCGGTGCTTGGATCTAATTCACGTTTCTCGACACAAGAAATTAAGCATTCGGGTCACAATATTCGACGAGATCAATTTGAGGCGTACCTGAGCACCCTTCGAGAATTTCTGTAAATTGCGTCTGATGATCCGGAGGGGTCAAAGCGACCAAGATCAGGCTTTGAACAAACGCGAACCCGCGCCCTACTCGCTCACCCATTTCCTCAGATATCTCATTCAATCCGTTTAAAGCCCTGAAGCGCTTTAAGGTTTTGCTCCAGGAATGGTCAAAGACGGTACTTTGAGGTGAGCCTGCATGTTGCCAATTAACGAATTTCGAATTTCGCGCTTTGAAAATGCCCACCCATCAGCGCCACGTGCAAATCCATCAACATAATCACCTGCAAAAATAGCCTGGAGCGGAAAATCAGGTGTTTGCTGATAAACGGTCACATAGCAGTGGCTGCTAGCAGTCCCTGCAGCTTCATCAATCGTTAAGGTGAGGTTCGTAATGACATGTTTCGTACGAGGGGTGCCATCCTCGTAGAGAATAATATTGTTCATTGATTCAGGCGGGGGCACCTTCCCTTCGGCGATCCACTTTGCATTTGCAAAAAGACGGACGAAGGTTTTAAAGTCTCCTGAATCAATTGACCTGCAGTACAGGTTCATCAGGTCCGTGATTGCTTTCTCTGAACTCACTGTTGTTTCTCCTATCCATTCACGGAAATAACGTTACGAGCTAACTGCCCGAAAGGGAAGATCGTAACAAGATGTGCCTTGCACCATAGTGATGCGTGACTGAGTAAACGCAGGAAAGGCTAATGACATCCTCCGCCCAGCATCAAATAAGACCCTCTGCTAAGTGCTCGAACTTTTTTGCAGAATGTTTGACGCAGAGCCGGATTAACATGTTCTACGAGGCATTCGCAGCCTAGGACGCAGTCTTGCTGGCAATAATATTCTGTGCCACGCTTCACGCACCAAACAAATACTGAGGGCCCCTGATGCTTGCTTCTTCCTACATAACGCCAAGATTAGGCTCGGAATTAGACCCGACCTGTCAGCTCAACCATCTCTCAGATGCCCAAGTGACTGCGCTCGTGACACTTTGTGCAGAACGAGGTGTTGTTGTTGCTAGAAATCAGCGCATGTCTCCCCAGGAACAGGCTGAATTTGCCCATCGACTTGGAGAGCCGCTCACTTTTCCAAATAATCCCGCACATATCCCCGAGGAGTTGATCGTTATCCAAGCCGGTCCCAACTCCAAACAGGCGGCCGGCGAGGGTTGGCACTCTGATGTCTCGAACGAGATGAAACCGCCGGGTTTGTCGATGCTGCGAATGGAGCAGGTCCCTGATCACGGCGGCGACACTCTCTTTGCGGACATGTATCAAGCTTTCGAATCATTGTCTCCACCCATTCAAGCATTTCTTGAAACTCTCACCGCACGCCACGAGCCACGCGGACACTATCTTTATTTAAGCGGCGCGAAAGCCTTTGAGGAGCTCGACACCTCCGATCACCCGATCGTGCGCATCCATCCTCTGACGGACAAGAAAGCGCTCTACGTGAATGATGGGTTCGTCAGTAAAATTAATGGGATATCTCAGTCGGAAAGCCGCGCTCTGCTGAAAATGCTATACGACCACATCGCCTATACAGTCAAGATGCACTGCCGCATTGCCTGGGCCCCAGACACAGTGGTCTTTTGGGATAACCGCTGTGTGCAACATTACGCAGCATTTGATTATTTTCCAGAAAGACGGAAAGGCTACCGAGCAACGATTCGCGGCGAGCAACCGATTGCCTGTCATTGATGACGGGCACATGGCGCTCAACCGATCAGCCTCGCAAACGCCATCAACCTTTCTTTAATCCTCAAGGAGCTCAGAATGTCCAACCATCCAGGCCCATTCCATCAAGATAACGCCACTTGGGGTCGCGGCTTGTACATGCTGCTATTTGCAGTCTTTTACTCGGTCGCTGAATTTGTTCTCGTGATCGTCTGTGTTTACCAATTTGTTTCCGGATTGATCACTGGCGCACTCAATCAACGATTAATCCTCTTCAGTGAGAGCCTCTGTGCCTACATCGCGCAGATTCTGAGTTATGTCACTTTCAGATCATCCTTGAAGCCTTTCCCCTTCAGTCCATTCCCCGATGCGGATGAGCAAGTTATCAGCCAACAGTAGGTTAAAACTTCTATAAAACGCCCGCAAAAGACCGATCCCATTCCGTCCTTCGAAACGGACCTGAGCGCGCTGACCTTGTCCATGCAGGCCCATCGCAAATTTAGAGCGCGGGAAGTTAACTCCCTGAGGCCGAAACAAAGTTTTGCGTTTTCAGCCGTCATTGATTTAACCTGACGGTCACGCCTATCCCAAGAGAACCCGATGCTCACAAAAGAATTTATCAATCCGCACCCAATGGGGTTTACGAACACGGTGACCTACAGCGCTCAAGGCATCAAAACCATTATTATCTCAGGCCAGGTTGGGTATGCCGACGGAAGGGTGGGAGACACTTTCGAGGAGCAATCGGAAATGGCACATCAAAACTTGGTGAACGAATTAAAGGCTGCAGGCGCTGGGCCTGAGGATGTGGTTAAACTCAATACTTACGTCGTCGACCTTGATTCAGAGCGAAGTAAAACCAACGGCCGCGTTAAAGCAAAATTTTTCACCCACGCCGATCAACCCGCTTCCACATTGGTAGGGGTGTCTGCATTGGTCATGAAGCCTCTGCTGATCGAAATCGAAGCGACTGCCGTCGTAGAAAGTTAGCAGCCGCTGTGTGGATGATATTGACTCAGCTGCGGGCTGTTACCAAGGCAAGGTTTCACCCAACCGAGAAGAACCCACAAACTTTGGGGTCAGCTCAAACCAGCCTCACTGAGCGAAGACAGTAGGAGAGAAAAGCCCGTGAAACTGATGCGGCACGTGATGTCGGAGTTTGAGCTTGGCCACACAGTCATCAATCGATTGGGCACGATGAATTTGGAGTTCGCTGATGTGTTCAAACCCGTTATAGACCACTTCTAGTAAATAGCCTTCATCTTCAGCACTGGCCTGGGTTGCCGGCGCGAAAACAGGTTCCGACCCATAATACCCTTGAGGTAAGGTCACCGTTTCAGCCCCCCCATCAAAATCGACTTTTGCGATGCCGTTAAAGAAACTGTCTGCACCGTTATCAATTGAGCACGCAGTGTACGTGAATTGATGACGCTGCCCGGCAACCCTTGGGTTAATCGTTGGAAATTCCGACTCGGTCTCAACCAGCCGTTCAGACCTCAGATCCCCAGTCTTTAAATTCATCGTGTAGCGTTGGTAATAACCACCACCGAACCGCCCCTCAGGATTGAAGACATCACTCAGTGTTTCGTTCGCTTCAAAATTATCCTGATACATCCCATCCACAATCAGCTCGTCCCCGGATTCGAACGCATTTCCAAAGTGAATGATCGCTCCGGGGTCGGTTTCGAAAGAACGAACTAGAGAGAAGTCTTCAAGATCCAACACCAGAATCTTCATCGCGATACTAGAATCAAAATTGACCTGATCAGAGATCGTTCTTGTTCCCAAGATTACGGGCAACATATTGCCAAAAACGATAGAACCGACAAAAAATATTGCATACCGATCGCTTAAAGCGAAATCATGGCAAAAAGGAAAAGCGTCCAGAGGCAACTGATGATTTTCGAACAACTGGCCTTCGGGGTTAATCCGGTAAAGATTAAGGCAGGGCTTCGGACCTTTCATTCCAAATCCAGAGACACCCGCACCAAAATTGAAGTAATCACCTGTTCTGGGGTGAATTTTGCCATGTGCACTAAAAACTTGGCCGGGCTTTAGCCCACCGTCGTAACTAAATTCACCTAAGGTCTGCAACGTTCCAGGATCGACCGCCCAAGGACGACCTCCTTCATTCAGTGCCAAAAGATGGCCTCCGTGATGAATTAGACTGGTATTGGCTGGGTTGGCAGGCATTTTCAACCAATTTTTTCGTAGCCCGCCCGGAATCTGAGTGCCGAATCCTCGGTAACAAACCGCCTGAGCCTCTGTTTCGGCAATGTACTTGGGAGTACGGATATATTGATTCTTAAAATGCACCCGTCCTTCTTTGAATGTGAATGCGCAAATCATGCCGTCACCATCAAACCAATGGCCATAACGACTACCACCAATTCTCTGACGACCGGGTCCATTGCGAAAAAAAGTCCCCTCAAGATCTAGGGGCACCTCGCCCTCCACAGAATCGATCCAATAACTGTGTTCTTCGTCTAAGTTCTCAAGGCCACCGTGACATGATGGAAAAGTGTTACTACCGGGAATTGCGTTCATCAGGCTCACCTCATGCATCATCACAAAACAACATCCTATCACCAGATCGCTGCTGGGTCTGCGCGCTGTCCACCGCTAATCGAGTGAGAAACGATAAGTCCAGCTAGGCGAGACCTCTCTGCTTGATTCTACAGAACAGAGCGGGCCCACCAAGCTGCCATCTGTCGCAACTGAACGCAGAGCACGACAACCAGCACGATCATCAAAAAAATCTTCAGATTCAAAGAAAAACCAACCACCCACGCCAATACACTTGTCGCTAAAATCGCGAGGGTAATGAGGTATACCGAATAAAAGTCGCGCCAGGTGGCAGGGTTCGTTTTATCAAAAAATGAAGCATTTTCTGGATCAAGGCGGGCCTTACGCATCGTCGTCTGACCAATCCATTGCAACGTGACAAAGAGAATTGCCACCAGCAAAAGCCAGAACGCAAAACTCTCAGGTCCGATTAGTTCAATGGTTAAGAACTGTAGCAAGCCTATCCAAAAAGGTAGGATTAGTTCCGAAAATGAGGGCACCCAAACGAAGCGAGCAACAGCGCTGGCATACACCAGCCAAACCGCCAAGATCGCTAAGAGCAACGACAGCGACTGCAGCCCGAGAAAGAGCGCCTCGGCATTGAACTTCATTAACCCATCGTCAGCAGCAACAAAGGTCCACAACAACTCGAGCGCAAACGCCTGAACGATACCCAACAGCGTCAAAACCACTGCTGGAACGTTGAACTTTACTCTTTCTCGAATCTTATTCAGAGGAGCCCCCGAGCGCCAAACGATTTTGCGAAAAATGCCAACGGGTTGATAGCGATACCTCTCATTGACGCAAAGTCGACTGATGAACTTCTGATTTCGGTAACAATGAATCAAACATTGTGAGTATTCTTGGAGATAAATTCTAGAAGGTAAAACGATTTTAATGCTGGTGCCTATCGATTTTGAGCGCCTTTGACTGAGCCGCTTACTCCTGGTGATGGTGCATCGAATTTAACAAGACCTTTGAGCGTCCAGCCCAAACCGCAAATCGGCAGCTTCATCGACAACCAAGCCGCACTCCATCAACGCGATCGAGCGTTAAATTAAGAAAATTCAGGCAGACTCAGCTTTTATCAAGCCCTCAATTTTTGAACGGCACTGACCGTAACCAAAATTCACATGAACGGCTGACTAGGTGGTTTTTTATTAAGCGGTTAAGGTGTTTCCAGCACAGCTAGAAAACAGCAGCATCCCAGACGGAAAAAGAAAATCGCGTAATCGGCGCACCCCTGATTGAGGTTAATGCCTATGAGAGATTTATACACTCAACCCGAAGGACAAGCACAGCAGCCTCCGTCGACCCTCGGTGGTCGCGTGCGTGAACTGGGACCAAGTCTCATTGTATCTGCCAGCATCGTCGGCTCCGGAGAAATCATCCTCACCTCAAGCCTAGGCGCCGCTGTCGGATTTGGCATGCTGTGGTGGATTTTATTGTCCTGTTGGAGCAAGTCCATCGTGCAAGCTGAGCTGGCACGATATGTAGTTGTTACTGGTGATACCTACATCCTGATGCTCAATCGCTTACCCGGCAAACTCCCCGGCCCAAAGGGCCCCGTCTCCTGGACGTTGGTCGTAGGCCTTTTGGCCTTCATCCCCGGCTTGACCGGTCTAGGGGGACTCATGGGCGGGGCGGCACAAGCCATGGTGCTGTTTGTGCCCACGATCTCAGCACTGTCGGTCACAGCCGTACTGGCCTGCATCATCGCAGCCATTTTGGCCACAGGCCAATACCGGAACTTAGAACGAACATTGATCCCCTTGGTGTTCATTTTTACCCTCACAACCCTACTTTGTTTTTGGATGCTGCAAAATTCCAGTCAAGCCATTACCGTCGACCAAACTTTGGCGGGGTTAACCTTCGATTTCGATGTAAGCTTTGCTGTACTGGCTCTTGCTGTTTACGGCTACACCGGCGTCAATTCCGCAGAAATATCGGCTTACAGTTATTGGTGCATCGAAAAAGGATATCCTGGAAAAATAGGGCCGCCCTCTGACGACCCTGATTACTATGCGAGAGCGAAGGGCTGGCTCAAGGTTTTGCGCCTAGATATTCGTCTGACACTCGTGCTCCTGACTTTGGCAACAGTACCCTTTTACTATCTTGGCGCGGGTATTCTGCATCCCTTAGGCACCGTACCCTCTGGCACAGAAACCATACGCGTGCTCAGCCAAATGTTCACGGCAACCATTGGCGATGGCGCCTTTTTTCTGTTTGCGATCGGAGCGTTCTGTATTTTGTTTTCAAGCGCAGTGGCGGGAGTCGCCGCGGGCGGGCGTTATATTCCCGACTATCTAATGGAGCTTGGCTTTTTAGATCGCAGTCGATTGGACATACGCCGCCGAATCATCAAGGCCTACGGTCTCGCGATTCCCTTTGTCGGCTTGGCCTTTTACGCTGGCTTTCAGCAGCCCGTATTGATGGTCACCATCGCGGCTTGTTTTGGCGCCTTGATGCTTCCCATTCAAAGCGGAATGACCCTTTACCTGAGTCAGCGTCATGTGCCGACTGAACTCAAAGCAACGAAGCCGGCATGGATGCTGTTGCAAGCCACCTTTGTATTTCAACTGGTGATGGCCGTTCTGGTAATTTATTTTGTGGTGCTCTAGGACCTCCGCCGACAGGCTAGACATGACCTCCCAGGCTTTCGTGTGACCCGCGTTCAAGAGAAAGGCGTCTGTGGAATACCTGATCTTTTAGGGGCGTCCCAAAAAGCGGTTGCACGCACTCCCAAAGCGCCGCTCAAGCCGCTCAGCTAAGAGCGGCCTTTCTCACGGGAACGCTACCGTCTCTATGCTCAGCTTCCAACTGCCTTCGCGCTTGAGTAACTGGGTCGTTCCTGGCAAGCCTTTAGCCATCGCGCCACATGCTCCCATTGGGAAAAATCAAACTGTAGCATCATCAGTAAGTCCATCACGCCTGCAACATTCAGATCCGCAATGGTAAATTCTTCTCCTAGTAAATATTGGCCTTCACCTAGCGCAGTATTGAGTACTCCAAGGGGTCGGGCCAACGCTTGAGTCGCTCGGGACACGACTTCAGCATCGCGCTTGTCCTCTGGGGTGAAAAATTGCTGCACGACAATTTGCATTTGTAGTGGCTCGATCTCACTGATTCCCCAAACTGACCATTGCAGCACCTTGGCTTCACCGGCAGCGCCTTCGGGAAGGAGCCTGGCACCATAATTTTTAGTGAGATACAAATTGATAGCCATGGACTCAAAGAGTTGTAGCTCACCATCAACCAATGCAGGAATACGACCATTGGGGTTGACCGCTAAAAATTCTGGCTTCTGATTATCACCGCGGAAAGAGGTCGGGACGTGATCGTAATCTAAACCGATTTCTTCGGCGGCCCAGATTGACCTAAAAGCTCTCGATGACGAGATCCCATAAAGTGTTGGTTTATTCATATTGGTTCTCCTCAAGTGGCCGACATTCAATCACAGGTTCGACCGAAAGGACTAGCCCTAAAAACTACCGGATCTTGCAAACCTTGCCTCAAGCCAAAGAACCTAATCCAATTCTTCTTGAAGGATATGCTCCTCTCGGTAAAGCCACATATATACTGCGAATAAACATGCAGCGAACCCCATAAATGCGGCAAAGAAAAGGTGATAGCTTGCCCCCATTAGCTTTGACGAACCATCCGCGTTCTGGATACCTTGATTCACCAACGCCGTAAATAAATTCCCTGCAGAAATTGAAAGATAAAACAGCGCCATCACCAGGGATTTCATTCGTTTAGGTGCCTGGGTATAGGAAAACTCCATGCAGGTAACAACCAATAAAACCTCAGCAATGGTAATGAGCAGGTAGGCCAACATCTGCCAACCAATGTGCGGCGCAAAACCCATCTGAATTTGCGCTTCAATCCAGGCCGTCACCAGAAATGGCGTTGCTGCGAGAAACATTCCAATGGACATCCGCCTCGGACTCGTCACGGCAAAAAAACGCTCCAAGAACGGGTAAACCCAATAACTAAAAATAGGAATCAGCACGATGATGAGGAATGGGTTAGCCGCTTGGATCTGGGCAGGGAGCAGCTCATACCCAAAGACCACACGATCCATATTCATTGCTTGCAACACCCAAGTGCTACCCATCTGATCAAATAAGGACCAAAATGCAGCAACCAAAATATAAATAATCAACAATCGCCGAACCACCCGTTGCCCCTCTGGCCCGGTAATGTCCCGAAGATAAGAGCGGCCAGCGGGCGGGATATGGACAAACCGATGTCGCCCGGCCCAGAACGTCACCGTGGCCAAAATCATGAAAAGACCAGGCACGCCAAACGCAACCGCGGGGCCTTGCCAGGCCAAAAGCCACGGGATCATCAGCGAAGAGGTTGATGACCCTATATTGATACCCAGGTAATACCAAGAAAACGCCCGCGGCAAAAGATGAGCATTGGTTTGACCAAACTGATCACCAACGTTGGAGGCAACACTCGGCTTTATGCCGCCAGACCCAATGGCAATCAACATCAGACCAATAAACAACCCCACCTTGGTATCGTCGAGGAATAACGCTAAATGGCCCGCACAGTAAACAATCGACAACAGCATGACCGTTCGATACTTCCCCCAATAAGCATCTGCAACGATGGCGCCCACGATCGGTAGAAAATAAGTTGTTGAAACAAACAGATGATAGTAGGTCGTCGCTTCCTCTACGGACAAGGTCGCCAACACACCCCCGCTCGTCATCAGGTACTGGGTCATAAACACAACAAGAATTGAGCGCATGCCATAAAAGCTGAAACGCTCAGCAATATCGTTGACGATGATAAAAGGGATTCCGCTTGGCATGCGGTCAGATGGCATTGGTGCAGTTCGATAATTTACCAGTTGAGCCTCCTAGCGCGTCTGCTGATCGACAGATTGGATGAACCAACAGCCATCAGTACCGTTCTAAACCTCATCATGTGTTTGCGGGCCTTCACCTTGAGGGACGCACCTTGGCGAGGAAATCGTTCAAAAAGACGCCTTTTGGGTCTAGACCGTCTCGTACTCGCCACCAATCGCTCCAGCGAGGATAAAGGTTCGCCAATGTGCTCCCATCGAGGTAATGAACCTTGCCCCAATGAGGTCGTCCACCGTAAGCCTTAAAAATTGATTCACAAGCGGCGTAATATTCAGACTCGTCGACTCTAACGTCTTGGTGCACGGATATTGTTACCGTTTCTCGCCCGTAAGCATTCGACAGCCAGGCATCATCCTGCGCTAGGGTCCGATACTCAACAGGCCACTGCACCGCTTTGAAGGTGTTCCTCAACAATTCTCGGATTTCTGCAAAGCAAGCAGGGCCATCCGATGCCGCAACTGAATATTCCATTTCCGTATGGAGATGGGGCCTGTGATTTGGCAGGACCTCATAGTTCCAGCTGCATCGCTCCCCTTCTTTGGCGATCGGATACTCCGGTGGATCCTCGGTTTCAATCATCGTTTTGACCAACGCTTCGTCTTGCTGCGGTTGCCAAAAAAATTCAAACCGTTCATGGGTCTCCATCAATTGCGGCAGGCCAGCGACCAATTCAGCCCCTGTTTGCGGAAAACTCAGTTCACGGAGTTTGAAGGCTTCCCGTAAATTCATCTCAATTTCTGTGACCACCCCAAAAGCGCCAAGTCCAACTTTCAGCGCATCGAAATCCTCCCCAACACGCGCCCTAGAGAGCTCCCGCAATTGCCCCTCACCATCGATGAGTTGTAGGGATTCAATATTTGCAGACAGATTCTGAAGAGCTCGCCCTGAACCATGTGTCCCGGTTGCACAAGCGCCTCCTAAACTTTGACGATCAATATCTCCCTGATTTCTCAAAGCCAAACCCGACCGGTGGAGCTCCTGACCCAGCGTGTAGATCGGCGTTCCCGCACTGATTCTTGCGCGCTTCCGATCGGGATCAGCGTTTTTGACGCCCGAGACACCGCCACGGTCTAGGATCCGCTCGCTCCCTACAACCAAAGGTGCATGACTGTGTCCAGCCCCGGCGACCCTCACCCGCTGACCTGGGGTTACCTGCCGAATGATCGCAGAAATATCCTCTACGCTCCGAACAAAGTGAACCGCTTCTAACTTTTGGCTGAGCTTGCCCGACCAGTTTTGCCAATATGCCATACGCCCTCTACGCTCCATCCGTTGCTAACCCGCGCCTATTCGACCGCATCCACTTATGACAGGGGCCCCTAGACCATCCACCCCGACAAAGCACCGTCATCGATGACCGTTGCTCCCAGCAAAATCACCTGATGAGCCCGGCGGTGACTCATTGGACGCGCATGGATTCTTCAGCGCTATCAGCCGAACAGTACAGTCCATAGGAGCTACAATGCAATCCTACGCCTTTGAAGGCGCTTAAGCGCAACTATGCACCCAACGGATTTATCACCCAACCTGGCGGTTGCTGCGTCGCCGCCCGAGAATAATTTCTTTCAGATGTATGCCGGCACCCAATAATTTTGATACTGTCTGATCTTGTCTCGTTGTCGAGGACTTTAGAAACCATGCAGCGTCATCTCGCAGAGATTTCACTGCAGAAGCGTTTCAAAGGAACACAACTAGAATTCATTTAGAAAAGGAGCCTTTATGTCAACCTTAGAGAGCAAAGTTGACCGTCGATCAGACTCATTCAAACAGAACACCTCCGATATGATGGCCATGCTGGCGCAGCTGGAGGATTTGCACGCTGAAGTTGAGGCGGGCGGCGGCGAAGAAGCCATGAACCGACTCAGATCGCGAAACAAAATGCCTGTCCGCGAACGCATCGCCCTCGTTCTAGATGAAGACGCGCCTTTCCTCGAAATCAGTCCACTGGCCGGCTGGCGATCCGATGTTTCGGTTGGATCTGGATTTATTGTTGGAATCGGCGTCGTGTCAGGTATTGAGTGTTTGATTCTTGGACATGATCCTTCCGTGAGAGCCGGCGCCTTTAACCAATTCAATTCCAAAAAGCTGATGCGCGGGCTTGAGATTGCGCGAGAAAATCGGCTGCCGTATATACAACTCGTCGAGTCTGCAGGCGCCGACCTTCGGGGAGATAGCGCTGAAGACCCAGAGGCTGCAATCCGGCGAGGCATCGAACACTTCGCAGAATCTGGCCGACTCTTTTATGAGATCACAGAGCTTTCTAAGCTAAGAATACCCACCATATCGGTGGTTTTTGGGGCCTCTACAGCAGGAGGTGCCTATCAACCCGGCATGAGCGACTATAATATTTTTATTAAAAAGCAATCAAAAGTCTTTTTAGGGGGGCCGCCTTTGGTAAAGATGGCGACCGGCGAAGATGCCGATGAAGAAAGCTTGGGCGGCGCGGACATGCACACCACAATCTCAGGGCTGGGGGATTACCTCGCGGACGATGAAGTCGATGGTATCCGAATCTGCAGAGAGGTTGTCTCGCACCTAAATTGGAGAAAGCTGGGCCCTGAGCCCGAGGCCGATTATGCGCCCCCAATGGAAGACCCCGAGGACCTCCTGGGTCTCGTCTCAAAAGATCTAAAAACCCCCTTCGACATTCGAGAGGTCATTAATCGCATTACTGACGGCTCAGAGTTTGAGGAATTCAAACCGCTTTATGGCCCCACCCTGATCTGCGGATGGGCGCGCATTCATGGATATCCAGTCGGGATCCTCGGCAACAACGGGGCGTTATTTTCTGAGTCCGCTGAAAAAGCAGCGCAGTTCATTCAACTCTGTAATCAAATTCACACGCCGCTGGTTTTTCTTCACAACATCACTGGCTATATTGTCGGCACTGATTTCGAGCAAGGCGGAATCACCAAGAACGGCTCGAAAATGATCAACGCCGTTTCAAACTCAACAGTACCGCATATTAGTGTCATTGTTGGCGCATCCTATGGCGCAGGCAACTACGGGATGAGTGGTAGAGCCTTTGGAACGCGTTTCACTTTTATTTGGCCAACCGCCAAAATTGCTGTCATGGGACCCAAGCAAATGGCAGGGGTCATGAGCATTATTGGGCGAGCATCTGCCGAGCGTCGTGGACTTGAATTCGATGAAGCCGCAGACACCGCGCGGGCGGAAGTCGCTGAATATTGGGCGGAGGAGCGTTCAAAAGGGCTCTATGCAACCTCACGCGTTTCCGACGACGGAATGATCGATCCCCGAGACACCCGGGACGTAATCGCAATGACGTTGTCCGCTTGTCACAACAACACGATAGAAGGCACTAAGGAGTTCGGCACATGGAGAATGTAAGACCCATTCGTAAAATTCTTATCGCCAATCGCGGCGAGATCGCTCGAAGAATCATCCGAACTGCTAAAGATATGGGTATTGCAACCGTCGCTATCTATTCCGACAGTGATGCCAATGCGCCGTTCGTTCTCGAGGCCGACACCGCTGTTGCGCTCACGGGAACCACCCCTGGAGAAACCTACCTTGATACTGCAAAAGTTCTAGAGGCTTGCAAAATAAGCGGTGCAGATGCTCTGCATCCCGGTTATGGCTTTTTATCTGAAAATACGGCTTTCGCTGAGGCCATCGCAAAGGAGGGCATCACTTTTATCGGACCCTCAACACATGCCATTGAGCAAATGGGCGATAAACTTTCTGCTAAAAGTTTGATGCAAAAAGCAGGAGTCCCCACCCTCAACGCAATTGCGCTTACAGGGGATGAAGACTTAGAGGCGGCGGGTGCCGAAATCGGCTATCCGGTTCTGGTGAAGGCGTCAGCTGGAGGCGGCGGGCGCGGCATGCGCGTTGTTGAAACCCCTGATGCGCTCGAAGCGGCTGTTGCCTCTGCTAAACGTGAGGCTGGCTCAGCGTTTGGAGACGATACTGTCTTTCTGGAGCGCTGGCTCAATGAATCGCGCCATGTCGAGATACAAGTCCTAGGGGACCAGCACGGCAACGTTGTGCACTGCTTTGAACGAGAGTGTTCAATCCAGCGTCGCCATCAAAAGATCATCGAAGAAGCACCCTCCCCAGCTGTGACGCCTGGCATTCGTGCCGCGATGGGGGATGCGGCGGTCGCTGCAGCTAAAGCCATTGGCTATTACTCTGCTGGAACCGTTGAGTTTTTGCTGGCTGGCGAAGAGTTTTTCTTCCTTGAGGTCAATACGCGTTTGCAGGTGGAGCATCCAATTACCGAGGAAATTACCGGTCTAGATCTGGTTCGAGAGCAAATTAGAATTGCCGAGGGACAAGCCCTAGCATTTGCGCAAGACGATCTTCAGATTGATGGCCATGCAATCGAAGCAAGACTGTATGCAGAGAATCCATCAAAAAACTTTTTGCCCTCACCCGGAACGGTGAAAGCGTGGCAGCCGTCGATCGTCGCAAAGGCTCGTTTTGATTCAGGCATCGAAGCTGGCAGCATAATTGGTACCCAGTTTGATCCAATGATTGCCAAAGTAATTGTGCATGCGAAAACGCGAAATGAGGCCATTACGCGCTTAGCGCGAGTTTTAGAGACAACCCGAATACAAGGTCTCACGACCAACCGAGATTTTCTGGTCTCAACCCTACGAACAGATGCATTCGTCGACGGCGACACCACCACTGACTTTATTGAGCGAGTCAACCCTGCACGCAGCCACACACCCTCTGAGAATTATCTGAGGCAAGCAGCCATCGCCTCAGCGGTCGAGCTCAGGGCTAAACGTGCCCAAGCTGCCAAGGTACTCAAGGGCATTCCAAGGGGCTGGAGAAACTCACATTTACCGCCTCAGCGCCTTGCGCTGTCTTCAGGAGACGAAGTTTTAAACCTAGAGTATCGGACGTCGCGGGATCAGAGCCTTCATTTCGACATTGCTGGCCAAACCTACAATGTCGAAATTTATGAAGCAGGAAAGGGCTTGGTTGACTGCCGTATTGACGCTTGCCGAGTCAAATTCCATGTTGACCGTCTAGATGATGAGCTGCTTGTCCATGGACCAGAGGGCGATATCACCCTAGGTTGCCTACCCAGATTCCCGAGCAAAGATGCGGGTGAACTGGGTGGCGGTTTGACCGCACCCATGCCAGGTAAGGTGCTCGCACTCAAAACACGTATCGGTGCCGAAGTCGAAAAAGGAGAGACCCTGATGATTCTCGAAGCAATGAAGATGGAGCATCAGATTGTCGCACCCAAGGCCGGAGCAATCGCGGCCATCAAAGTTGACGAAGGTGATCAAGTTGCTAACGGGGAGCTATTGATCGAAATGGCTCAAGAAGAAGAATAAGGAAACATCCATGGATGAAACCCAAGCCACTCTCTATAAGATTGAAAACGGCGCAGCATGGATCACGCTGAATCGCCCAAGCAACCGCAATGCACTCTCCGCGGCTCTCGTAAACCAGCTTTACGCGCACCTCAAGGCAGCCAACGATGATGACCGGGTACGCTCTATTGTCATCACCGGAAAGGGCCCGGCCTTTTGTGCCGGTGCCGACCTAAAAAGCCCGCCCGGCGCCGCAATTTCAGGGGAGAAGTCAGTGCCCTATGCCGAAGTTTTGGCCGAGATCCAAGACAGTCCAAAACCCGTTATTGCAGCGGTCAATGGCGCAGCCTTTGCTGGAGGGCTCGGCCTTGTTGGTGCTGCGGACATCGTCGTGATTGTCGAGGACGTCATCTGCAGCTTTTCTGAAGTCAGGATCGGTGTCATCCCAGCCGTCATCAGCGTCGTTTGCCTTCCAAAACTAGGAACGCACCACGCTATGAAACTGTTCATCACCGGTGAGCGTTTCAACGGCATCCAAGCCACATCCTTTGGCCTCGCCCACCGTGCTGTTCCGGCCGACCAGCTAATTGCCGCGGTCAATGAAGAAGTCGCCATGATCAATCTTGGCGGTCCAATCGCCGTCAAAGAGTGCAAACGACTCGTTCGAGAGATGGCCGGGCGCCCGAGAGAAGAGGCATTTGCTGAAACCGCGAAATGGAGCGTGGAGATGTTCCAATCAGAAGAGGGGGCTGAAGGGATGGCCTCCTTCCGCGAAAAACGCAAACCCAGCTGGGTGAGTCAATCCTAAAATCTAGACGCTGGCGATTCATTCGCGACTCAGGAGAAGTTTATGAAAGAGACTATTCGAATTGGAAATTGCAGCGGGTTTTATGGCGATCGACTGGCCGCCGCCAAAGAAATGGTCGAGGGCGGCCCCATCGATGTATTGACGGGAGACTATCTCGCCGAATTGACCATGAAAATTCTCTACGATCAGCGAGAACAACGCGGCGCCCATATGGGTTACGTTGGGACCTTTCTCAAACAGCTCGAGGATGTCGTCGAACTGTGTGTCGCTAAGGGCATCAAGATCGTAACCAATGCAGGCGGACTCAATCCAGCAGGCATGACCGTTGAAGTCGAAAGAATACTCAAGGAGAAAGGCATTACGGCGAAAGTCGCTTACATCGACGGTGACGACCTCATGCCCGAACTGAGCGCACTACAGGCCAGCGGTGAAGCTTTCGTCAATATTGATCAGAACAGACCGCTCAGCGAATGTGAAAACGACGTGGTCACTGCGAATACCTACTTTGGTGCCTGGTCAATCAAAGAGGCATTGGATCTGGGAGCCGACATTGTGATCTGCCCGAGAGTGACCGATGCAGCTGTCGTCATTGGTCCTGCCGCTTGGAAATTTAATTGGGCGCGAAATGACTATGACGCGCTTGCTGGCGCATTAACGGCCGGACATATCATCGAATGCGGCGCTCAATGCTGTGGAGGGAACTACTCGTTCATCGATGAGGTGCCAACCTATATCAACGTTGGCTATCCCATTGCAGAAATAGAATCAGATGGAAGTTTCACCATTACCAAACACCCAGGCACCGGCGGCCTGATCTCATCAGGAACAATCACCGCCCAACTCTTATACGAGATTTCTACACCGGCCTACTATAACCCAGACGTGATCGCACACTTTGATACGTTGAAAATTGAAGATGTTGGAGAACATCAAGTCAGAGTCTCTGGATGTCGGGGCAGCAGTCCACCGCCAACCCACAAGGTCTGCATTAATACGAAAGGAATGTTCCGAAACGGCGTAGAAATTTTGCTGACCGGACTTGATATCGAGAAAAAAGCAACACTTTATCTCGAGCAAATTTTCCACAACCTGGGCGGCAGGGAGCAGTTCGACGATGTCGAAGTCCAGCTCATTCGTTCGGACAAGGAAAATCCAGCAACCAACGAAGAAGGTCACGCAGCGCTGCGCATCACCTGCGTTTCTGCTGACCCCAAAAAGGTTGGACGACTCTTCCAAGCTAAAATTACAGAGCTTGGACTCGCAACCGTCCCAGGGAACACCGGTCGGGGAAACAGCATGGGTGGCGGCGCACCGACCATCGTCTATTGGCCCGCAATGATCGACAGTCAAAAGGTCACTGAACGGCTCCACATTGATGGAGAAACCATCGAGATACTACCCACACAAAGGCTCGACCTTGAACCTAAGTACTATCAAGAACTGCCAATCACACTCGCGCCGCTGCCTACCGGATCTACGACTGAGATTCCTTTTGGCCGCCTGTTTGGAACACGATCTGGGGATAAAGGCGGCAATGCCAATTGCGGTGTTTGGGCAAAGACCGACACAAGTTACGCCTTTCTTCACGATTATCTGACGGTTGATGAATTTAAGCGGCTTTGTCCGGATGTCGCACAATACGACATCGAACGATACGAGCTACCCAATATGCGATCGCTCAACTTCTATATCCGAGGCATTTTAAAAGACGGGGTTTCTTCGAATAACCGCATCGATGGCCAGGCAAAATCTTTCGGGGAGTACCTTCGAATGAAGTCAATCATTGTGCCTGAAGCATTGCTAAACTGAGCGTTCTGCAGGCAGCTGCAATAAGGCTTGTTGCAAAGCCATTATGATGAAAGCCCAAAAGAGTTTATCTGCGCCACCATCCGATGAGCTATCTGGACAAAGCCTCTAGCGCTGGCAAGCGGCGCGCCGTCAAGCATTTTTGATGGTTAAGCCGCCGTCAGCAGGCAAGACAACGCCGGTGACATACTGCATCGCAGGCAGCACCAGACCGAGCGTGGCGTGCGCCACTTCTTCCGGATCACCATAGCGCCCAATCGCAGTGCGCCTCTTAGCAAAGATGACCTTCGATTCGGCGTCAATTGCGGCGGTCATCCCAGTATTGATTGGCCCAGGACACACGCAATTAACGGTGATCCCCTCTCGCCCGAACTCTACCGCCATCGACCGAGTCAGCCCAATGACGCCTGTTTTCGCCGCCGTATAAGGACCGCCATATTTGGTCGCTCCCAGGCCTTCAGTCGAGGCAATATTAACGATCCGCCCACCCTCAGAGGCTCTCAGATACGGCAAAGCCGCCCGAACCATCAAGGTTTGCGCGGTTAACAAAACGCTGACGACCTTGTCCCACGCTTCAATATAATGATCGCTGTCGATCGGTGCCGGTATCGAAATCCCTGCATTGTTGATCACGATATCGATCGCGCCAAAATGCGCTGCGATTTCTTCAACCACCTGCACGAT
>Ga0213863_10000483_pt1 | contig 30556 bp, 28 predicted proteins | sample PICome_8_FD_160128 | JGI IMG/M metagenome (GOLD analysis project Ga0213863, IMG submission 160128) | Coastal seawater microbial communities near Pivers Island, North Carolina, United States - PICO497 | ecosystem: Environmental > Aquatic > Marine > Coastal | place: USA: North Carolina... | reverse complement strand
GGGCCTCTAGCCTTGAAACAATTGGTTTAATGCAAGCAGCAGATGCGCAAAATATGATCGATATAGATGTTATTAGTTATCCTATTGGCCAAAATGGATTAGATGAAAATTTGAATGCGCTGAACTTTGGAAGTTACACAGGCAGGGTTAAGGTTGGTGGCATTAAACTAATTTTAGATGGATCGCCGCAAGGAAAAACTGCATACTTAACTGAGCCTTATTACAAACCCCCTCACAATGAATCAAAATCCTACAAGGGCTACCCTTTAATTCCACAAACAGAGGTCTCTGAGTGGGTAAAAAAATATGCTGACTTAAATATTCCCATTATGGCCCATGCAAATGGAGATGCTGCAGCAGATATGCTGATACAAGCAGTTAAGAATGCAGAAATAGAATCTGACCATAGAACTATCATGATTCACGCTCAAACTGTCAGAGAAGATCAGCTGGATCTTATGAAGGAACTCGAAATTATCCCCTCTTATTTCTCGACTCATACATTTTATTGGGGTGACTGGCATAGAGACTCAGTGTTTGGAATTGATCGGGCCATGCGAATAAGTCCGACAAAATCTACACTAAATAGAGATATGCCTTTTACGGTCCACAATGATGCACCTGTTGTCCCCCCGGATATGATTCGCTTGCTTTGGTCTTCGACCAATAGAATAACTCGCACTGGAAAAATTCTTGGAGATCAGCAAAAGATTTCGACCTATGATGCTCTAAAAGCAATGACCCTGAATGCTGCTTATCAACATTTTGAAGATGATATTAAAGGAAGCATTGAGGTTGGCAAGCTTGCAGATTTGGTCGTTTTGTCAGAAGACCCTTTGGCGATGCCAACAACATCACTTTTAAATCTAAAGGTGATAGCTACCTACTCACACGGTAGAGAAATCTTCAATGCCACAAATTAATGTAATAGCTTTTTTATCAAGTGCATATCAACTATGCTAAAGTTCTTGGCTTTAATTAATAAGAAAATATATAAGTAGTAAGGGAGATTCTATGTATAAATTACTAACAATCATCAGCTTATGTTTCTTGACTCAAGTTACTTTTGCTGGTCATCACGAATCAGGTCACATGAAAAAAGGAGCCGTGATTGGATATGAAATATCTGAAGATGGTGAAAAGTTAGACATTGTTGCTGGGGATCCATCTCTTGTAAAAATTTGGGTTGATTATGTGGAAGCACACAATCAGCGAGATCTTGAGGCAATTGAAAAAACAAACGCTGATGACATGGTAGGTAAAGCCCCCAATGGAGTAATTGTGAATGGTTCTGCAGAGCATGCTGCCTTTCTTAAGAATTGGTTTGAAACATCCAATCCTTCATGGGAATTTGTCTATGCTATGGCAAATGATGTGCCTCAAGCAGATGGCTCCATTCATCATTGGGTAACCTCCTCTTATAAAGTCACAGACACCATTGATGGTAAAGAAGTTGTTGCTAGAGAATCATTTGATGTGCGGATTGAAAACAATAAAATTAAAGAGATTATAGTAGCCTCTAGACAAGTTCTTTCTGAGTAAGAATTAATACGGCAACTGGAGCGGGAAACCAGGTTCGAACTGGCGACCTCAACCTTGGCAAGGTTGCGCTCTACCAACTGAGCTATTCCCGCTTTTGAGTCCGATAATATACATCCAAGACAATAAGCATTCAAGCTTAAAAAGCCTGATATTTATAAGGCTTTAAAAAAACCAGCGGGCATACAAGCTAACCTAAGTCTGGGTTATGAGTAAAGCTATGCAGACTCTCATCTATTGGCGACCATTGATTCGCTGTGGAGCTCCAAAAATTAGATGCAATAGTAAGCCACGATGAGTCATTCAGTGTGCCCGCTTTGATAAATTTGATTCCATCATTTTCTTCAACAAAACTTATTACTGGAGAGCCACACTCTTCGCAGAAACCTCTGCTAATATGAGAGCCAGCAGTTCCTGTAACGGTGTAAAATTTGAGATTGCCACTTAAAGTAAGATTCTCTTCCGGAATCATGACGATTGTAGCTTTGCCACTTCCTGTGGACTTCTGACAGTCTTTACAGTGACAATGATGCGCAGAAATAACTTTGGAACTATCAAATTCATACTCGATGTTGCCACACAAGCATCCCCCTCCCTTAATTTCATTACTCATTTACATACCCCCTAATAATTTTTTATTAACATCATAAGTTTCTATCAATAATATGCCAATAGAGATCAAAAAACACATAGCACTATGTACCTTTTAAACATAGATGATATGTACCTCATTTATGTTTAAAAAAATGATAGCAAGTCAACTAAATGCAACAAAATTAATCCTACTTTTTATTAACAAAAATGTTGATATTAAGTGAAATTTTTATACTATTCACACATTAATTTATTAGGAGTTAACAATGAATAAGAAAATAATTTCTTTATTTATCGTGGGTGCTATTTCGTTATCAGGTATAGCAAAGACGCAGGTTGTTGAAGAAGTAATTGTGACAGCTACAAAAACAGAAAGGACATTACAAGAAGTTCCCGTCGCAGTTTCTGTGGTAACCGCTGATACTATTGAAAAAGCAAATGTAGTGGATTTGCTTGATCTAAAAGCAGTTGTACCCTCTTTAGACGCAAGACAATATCAATCAACCACCAATGCAACATTTTTTATTCGTGGTTTTGGAAATGGTTCCAATAATCCTGGCGTTGAGCCTTCGGTTGCAGTTTTTGTTGACGGTGTCTATCGATCAAAAATACAAGGTCAAATCTCAGATTTACCAATGCTTGAGCGCATTGAGGTTTTAAGAGGCCCGCAAAGTACATTGTTTGGAAAAAATGCTTCTGCTGGTGTAATTAACATCGTAACTAAAAAGCCTTCATTTGAAAGTTTTGGTAAAGCAACTTTTGAAATTGGAGACTATAACTCAAAGGTAGCAAAGATCTATTACACAGGTCCTATTAATGATTCTGTTGCATATAGCTTTAGTGCAAATGTTAATACAAGAGATGGGCAATCTGATAATCCAACTACAGGAAATAAGCTAAATGACCGAGATAGATTTGGCTATCGAGGTGAATTGCTATTTGCTCCTGCAAATGATTTCTCTGCAAGAGTGACAGTTGACTATGATGAATTTGATGAAATTTGTTGCGTGATTGGAAGCGCAGCTTATGGGGCTGCAAACCAAGTTATTGCCTTGATGGGTGGAAGAGTAATTCCAAATGATCCATTTTCACAGACAGCATTCTTTGATTTTGATCCAACTTCAAAGGGAGAAAATGGTGGCATTTCATTGCATATAGAAAAAAACTTTACCAACACAACTCTTGAAAGCATTACTTCATATAGAACGTCTGATAATTATGAGGTGCAGGATGTTGATTTTGATGCGGTTGATGTTATTGCTCCAAGTCCTATTTCTAAAGATCTATCTGGGGTTACACAAGAAATTCGTTGGTATTCAGAGGATAATGATAAGGTTAACTGGTTGCTTGGTGGTTTCTATTACCAAGAAGATATGGATTTCAATGAGTCTATCTACTTTGGCACTATGTGGAGACCCTACATTGATGCATTCTTACCTGGCGCACTTGCAGGAGTAGCTCAAGCTTTTGGTCTACCAAACTCCCTATTATTCGCTGCAGGGCAAGGTAATACTGAAACCGCAACACAAGATAACTCAACCATCTCTTTGTTTGCTCAGGTAGATATCCAGCTGAACGATAAACTAAATGCCATTTTAGGAGTCAGCTACATGGAAGATGAAAAAGAGGTTTCATACAATCAGATTAACAACGCTGTTTTTTCTAATTTAGATTTTGTGGGCGCAGGAACACTAGGGCTTATTGCCGCAGGATTTCCTCCAGCTCAAGCAGCTGTCTTGGCTCAAGACCCAGCATACAATCCACTGATTCCACTCCAAGCTCTTCAGTTTATTCCTAAATTTGTAGATTTTCCTAATGCTGCTCAAGATGGAAAAAGCAAGGATGATAATCTCGACTACACTGCTAAACTTTCATACGCATTCAATGATGCTGTGAATATTTATGGTGGTGTTTCAACAGGTTTTAAGGCTACTGCTTGGAATATTTCTAGAAATTCATTGCCAGACGCTGAAGAGACAGCTGCCTTGGCTGCTGCTGGAACTCCCGTGGGCCCAAACACTGGTCTGGGAACTAGATTTGCTAATCCCGAAGAGGCTGAAGTTATTGAGCTGGGTGCAAAGATGTATCTTCCAAATGGATATCTTAATGTTGCCTTCTTTGATCAAAAAATTAAGGGCTTTCAATCAAATACTTTTATCGGTACTGGTTTTGTTCTAGCTAACGCTGGTTCACAATCAGCTGATGGTTTTGAGTTTGATTTAATGATCTCACCAATTGAGAACATTGATCTTGCAATTAGTGGCTTAGTCATGGATCCAATCTATGATTCATTCCCTGCATCAGCTGCTGGAGATTTATCGGGTACAGTTCCTTCTAACATTCCAGAGGAAACATTCTCTACAACTGCTACTTGGAACTGGTCAAGAGGTCAATATGAGGGTTACGTGAGACTAAGTCACCTGTATTCAAGTGAAGTAATTCTTAGCGAGAATCCAACATGGCAGGCGTTACTTGATTCCAAAGGTAATGGAAGAAGAAAACAAGACACGCTTAATTTTTCTGCTGGAATTGAAAGAGGAAACTTTTCTCTGACACTCTGGGGCAAGAATATAAATGATGATGAGTTCTTGACAACAATTTTCCCTGCTGTAGCTGATCCAACATCTACATCATTCTTTGGATATCCAAATGCATTTAAATCATATGGATTAACTTTAAACTATATGTTTTAAATAATTTATTTTTAAAAAAAGGAGCTCAAATGGGCTCCTTTTTTTATGAGTGCTTTTGGAGCGCGTCCAAAGACTCCGACATTTTTGCCTGCAACGCATGAATAGCTTGGAGCGGCCTGACCATAACCTTAAAATCGATGATTTTACCATCTTCATTCCAGCGGATAATATCAACACCATTAACAGAAATGTCACCAATATAGGTTTCAAACTCTAATACGCAATCCAGCCCATCAATCAGCTCACGAACATATTTAAATCTTTCCATGTCAAAAGTTTGACCAGCTCCCATCAAATAGAGCTTGGACATCTCTTTGCCTTGAATGGGTTTAAAAACTATTGGTGAGGTAAAGACACAAGCATCGTCAAGAATGTCATCTAGAAATGCGTGATTATTGGATTTTAAACCCTTATGCCACTTCTCTAAATGGGATCGTGTTTGATTCATCTATGTATTAAAAACTTTTGATTGAGAAGATGCAAGTTAGGTTTTTAGGGTAAAAGAAAAGCTTGCAACTGAATTGTTAAAAATTTAAAAAGCTGCTAGAAAACTATTTCTTTCTTCTTAGCTTGCGAAGACGAGCGTATTCATTTTGTAGCTTTTTTTCTGCTAAATCACGCCTTCGATGCCGTCTATTTCTAGCTGCTTCAGATTTTTGAATTCTGATAGCTTTATTCATTCTTCTTAAATAATCTCATAAAGAAAAAAGAAAAGCAAAAAGAAATTTACTCTAGCTAAGACAGTTTTTGGAGTCTCGATTTTAGAGTTTTTAAATCTAAATTATAGGCAGAGCCGGACGAGGAATTATTTCTTGATAGAGGTTGTTCAATTAATTGAGGATCTTGAGCAGACTTCACTTTATTATAAGCCTCTCTGAAAGGCATTCCCGACTGGACCAAATTATAGGCATGATCTGTCATGAGCATGTCCTGATCTATGAATTCAGTTGAACGTTGCACATTAACTTTGATCGATTTAATTAAGTCTGGAAGCAGGCTTAAGGTCTTTATAACGCAATGAGTCGAATATATCAGTGATCTCTTGGTGAGTTGTAAATCACGATGATAGCCACTTGGAAGAGATATTAAATTTTCTAATTCAGAGTAATGCCCTGCTATCTCTGCATAGTTAGCCCTCATGATCTCTATAACATCTGGATTAGATTTGTTAGGCATGATAGATGACCCAGTTGAGTATCTTGATGCAATGCTCAATAAGTTAAACTCCTGTGCTAGAAAAATACTCATATCCCATGCAAATTTTCTGACATCAAGCATCGGCTGTTTCAAGGAACCAATCAGCTCTAATTCAAACTTGCCTCTGCTGTTTTGAACATACAAACTATTTAATTGTTTTCTTTTAAAACCTAATTCCTTTGTTGAAAGTTCGCGCTTAATAGGAAGATTAACCCCATATCCAGCTGCTGTACCCAAAGGATTTATATTCATCCATGATTGAGTGCTTGAAATCAAATCGATGTTATCAAGAAAAGATTCAGCAAAAGCTCCAAACCACAAGCCCCAAGTCGAAGGCATAGCTCTTTGTAAATGAGTATAGCCAGGCATAGGATCGGATGAGTGTTTTGTAGCTTTATCAAAAAAAGATTTAGCAATCTTTAAGTTGATAGATTGAATTTCATCCAACTTTGCCCTGGCATAAAGACGCATAGCCACCATCACCTGATCATTCCTACTTCTGCCTGTGTGAATTTTCTTCCCAACCGATCCGAGTTCTTTTGTTAGGAAATCTTCTATTGCAGAATGACAATCTTCGTACTTAGAAGTTAATTTGAATTTCTTGGCTTGAAATAACTTAGCAAGCTTTTTTAAAGCTGAAATAACTTTCTTGGTTTCAGATTTGTTTAAAATATTAATATGTTGTAGTTCATTGGCATGAGCAATAGATGCCTCTATGTCATATAAAAATAATTCTTGGTCTAAAACTATATCTTCACCAGATAAGAAATTATCAATTATAGAATTTTTACCTTTTGAGCTTTGGTTCCAAATTTTCATGTCTATGTTATTCCTAAGTTATCTTCCCATCCAAAAGCAGAATTTAAATTCTGCACAGCCTGGGTTGCTGCACCCTTAAGGAGATTATCAAGCGTACAACAAAATGTCAGCCTATTAATCTCTTTATCCACTTCAAAGCCTCCAATTATTACATTGGATGTATTTTGTACTTCTTGCATGTTTGGAAGTTCTCGTTGTATGGAAATTAGTGACTTTTGATCATAGTAGCTAATAAATAAATTATAAATTTCTTCTGCCAACATAGTCTCTGACAGAATAAAATTACCAGTCATCATTATTCCTCTAAAAAAATTGCCAACGTGAGGTGTAAACAATATATCTGGGTAACTATGAGCTTTAACTTCTTTCTCATGCAGATGTGACACGAGTGAATAAGGAAGAACATTATCTTTAAGTGCTTCCTGATTATTTCTAGCATTTGGTGAAGCCCCTGCTCCACTAAATCCTGAAATACCATATAGATTGACCGAACCAACTAAAATCTCTATCAAGGGAGCAAGCATAAATTGCATTGCAGAAGCATAGCATCCTGGATTACTGATTCTACTTAACATCACTTTATTAGACAGCTCAGGCACTCTATATTCCCAAGCATCATCAAAACGATGATCTGCACTTAAATCAATAATAATAGCTTTAGAATTATGCCGAAAAATTAAATCAATGTATTTTGCAGATTCGTTGTTTGGTAAAGCCAGGATAAAAGCATCTTCATCAGCTAACACAATATTTTCTAAACCTAAATCTTGATATAACAAGCCACTATCAGTATCAGGTTCTAATGGTTGGCCAGCCTTTGATAAAGAAAAAACTGAACTTATATTTAAGTGCTTATGCTGACCCAATAACTTAATAACTTCCTGACCAACATAGCCTCTACCTCCTAATAACCCTACTTTTTTAACTTCCATTTAAATCACACTTTTTGGTTTGTTGATAGCATACTCAATGCAATCTTTAAGAGCGCTGTAATCAGATATACCAATCCAAAAAATATGCCAATCATCTTGTTTCTGACAACCCTCGCAAATTGAGGTATAAAAACTGTTTATAGGATTATTGGGTCGTGATCGCCAAAAAACTTGAGGATAAACTTTTCGCATCTCGTGCCAAATACCAGCTCCTAAACCCTCGCCTTTAGCCTCAGGAATAACTCCAAATTTATCCATGTATGGAATAGCAAAATCATTTGATATAGCGATGGTAGCTCGCTTGCATGAGGTCATAAAAATATTTAAGTCTTTTGGGGAGCTAAAAAAATCATCAACCAGCTTCCCACTGAATGAACTTTCAATAATTTTTCTAAATTGATCTTCTATATCTTTGTCTGGGAGTTGATGTTGATCAACCCTGTAACCATATTTAATGAGTGTGCCAGAGCCTGAATCCGTAAATAATTCTTTGGGAAGATTGATTGGCTCTGTTATCGACACAGATGCTGTTTTTGGAAGATGATCTAATAAAGCTTTGATTTGCTCTAATTTTAATTTCATTCCGGAATGTAGCCATTCCTCTTGCATAAGTTCATTATATTCTAAGGCCAGATTAATGTTTGTTATCAATTGACCGCTTTTGTTAAAAATACCGCCTATTTCTGACAGGAAAATAGCTTTGTAAGGATTGATTGCTTTGACTAATTCAACTGTAGCAATATCTGCATTAATGTTCAGCATTTCATTGCCCTGAAATCCCACAGGCGCAATTACAGGTATTGAGTCTAATTCCAACACCTCATTGACAAGATTAACATCAACAGATTTGACAGATCCTACATATCCTAGATCAGGTTGAGCCATGGTACATTCGAATATATTGGAAATTAGGCCTTTTGCTCTTGCTCCTTGAGCCTCCAAGGCATCAACAATTTTTTTATTAGTTTCCTTAAAAACTGAATAAGCAACATCTCTAACTTCTAGAGAAGTCACCCTTTGACCATCAATAAAAGAAAATTTGATTTTCTTCTTTTGCAAGGCTTCAGAGAGCATTGGGCCAGCTCCGTGAAGTATGACAGGCTTCAAACCCACTTGATTTAAAAAAACTAGAGATGAAATAAGATTTTCAATATCATTTTCAACCACTGATCCGCCTACTTTGATAACAGCAAAGCGTTGTTCGGGAGAAGAAAATTTTTCAATGTACTTATTTATTTCTTTCTCAGAGCCAATAGCGCCAAGGAGTTTTAAAATGGTGCTTTTTATAAATTGATTAGAAGGTTTGCTCATTGGATTATCTTTTTAAAATCAATCAATGCTTGATTTAACTCACCTAGATCAACAGACTCATTTGGCTGATGGGCATCTGCAATGTTACCTGGGCCATACACGATAGCTCGGTAACCTGCCTCGCTAAATAAAGAAGCTTCTGTCCAGAAATTTACTGGAGGAGATAAGGCTAAGCCAAGCTCATCTGCAAAAGATTCTGCCTCACTAACATCTCCAGATGCTGGCAATGCAGGGGCAATAAATCCAGCAGTAAATTTTGCATTATTTTCAGATGTCGTAGCGTTGAATTCACCTAATAATTCATCAAAAGACTGTCCAGGCAAAGGTCTCATACCAAATTTCACCTGAGCATGATCTGCAATAATATTTGGTTTGATGCCGCCTTCAACTAGACCCAAATTAAAAGCAATGCCTTGTAAATCTTTAAATGATTTGCTGTTGTATGATTCGGCAACTTTCAAAGCTGCGTCTGACCATTTGGTTAGTTTGTGAATGGCGTTATCAGTTAGTGCTCTTTGTTCAGAGCTGTGGCCTGCTATACCAAAAAATTCCTGAGTACCTGTCAGAATACCTCTGTGACATGTAACGGCCTTATTTTGAGTTGGTTCTGCAACGATTACTCCCTCAAAGGCATGTTGAATTTTAATATACTCCTTTATACAAGTGCTTTGTCCTGCCTCTTCATCAGTGGAAAATAAGATTGCGTAATTTTCTAAACCTTTTTCAATTAAAGTTAATAAACAGGCTGCGGCTCCCTTTATATCGCAGGCACCTAACCCGAAAGCCCTCCCATCATTGATCGTTAAGTCATATGGATCAGACTGCCAACCATCACCTGCCGGGACTGTGTCCAAATGCACATTGATAAGATATTTTGGTGAGCCCTTGGTAAGGAGAATATTTAAAGAGCCCTCTCCTAAATCCGTTATCTGAGGAGCAATGAAATCTAAGGAGCTTAAATACTCAATTAATCCTGATTGTTTGATCTTTCTGGGTGGATTTGAAGTATCACATGCAACTAGAGCTTTGAGATGTCGAAGAGTTAGCTCTAGATCAGTGTTCATTTTTTATTATGAATAGAAGCCCATGTTGAAGTGCTCTGACCAATCAGCTTAATAAATCCTTTCGATTCAGCCTCTGACCATGTTGCAGACTGAGCGTAAGCTCCTTCTGGGCTCTTGAGTATATTTTTCGATTTAACAGCCACTGCATCAACTTTTCCGGGGGTGAGCTTCAAGGTGACTTCTCCAGAAACAGTTTTTTGAGAATCAAATAAGAATGCCTCTAAGTTTTCTCTTAATGGTTCAAAATAAAACCCCCGATAAACAAGATTTACCCATTCCTGGCCGACTTGAGATTTGATAAAATTTTGCTTATCAGTCAAGACAGCTTCCTCAAGTGCTCTATGAGCTGACATCAAAATCGTAATACCTGGAGCTTCAAAAACAAATCTACCCTTTAATCCAATGATTGTATCGCTTGAAAAAACTGAACGCCCTATTCCAAAAGAGCCTCCAAGCGTATTTAAGGATCTTAAAAAATCAGCTCCTTGCATTTTTTTATCATTAATAGAGATAACTTTTCCTCTAAGAAATTTTATTTTTAAAGTTTTTGGTTTTTTAGGGTATTGATGAGGCAATTTACACAACACATAACTTTCATTTGAGGGCTCTTCCCACTCATCAATTTCACTTCCGGAAATTGTTGCGCCCATAAGGTTTTCATTGATGCTGTATTTTTTGTGCAAGGTAGAAACTTTGTAGCCCCTTTCTTGCAAATAATCCTCTTCGTAGCCTCTAACATTTTTGGTAATATTTTGAATCTCTCTGATTGGAGTGATAATGTTAAAATTACCATGAGCTCTTATGGACAGATCAAATCTAATTTGATCATTACCCATTCCAGTGCATCCATGAGCAATGTCTTTTGTTTTTAATTTTTTACATAATTTAATTGACTCTTTAACAATCAAATATCTATCCGAGCAAAGCGCAGGATATTTATTTTGATAGAGAGCGCCGGACTGAACCAATGGAATTAAAATTTCAGACCACAGGCTCTTTTCAACATTTATGTTAATGTGTTTTTTTGCACCTAATTCATTGGCTCTATTTGTTATTGTCTGTTGCTCTTTAGATGAGATGCCACCAGTATTTACAAATAGGGTATGAACTTCATAACCTTGATCGATTAGGTATGGAATACAAAAACTTGTATCCAAACCACCTGAAAATGCTAACACTACTTTTTTATTCATTATTTAATACCTACAAAATTTTACTGAGCATAGACTTTTGAACATGCTTTCTATTAGCCGCTTCTTTAACTGCTATGCAATAGTCAGCATCCACGACCTCATCTGTTGCCTTAACATTTCTTCTTAATGGGAGACAATGACTAAAAACAGCATTGTTAGTTAGGCCCATCTTTGATTCATCAACGATAAAGTGCTTGAATTGATTGTTATTGGCTATTTGTTCATCTATATTTCCATAGTGACTAAGGCAGCCCCAGCTTTTTGCGTAGACAATATCTGCATTTGAATACGCGCTATCAATGTCATAAGTAATATCAAATGAAGCTCCCTCAGATTCACAATTTTCTTTAGCAGCTTCAAGGTATCTATTATCCAGATGGTAATCTTGGGAGGGACATAACAATTTAACATTCATACCAAACTTGCTAGCTATCAAAAGGCTAGAATTAGCAACTGCTGTGTTTAATGGTTTGGGATGATAGGTCCAAGTAAGCAAATACTCTTTGCCTTGAAGATCTCCGTAATGCTCTTGCAAAGTTAAAATATGCGCAAGCTCTTGGCATGGATGTTCAATAGTCTCCATGTTCACTACTGGCACAGAAGAATATTTTGCGAAGCTATTAATGACTGAATCTGTTCTATCATGATCCCAGTCTTTAAAGTGAGGGAATGCTCTTATCGCTATGCAATCACAATAAGAAGATAAAATTTGAGCAACTTCTTTTACATGCTCTTCTGGATTACCATCCATGACGGTATTTTCTTCAAACTCAATTGGCCATGCATCCTTGCCAGGTTGTAAGATAACCGCTGTCCCTGAAAGCTCGCTTATTCCAACCTCAAAGCTAGTTTTGGTTCTTAGGGATGGATTAAAAAATAACATTGCAATTGATTTATTTTTTAAAAGCGGTTGATGAGGATTATTTTTAAGCTCAATTGCAAAATCTACAATGTCTTGTAGCTCTTTTCGAGACCAATTTTGAGTTGTAATAAAATTCTTCATTTTAATTTATGAAACCACGCCATTGCTGGGGGTTATTAGATAGATCTACGTCTTTTTTTGATTGAGGTTAAAGATGAAGCAAGCGCAGCAGTGCTGTAAAGCTTTTTAAGCATTACTGCTTGGCAAAACGACCTTGTTGACATGTTCATAGTGAAGGAAGTATGCAAGAAAAAAACAATAAATCCAACTTTATTTAAAAAAAAGGGAGCAAATGCTCCCTTTAAAGTTTAAAAATTTTTTTATTTAGTGCCAGAAACGAACCCTTCTTTTGCTTGAATATTTCTAACTTTTTTGTATAGAGTGCATTTTTGAGATTTAGATTCAAATGTAAATCCTTTAACCTTGGTTTTTGAAAGAGCAATTTTTGAACAACCTTCAACTGAGGAATATTTTTTTGCAGTTTTAACTGCAAATATCTTTCCTTGAATTGCATAATCTTCCTTGATTTCAATCTGAGCGCTAAGCATTGTTGGCAATGAGATTAACGTTAATCCTAGCAATAAGTTTTTCATCATAAGTCTCCTTTATATTATGAATTATTTGTATACATATTATTTATAATGTTTACACTGTAAACATTAATTCGCCATAATATGTTGACAGCGACAACATTGCAACAATTATGTGAATTTAATACGTCTATTGATATTAAATGCAATAACTATGCCAATTTAATTAATTGCATGAATTGCTAATTCAAAAGATAATAACTTTTATTATGACGCTTAAAGATTTAATTGCAGAGGCTCACAGCATTGTACCTAAAATTTCTTGCGAGGATTTTGCAAAAAACTCCAAAAAATACTTTGTAATAGATGTTCGGGAAGCAACTGAAATTGCTGAGACTGGCAGCATAGCCAATGCTGTAAACATTCCAAGGGGATTGATTGAAATGAAGCTTGCACCAACTAATGACGGCAAGAGTTTAAATGCAAGTACTCCTATCGTTGTTTACTGCGGCGGCGGAAGTAGAGCTGCTCTTGCCGGCAAGACATTAGTAGAAGTTGGTTTTAATAATGTCCGAAACCTTGAGGGTGGTTTTAGGGGTTGGGAAGAGTTTTCTGTTTAATCTAATTTTGGTAGTAGCCTACCCAGGTGCTCATAAGCAGCATTTTTGTATTCAGGACTAGCTCCAGCCATGACCTCTCCTTTAACTGCGCAGCTCTCATAAGCAGCCCTTCTAAGCTTAGGATCAGAAAAATCTAGCATAGTATTTTGAGGATCATAGACCCTTTTGGTATATGCATTGAGTTTTAATTTACACTCGGCCCAGCTATAAGCATCCGGTATCAGCCTAAGAGGCTGAGGACCGTCAAATGAATGAAAAGAATTAGGATATAACTCAATAAATGCGTTACCTCCTTGAGCATTAATATCTTCAACCAGATCCTTGCATGGTTGAGGTGGAGTCCAATTATCTTCCTCACCAATATATATTTGCATGAGATCTTTATCCCATTGATTTAAATCAGGTAATGCTAAGCAACCTGGATACCACATTAAATAGCCGGCATATGAAGCTCCAGTTTTATTAAGTGAATCTTGGAGTGGCAGCCAGCCATTAAATAAAGTTGCAGTGCCGCCAAGACTCCACCCTGCTGCATAAATCTTATTATTATTAATTCTAGGATCATCCCATAATAAGTTAAGGCTCATAGCCATGTCATGAATTACGGTTTCACTGGTAACATTGATTTGATTGCCAACAGTGCTATCAACCCCCCTTGAATCAAATGGGTGCATAGCAAGAACAATAAATCCAGCTTGTCGCATTTGCTCCAAATACTTTAAATGATGGGCCCTCCAGTTTGAGGAACCATGAGACGCCACTATAGCAGGATATTTTTTTGCTGAATCATAGTTGTTAGGAAAATGTAAAATTCCAAATATTTCCATATTCTGCTGAGCTTTCAAACCATCGCCAAATAAATTTTCAAATCCTATTATGTTTTTAGATGAGTAGGATACTTTTTCAGTTAAGTAATTTGATTTAACATTTTCAGCTTCGGAGCAATTATATATAAATAGTAAAGTAAGACTTAATAGTATGAGCTTCATTGCTAAATTTTATCAAAAAAAAAGAGGGCTTAGCCCTCTTTTTTTTGATTAATGCTAAAAATTAAAATTTATACCTAAAGCCAATTCTTGTAATCACACCATGATCTTGAGCCAAGAACAGCATTTCCTTATGCCTAGCATGAAGCCTTGTTGTCTCATCGGTTAAATTTTGAAAATCCATAAAGACACTAGCTTGATCATTTAATCTATAAGCAAATGAGGCATCGATTTGATTTCTTTCTTCAACATAGAGAGGTTGATCGAAAGCACCAAATCCAGCTACAGTTTCACCACGATTGTTTAGAGCAACTCTAGCTGTAATCTTGTCATCTTCATAAAAAGCTGAGAAATTACCCGAATTACCTAGACCGTCTAAAAGGAACTGTCTACCAATAGCATTTCGATCGATGTCAGTATCGCCGCCATCAATTAAAGTTGCATTGAATTGTAGACCAAATCCAGTTTCACCAAATAAATGCTGCAATGCTATCTCCCAGCCTGAAACAGTGCCGCTACGTTTATTGACTGTTGTGTTTAGTGTAAAGGTAGCAAGTGGATCGTCTGCATTACCTCTAATATTTGCATGGTCACAATACCAGAAACCACCATAACATGAGAAACCATTGTTAATAGGGCCAGCGCCATATGCATAATCAACATTCCAATAGCCTTCTGACCACCATTCATACATGGTTCCTTGCTCAAAAGCATTTTGATTTGCTGCAGCAACTGCTGCTAACTCATTAACACCCATCCAACCCTGAGCGTAACGAAGCCTATCATTTACACAATTATCAGTAGGAACTGGAGCATTAAAGAAACCTTGATTCCACCAATTGCCTCCATCTCCACCTACTGGTGAACCAGCGTCAACCCATGCTTGAACACATGCTCTTGCAGCATCAGCCCTTGGACCTAAAGCTGGGTTAGTTAAGCCATATAAATTTCCTAAATCAAACTCACCAGAGTCTTCAAAATTATCAATTTCTTTTCTAAAGTAATTAATAGCTAGATAACTTCCCTCGGCATAATACCATTCGTATGAGAGATCAAAATTTTCTGAAGTTAAAGGCTCCAAATCTGGATTTCCACCACTTACAGTAGGCTGGGTGTATCCTCGAGAACCATAAGTTAATGCACTAGTTAAATTTTGCAATCCTGTTCTAGCCATTGATTCACTGTAACTAAATCTAACAACTTTATCGTCTTCGATTTCATAAGCAACAGCCAATGAAGGCAATAATATTTCAGAAACACCGCTTCTGGAGCTTGGTTTCATTTCCGCAGCATAGTCATATTGAATGCTGTTGAAAGCCCAAGCCAATGCTGTAGGTGAAAGCTCTAGACCAGTTGAGGTTCTATCAGTCTTTTCGTTTCTAAGACCTAACACTACATTTAGGGGCTTATTATTAAGACTAAACTCCATGTTAACTTGAAGCCAAGCAGATTCAAATTCCTCTTCAACTGTATTCATTGTATCCCAGCCACCTGCATCTAAGGAGACTAAAGTTGAAGCGAAATCAACGATTCCAGGCTGAATCTCATAATAATAATCCACAGCTTTAGCATTATCCCAGCTAAAGCCATCAAAGAATCCATTCAAACTCATAGCTTTCATAAGATCAGCAGGAACTGAGCTATTAGTACCTGGTAATGGACTTGGTGAAGGCGTTTCTTCAGCTCTATTATCTTGATAGATGGAATCAACCATAGAGATCCCAAATTCAATTGAGGTTATAAAGCTATTTAAAAAAGCGCCGTCAAGATTTTGCCACTCCCCTTTTAGTTGAAGTTGCTCCATATCATTGCTCTTATATGCATCTCTTACATATACACCACCGATGTTGTACTCATCAGCATAGAAATCCTGATCATAATCAAACAAATAAATGCCTGAGGAAGAACTTGTATGTGTAACTGTAGCCTTGGAAGGAGCTCCAAGACCTATCTCATTTGGTAATTCAGTACCGATTCTTTCGGCAGTTGAGTCATGATAATCCAGCTCTAATAGAAGAGCATCGCTCACTGTAAATTCTAAGTTTAAACCCGTAGAGGCATTCTCATTAACCGTTGAGCCATAAATATATTGGTGATCATAGCCTCGGTTAGCTACCGTTACATCGGTCCAAACACCACGTTCATTGATGGTGCCTCCAAGGGTGTCCCAAGCTCCAAGCCATGAACCAAACATTTGGCCGGTAGATGAAAAATCTACTTCTGAATAGGTATAGTCTAGTGTTCCAACAAGTCTTTCAGTAAATTCATATTGAAGCGCAACTTGAGCATTGGTTCTTTCACGATCATTATCCTTGAACTGGTAGGCAGAAGGTTCTTGAAAAAATGTTTTTCCATCAGCTCTTTTGTTGTTATTAACAGTCGCTTGGCTATCAAGAATTCTTAGATAGCCATCAGCTGCCTCTTGATCTGGAAAAGTCATCCAATTAGTTTCTCTAGAGCCAATTTCTCTGTTAGTTCTATCTTGAAATGATCCTGACACAGCTATGCCCCAACGACCAAAATTGGAACTATGAACAAAATTTATCTCTGGCTGAAGCTCATCATCTGGATTGGTGCTATCAAGCAAATAATCAACACTAAATGAATTTAATTGACCAGGTATAGAAAGGGGCTTGGTTGTAACCATATTTATAGTTGATCCAATGCCGCCAGAGGGTAAAGTGCTATTAGAAGATTTATATACCTCAACAGCTGAAATTCCAAGGGAAGATATATCGCCAAAATTAAAGGATCTTCCGCCATCCCACTGATTTGGAGCTGTTGGCATTTGTCTGCCATTAAGAGTTACAAGGTTATATTCTGGGCCAAAGCCTCTAACTGCAACTCGCTCACCCTCAACATTACTTCTGTCAATACCAATACCTACGACCCTTGCAAGAGACTCAGCTAAATTGTTATCAGGAAATTTACCAAAATCTTCAGCAGTAATCGCGTCGACAATACCCGTATTACTTCTTTTAATTGAGATAGCATCCATTAGACTTCTTTTAATGCCGGTTACGACAACTTCTTCAATACCATTCTCATCAGACGTATAAGTAGATGATGTTTCGTATGATTGTGTATCAACTGAAAGGGTCTCGACTTGAGAGCTGGTTGAATCAGATTTTGGCTCAGCAGAGTCAACATCTGAAGGTGAAGCAGGAGTGTCTGCCATTACCACTAATGGCAAAGCCAATAAGTAAAGTCTTAGAAATTTCATAATTTTCCCCAAAATTAGATAAATGTACACTAGATTATCGATAAAATGACAATGTTGTCAAGCTATCATAAATTAAATTTATAATTGCTGGTTTGAGAATGTATTTAATATAGAAGAGGGGCTTAAAGCCCCTCTATATAAAGCTTGATAGATCGCTTATCTTTCAACCCTGGTCATCAAATGATCAGAATGATCTAAAACATCCAATTTAGTATCGGCGAGTTCTTTTTCATGAATTACCATTAAAGCTGCTACTTTATTTGCAAAATCAGCATAGCTGTCATAACCGCAGTAAAAATTCCATGTAAGCTCTGGCCCCCATACATGTTCAGCCATATTACAGCCGCCAAACGCTCTATCGTAAGCCCCAAATAATTTCTTAGCATTGGCTCTGCGCTCATTATCAGTTAAGTATGGTCCAAACGAATACTTGGCTTCTAATACATATGGAGTTTGCTTGGTTAAATTTCTTACAGCCACAGCAGCAAGCTTATCTGTGTGATCTCCGTATAGTTGCCTAGGACCATCAACGGCTGCTGGATTGTTTGAATCATTAATCTTAGCAAATTGCTCCCAACTATCAAAATAGCAATAAGTCAAAAAAGATCTACCGCCGCCAAACTGATGCCTGAGCATTCCGCATGCGTTGTAGCCATTTGCTTCCATAGTATCAAGGTTTTTTAAAAGCGATTTTTTTAACCTTTCTGGATTGCCACCGGCTGGCTGGGTATAAGTTGAAATATAGACAAAATTATTTTCATGCATGGATGCATTTTTTTCACCCTCTTCATGATGGCCTGCATACAAACTGAAACTTAGTCCGAATGCTAGAATTGAAAATAGATTTTTCATTAAACTCTCCTTAAAATAAATGTGTGTTTTTTCTAATACTCGCACATTCTGTTTGATAAATAAAATTCTTATTTCTTAAATAATAATGTCATTCTGTCTGATTCTCCTATTGCAGCATATTTTGCCCTATCTTGATCCTTCAAACGAAAAGAAGGTGGGAGAGTCCAAACTCCCCTGGGATGATCTGCAGTATCCTTTGGATTGGCGTTAATCTCAGATGAAGCAACTAACTTAAATCCAACCTCTTTCGCTGTTTTGATAGCAAGCGATTGAGTAACATATCCACTTTTTTTCATGAATTCTAAGTCTGATCCCTCGGGAGCCCTATGCTCTACTACCCCAAAATGCCCGCCCTCTCTAAGAGAATTATATGCTTCTTGCATAACAGCCTTCATGGCATCTTGACCCAGCCAATTATGAAGATTTCTAAATGTAACAACCAAATCTTGCGTTGCAGGCTTGGTAAATGGCATGGTTGGAGGAACATCAGCAGTGATTACCTTCACGCCCGCAAATAGAGGATTTGACTTAACCTTCTCATCATAAGAGTTTCTTGAACGTTTATAATAGCCTCCTGCCTCAGGATTATGGTGGGTAACAGATAACTTGCCCTCAGATTCTAGATATGGAGCTAAAATCTCAGTGTACCAACCTCCGCCAGCAGAAAGTTCTAAAACATGCATCGTAGGTTTAATTTGAAAAAATGATAATGTCTCATAAGGGTTTCTGAAATTATCTCTTGCAGAATATTGAATATTTCTCTCCGGATTGTTTACAGCATCAAGCAAAGCATCTTTGTGATGAGCAGCTTCTATGTCTCCAAAAAGGCTAAGGGTAATAACGAGCAATCCCAAAATTTGATGTATATTTTTCAAGTCCATCTCCTATTAAAAATTAATCATGTTAGTCTAGCATTAAGACTCACAACAGAACATTAAATGGAATGGTTTAAAAAATTAGATGGTTTATTTTTTATCACCGGAAGATCTCTGCTGGGCTTGTATTTTATAGCCCCAGGATTGAGCAAAGTTTTTGACTTTGCCTCAACACTTGCATTAATGCGAATGAAAGGAGTTCCTTTTAGTTTAGTGCTTTTACCTTTAACAATTTTCATTCAATTGCTTGGTGGTATTTTTTTAATTCTTGGCAGAAATTTAAGGCTGACTGCATTCATCCTGTTTGGTTTAACTATCCTTATCAATATCTTTATACATAATTTTTGGGCGCTCAGCGGAGATCCGTCCCAAGGGCATGAGATTCAAAATTTTGTAAAAAACTTAGCTATTGCTGCAGGCCTATTGGTGCTAGCAACTAAAGATAAAAGCTAATAGTCTGAATAATACCAATCAAGCCCAACCATCCAAGATAGGCTAATCGAGCTATTTTAGTATTTTGATGGTTCCAAACTCCAAGAGCACCAAATGCCCCACATGCTCCAAGAGGCGGAATCCAAAACCCAACCAAGCCTAATAAACCTAAGAGGCCCAATAACCTTATTGGGCCGCCAGATTGACTTGGATGAACTTTATTAAGAAGACCTGTTAAACCGATAAGACCAAATAATCCGACCAGCCCCAGGTAACTCATAGATTAATCTCTAGGACGAGACTCGTTGACAACTAATTTTCTGCCTTCAACTTCAGCGTCATTTAATGCTTGAATAGCATTTTCCCCACCATCAGACATTTCAACGAAACCAAACCCTCGAGAGCGATTAGTTTGACGATCGGTGATGACTTTAGCTGATGTAACTGTGCCGTGCTCAGCAAAAACTTGCTCAAGACTTGCATCATCGATACTCCAAGGGAGATTTCCAACATAAATATTCATAAAATTCCTTCTTAATGAAAATAAAAAATGAAGTGTACAGCATTTTTCTGTATAAAACTTAATATATTAAACATTTAAAAAATCAGTTGTATCTTGACCAAATTCAGACCACCATTCCATCCCCATCAGATGAATACGCTCCAAGTTAGCATCAGAAGTATCATCCATTCTACGATTAACTAAGCCAGTAGATGAATTGATTCTTAGATAGTTTTCACCTATCAAATCTGTAGCTATTTCATGAAACATACTAGATTCAAGCATAATTCCCAAAATATCATGCCGAAACCAATTCAAAGCTCCCCACCTCGCAGAGTTTGGTCCATTAATTTTTCTTCTATTAACTCCAGCCCCGATGCTAAGGACTTTTATATTGCATCCCGGGAAAATTTTCTTAGCTTCTGAATAGCCAAGCAAAGATGGATTATTAGCTACAATGCCTCCATCAATCAACCAAGTTCCATCATCAATCTCTTGCGTGGAATAATAAATAGGTGCGGCAGTAGTTGCGCTCGCCGCGCTAACAATTTTAATTCCAGGAGAATCATAAGAGCTTAATAAACGCGGTTTTCTATTTTCAATATCATAGGCCAAAACTGCAACAGGCTTTTTAGCTTCTCCAAGCGATTGATCCAGGAAATATTTTAATAATAATTCACGTTTGCCCTTTCCGTCATATTTAGGTTTAGTTTGCAAAAAGGATGCATTATCCCAAAATGATTTAGACATCGTTTTAGCAAGATTTTCTTTTGACCAAAACTCTTCTAATTCAAAACAATTGGCTTCTAAGGCTGCAAGATTTAAAGCATTAATTCCTCCAGCGCTGGTACCAATAAAAAAATCAAATATATCAAAAATCTTCTTTCCTGAAGCTATTTCTAATTGTTTAAGAAAAACCACTCCAGCAATTGCTCGCACACCACCTCCGTCAAAGGATAAAACCAGTTTTGTTTTTTTCGATGGGGTTAGGTATTTAAAAAATCTTCGAATATCCAATGATCAATTGCTCTCTATATAGATGCTATTTAAAGTTTTGCTAAGTCTAATTGCCCCCAATGCAATCCTGTCTTGAACAATCTTAAAATGGCTCTCCATGTATTCATGGGTGGCAATTTTTAATTCATTGTTGCGATAACCGACAGATTTCTGCATCGCAATGTCTCGGCTTTCTTGTGCCCAAGATTCGATCTCATAAGAGTGATCTAGCTCTAAGAATACTCCTATCTTGTATGTCACATTATCTTGAAGATAATCTTTACCATGAACAATTTCCATATGTTCAATAATCTGTCCGTCCCACAATTTATGCATATTAGTTTTTTTACCATTTTCAAGTACAAGAGAGTGTCGATTGCCGCCTAAATCCTCTGGATAACCAACGTGCATAGGCTGATGAATATCTCCTACAAAATGACCCACAAACCATAAAGCTTCTTCTTTTTTGGCAAATGCTGCCTTTTTATCTTCAAGAATATTGAGTTGCTCATAAAAAGAAGCAATAAGGCAACCATTTTCAGGGCATTTTGCCTCAAACGTATTTTGCTCAGAATCAGATAGGTTTATGTAATGCCAAGATCTTGTATTTTTTCTTTCATTTTTAATCCAATCAGCCCAAAGACAAGCTCGACCAAAAGAACCATGCTCCTCAACTAGAGGATCTACGGCTATTAATGCAGCAGATGTCAGCAGCTTATAAGCCTCATCACAGACCATCTTGTGGCCTGTGTCCCACCACGCACTCAGGTTAACTGAAATCATAATGAATAAAGCAAAGGAGAGTGTTTTCATAGGTATTAAAGTGACTGAGCTACAGATTTAGCAATTGATCGAAACATAGCAACATGTGCGTCTTTAGAGTATTGACGTTCTTGATTAAATTTATAATTAGATGAAGTTTTAGCAATGACAACATTGGTAATCGGATCAATGTAAATGTACTGATTATAAATCCCTGCGGCTAAATAATCAGTAGAGGGAAAGCCAGGAACCCACCATTGATAACCATAACCCCAAGTACTTGAAGACAAATCATTCTCACCAGGCTGAAGATGGGCGCCTAGTGGTTTATGAGAGGCATGCACCCAATCTTCTGGAACAATTTGCTCATTGTTCCATTGGCCATTATTTAAATAGAGCTGACCAAATTTAGCATAGTCTCGCAAAGTGGCATTCAATCCCCCAAGAGCCCATGCCGCACCTGTATCATCTACCATGTAGTAAGCATCATGCTCCATACCAATTTTTGTCCAAATTTTATCTTCGAGATTCTTTGCTACTGGCTGTCCTGTGACTTCCTCAAGCAACATTGCTAACATCTGAGTATCAATACTAACGTAATGATTGAATGTTCCAGGTTGCTTACCATTTTTTAAAGCCTTCGCGAAATCTCTCATGGATGTGCCTTGGGCCAGCGCTCGAGCAAACTTATTAATATCAGAATTATAGTCAGCATAATCTTCATTAAAGATAATGCCAGATGACATCTGCAAAATATCTATGATAGGAACATTTGCATAGCCTGTGCCATCAAAATCCTTTAAATACTTTGTAATTGGATCATTCAGATCTTCGATTAACCCCTCATGATGGGCAATACCAATTAAAGCCGAAAGAAATGACTTGGCAACAGACCAAGAAATATGTGGTTGGTCTTTAGAATTGCCTTGCCAATAGTTTTCATATATTAAAGTTCCTTCGTGCAAAACAATCAATCCATCCGATTTAAAGTAATCTAATGCATCAAGCAAGTCGTGCTGCTCTCCATTCATTTCATAAAACTCAGGAAGTTCGAACGCGCCAGTTTCAAATATATGCGGGGCGTCTGATGATTTGATAGGGGTGGAAGGAAAAACCCTATTCATGTGCATAAAGTTTTTTACAATCTTATCTTCATCAAATAAATGAACAACGTTATAGACTCTAATTGCTTTTGGAATATAGATTACTGCCGCAATAACAACTGTGATAACAATTCCGAATAAAATTTTATTTAGCATAATCAATTATTTATTGAAACATTGCTTGGTCAAACGCCTCAAGATATTCATTTGATATTTCTTCTAATTGGCGCTTATATCCTTTATGGGTAAATATATAAAAATCTTTATTCTTGATTCCAGCAAAGATAGCTTGAGCTGCCTCCAGTGGTGAGATTGGATAGGTGTTTTGAGCATCCTCAGCAGCAACTTCAAGAAGAGCTTTAGGATTAGTATTTGAATCTTCCAAGCTCTCAATGGCCTCTTGGCCTGGGGAAGTGTCAAATGTGCTATTAACGATATTTGTTGTTACCTCTCCTGGACAGACAATGCTCACATCAACATTCGAATTCGTTAATTCAGCTCTCAAAGAGGTCATCAAACCTCTAATTCCAAATTTAGAAGCTGAATACAATCCTAACATTGGATAGGCAATGAAACCTGAGGTAGAACATGTTGCAATAATATGCCCTTCCTCTTTATGAGATTGCATTTTTGGCAAAAAAGCATGGACGCCATTAAAGCAGCCCCCTAAATTAATATTAATAAGCCAGTCATACATTTCTCGATTGACTTGGCTTATAGGTGCAGGTCCCAAAACCCCAGCATTATTAAATAGAAGATGACAATTTTGGAACGTTTCAAAAGTTTGACTTGCAAGATTTTCCACTTCATTTAAATTGCTCACATCGGTCACTCTAGCTATCGCCTCAACACCTTTGCTTTTTACAAGCTCAAGGGTTTCATTCAAACCAATTTCATCTACATCTGCTAGAACTAGTCGCATTTTATTATTTGCTGCAACCTCAGCTATACCTCGACCAATGCCACTTCCTGCTCCAGTTATAACAGCTACTTTATTTTCAAAATCTTTCATTCGTTGCCCTATTTAAGTGAACTACTTAGATTATCTTAACTTAAATATAATCAAAAATATTTAACCAGGAAATATGCAGAAGGAATCACAGCGGCCCAAATGATAAGAGCTAATATCAAGGGTTTGCTGCTCAATGATTTGAGTTCACTGGTATCAAATTGGCTGCCAATACAAAATAGACCAACCAAAAGAAAGGCTTGACTCATAATTTGAAAAATATCTATTACCTGATCATTAAAATTAAAAACAGTATTGGTAATAATGGCTAAAATAAAAAATATTATAAATCGAGGGAATTTAGTGGCTTCAGTCTGCTTGTTAAAAATCCAATTGGCGATTAGTAACAATGGAATCAACCAAACTGTTCTGCCTAATTTTAATGTAGCTGCAACTTGAGCAGACTCGTTACTAAAAATTGTAGCCGAGCCAATCACAGAACCTGTGTCATGAATGGCTAATGCAGACCATGCCCCAAACTCAAAATTGGTCATTTCCAAATACCCCCCAATTATTGGGAATAGGATAATGGCTACAGCATTGAGCAAAAAAACAATGGTCATTGCAATTAATAGCTCTTGAGGTTTAGCTTTAATTATTGGAGCAACAGCTGCCATTGCAGTTCCACCGCAGATAGCTGCGCCCGACGAAAGCAAAAAAGCTATTCTGTGATTAATACCAAGCAGTTTACCAAGCATCAGTCCCGCAAAAAAAGAAACTATCACAAACAAAGAAATCCACGGCAGGTAGTCTGAACTAACAGCTAGAGCATAAGGCAGGCTAATGGTAGCACCCAGAATTACAATACCAAGCTGCAATGGCAAGGTCCCAATGCGTCGAGTAAAAAATGTTGCAGGAGGTTGCAAAAAATAGGTAAACAAGATTCCTGCAAATATCGCTAAGGCCGCATTACCTATGTAGAGAGATACTAGAACCAGAAATGCAAATGTAAAATAAAGCAATTAACCCTATCCTGTATTGTAAGTGAATTATGAACCTCTAATATTAAGGGTTATTGACCAAAAGAGACAACCTTTGATCATGTGAATTCATTTACCTGATGATTTTTTTTCTTAGCCTTATGCTTTCTGGAGTTACTTCGACCAATTCATCATCTTCAATGAACTCTAGAGCTTGCTCTAAAGTATGCTGTATGTGCGGAGTTAAGATAAGATTTTCATCTGTCCCAGCTGCTCTAATATTGGTAAGTTGTTTTGCTTTAGTTGGATTAACCGGTAAATCATTATCCCTAGAATGCAATCCAACAATTTGCCCCTTGTATATTTCGAGGCCATGACCAACAAACATTCGCCCTCTATTCTGCAGATTAAACAATGCATAAGCTAGAGTTTTTCCAGTAATCATAGATACCATCACACCATTTTGCCGAGTAGCAATGTCACCTTTTTTTGCAAGACCGTAATGATCAAAGACACTTGTTAAAATTCCGCTGCCACTTGTCAAAGTTAGGAATTGTGATCGAAATCCAATTAGGCCTCTTGAAGGCGCCATGAACTCAAGCCGCATTCGACCGTTTTCAGTAATAACCAATGACTGTAAATCTGCTTTTCTATGACCCATCTCTTCCATAATTGCGCCTTGATGCTCTTCTTGGATATCAATGACAACTATTTCATATGGTTCGTGAATCTCTTCTCCAACCTCTTTTTGAATTACCTGTGGTTTAGAAACGGCCAACTCATAATTTTCTCTTCGCATAGTTTCAATTAATACAGACAGATGTAACTCCCCTCGTCCTGAAACCTTGAACTGATCAGGACTTTCTCCTTCCTCAACTCGTAATGCAACGTTATGAATGAGCTCTTGCTCCAACCGATCTTTAATATTTCTTGAAGTCACATACTTGCCCTCTTTTCCACAAAAAGGTGAATCATTGACTTGAAAGACCATGCTAACTGTGGGCTCATCAACCGATAAAGGTGGCAGAGGGTTAATGTGATCTGGATCACATAATGTATCAGAAATATTTAATGCTTCGATTCCAGTAATGCAGACAATATCTCCAGCTTTTGCTTCATCTGTTTCAACCCGCTCAAGTCCATGGTGACCGAGCACTTGAAGAATTTTAGCTTTTCGTTCAATCCCACTTTTATCTACTACTACTACTCGGTCATTTGGCTTAACGCTTCCACCAGTTATTCTGCCAATACCTATGACTCCAACGTAGCTATTACTATCTAATGCCGAAATTTGCATCCTAAATGGAGCATTTTGATCAACATCTGGAGCTGCAACTTTCTCAGTAATCATATCCAACAAAGGCGTCATATCTTCAGCTAATTCATCTGGCTCATGTCCTGCTAATCCATTGATAGCTGATGCATAAATAACAGTAAAATCTAACTGCTCATCAGTTGCTCCAAGATTATCAAATAATTCAAATACTTGATCGAGAACCCAATGAGGCCTCGCTTCTGGGCGATCAACTTTGTTAATCACTAAAATTGGGTGCAGCCCTTTTTCAAATGCTTTTTGAGTAACAAATCTGGTTTGAGGCATTGGGCCATCAACTGCATCAACTAACAACAGCACTGAGTCAACCATTGAAAGAACTCTTTCAACCTCTCCACCAAAATCAGCATGACCAGGAGTATCGACAATATTAATTCTATGTTCTTTCCAATTAATGGCAGTATTTTTTGCAAGAATTGTGATGCCCCGTTCTCTTTCTTGATCATTAGAATCCATGATTCTTTCAGTTGACATATTTTTTCGGTCTAAAGTTCCTGACTGCTGCAATAATTTATCAACTAAAGTTGTCTTACCATGATCAACATGAGCAATGATGGCAATATTTCTTAGTTTTTCTTTATTCATGATGGGTGGTAATTGAGGGGGATTATACGAGAATATAAAAAAAGAAATACCCCGTGCGATGACTAATGTTAAATATATATTCAGGGCTACATTGACCCCAAGCTCTTAAGTCTATACTCTGCAGTCACCTGATAGATATTAGGCAGGCTTATAAAAAATTAAAATGTCATTTAAAGAACTGGGATTATCCGATCCAATTTTACGATCCCTTCAAGATCTTAAGCACTCTGAACCTTCTGATATTCAGAAACAAGCAATACCCATTGTCCTATCAGGCAAAAATATAATGGCTGCCGCCCAAACAGGCACTGGTAAAACAGGCAGCTTTGTTTTGCCAATGATTGAACTTCTTCAAAATCAAGCAAAGCCATATAGAAAACACGTTCATGCATTGGTGTTAACTCCAACACGCGAATTAGCAGCTCAAGTAAGAGAAAATGTTTACACTTACGGAAAATTTACGTCTATCACCTCAGCTGCAATTTTTGGGGGAGCCAAAATTTTTCCACAAAAATCTAAGCTAAAAAATGGTTTGGATATATTGGTTGCAACTCCAGGAAGACTATTAGATTTACATAACCAAAAATCAGTCAAGCTTAATCAGGTTCAAATCTTGGTTTTGGATGAAGCCGATCATATGCTTGATATGGGATTTATTCATGATATTAAAAAAATCATTGCTCTTACTCCACCCAACAGACAAAACTTGCTCTTCTCAGCTACCTTTTCACCAGAAATAAAAAAACTTGCTCAAACGCTTGGACAAGATCTTGTTGAAATTGCAGTTGATTCTCCAAACAGCACTGTGAGCGCAATTAAACAAATTGTTTATAAGGTAAATAAAAGCCAAAAATCTGATTTGTTAAGCCATCTCATTCATTCTGAGCAATGGCCTCAGGCATTAGTATTTTCAAGAACAAAACATGGTTCTGAAAAAATTGCCAAAAAACTCAATGACGCTGATATCCAAACTGCGACTATTCATGGTGATAAAACACAAGGTGCAAGAACTCGCGCGCTCAGAGAATTTAAAGAAAAAGATGTGCGAGTTTTGGTTGCTACTGATGTTGCTGCAAGGGGCATAGATATAAGCAATCTACCTTATGTTGTAAATTTTGATATGCCCACCTATCCCAATGATTATATTCATCGAATTGGAAGAACTGGCCGAGCAGGCAAAGAAGGAACTGCTATATCTTTTTTAAGCATAGACGAACATAAATTTCTCAGAGGTATTGAAGAATTAATTAATAACAAAATTCCACAAAAAATCGAAGAAGGATTCAAGCCAACTGAGAAGGCAGAAAGTAATTCGCGAACAAGAAATTTTAGAACCAACAAATCTGGATTTAAAAAAAGCCAAGCTGCAAAGAAAGGTAAAAGCAATTTTAAAAAATCTGATGCTGGATCAAAAAACAAACAAAATCAAAATAGAAAGAAGGGATCAAAAGCAAAAACTAGATGGAAAAAAGGTAAAGGCTCTTAGGCGTGTTTGCCTGGAACCCAGGAAATGCCTTTAAGCAATTCTTCGCCTGAAATATTTGCATCATTCTCCAGCGAAGTAGCCATAACATCATTCCATCGATTTAAATAGCCAAATAAAGCTATGACCCCCATAATTTCAACAATATCATCATCGGACCAGTGAATATGTAACTGTTTTTCAGTATCTTCAGTCACACTTACAGGAACCATGCTAGCTTCTTTAGCAAATCTTAAAGCTGCTTTTTCTGCGTCACTAAAACAAACTTGATTTTCAAAGTCCCAAACAGTTTCAAGCCTTTGAGACGTTGAGCCATAACGCTCAGCAGCTCTAATAGTATGAGCCTGACAATATCTGCATCCAGCAGTATTGCTACTCACAAAAGCAATTAAGCGTTTAAATTCCGAAGTAAGTTGACCATGATTCTCCATGACAGCCTTATTCAATTCTATAAATGCCTTGGCAATATTTGGTCTTCTCTGCATGGTAAGAACTGAGTTAGGACAAAAACCCAATGTTTCGTTAAAAAACTTTACTAATTCTTTGACGCTATGATCTGAAATCTCTATCGGATTAACTAAAGGCATGAAAAAACCATAACATAATTTGCTTTTAAGGTCTGATGAATAATGCTTCAATTGATAGATGAAAAAATTTAAAAAAGAAACTATTGCTTCCAAAGCTGGGATTAGATCTGACAAGCATCATGGATCTATTGTCCCCCCTCTATATCTCTCATCAAATTTTGAATACCAGAAGCTTGGTGAAGAACAAGAATATGAATACACCAGAGAAAAAAATCCTAGCAGAGATCACTTAATCAAAGCTCTAACAGAATTAGAGGGCGGCTTGGGTGGCGAAATATTAAGCTCAGGAATGGCAGCAATCACCCTGGTGGCTAATATCTTAGATCTTAAGAGCAAAGTAATTCTTCCTCATGATTGTTACGGGGGAACCCATAGGCTTTTCAAATCTTTGGCTGAAAAGGGAATACTGGAAGTTTATTTTATAAATCAAGGCCAGGAATCCTTCTGTAAAAAAACTATAAATAAAATTAACCCAGACTTAATATGGATAGAAACCCCATCCAATCCTTTATTGCAAGCTGTGGATATTAAAAAAATATCGAAAGAAGCTAAGGCATGCGATGCTATGGTGGCAGTTGACAATACTTTTTTATCACCATCTTTGCAAAACCCACTTATGCTGGGCGCAGATATTGTTATGCATTCGACAACAAAATATATAAATGGTCACTCTGATGTTATAGGAGGAGCCGTAATAACCAATGATCAAGAGATTTTATTAAAATTAAAATTTTGGGCAAATGCATTGGGTATAACTGGATCACCATTTGATAGTTATTTAACTTTAAGGGGTCTTAGAACTTTAAGCATCAGAATGGAAAAACATCAGAAAAATGCTGCTTCAATTGTGGAGCTTCTATTAAATCATCCAAAGGTAGATAAGGTTTATTATCCCGGTTTACAAAGCCATCCCTCACATGCAATTGCAAAAAAACAACAAAGTGGTTTTGGTGGAATGCTGAGCTTTGAGATAATAAATGGTTTAGAAGGAGTTAAAAATTTTATCAAAGGGATGGAAATTCTTCCTCTTGCAGCATCTCTTGGCGGGTTTGAAAGTCTTGTTAGTCATCCATACACAATGACTCACGCAAATCTTACTCCAGCTCAAAAAAAAGAAGTTGGAATATCAGAAAGTATGATCAGAATATCTGCTGGCTTAGAAAATACAGAAGATCTTTTGGAAGCAGTTAATCTTGGATTAAAGAAAATATAATTAATCTGAGTCTTCTTTTATACGATTTTCACTCTCGTAAATCTTGCTATCAACACAATCAAAATAACCAGATTGTTCAGGCGAGTGATCATCAGCAATCACTGTAGCACCATCTTTCTTCCTCACTATGGGTGGACCCTGAGGAGCCATTCCTAAACAAGAAGTCATCGCTGCTCCCATGTACCCCTCAACACCAAGATGAGCATATGGATTTTTTGCTTCTTCGAATGGGCTTAATGATTTTGTTTGACAAGCGCTTAGGCAAATTAAAGCAAAAAAAC
>Ga0213863_10000482_pt1 | contig 30573 bp, 19 predicted proteins | sample PICome_8_FD_160128 | JGI IMG/M metagenome (GOLD analysis project Ga0213863, IMG submission 160128) | Coastal seawater microbial communities near Pivers Island, North Carolina, United States - PICO497 | ecosystem: Environmental > Aquatic > Marine > Coastal | place: USA: North Carolina... | reverse complement strand
ACCCGGGAACACTCTCATATCCATCTCTCTGGAAACACTTGAGACCGGCATCGCAATCGGAATCCTTGTCGCAATCGCCTTCGCACATACCGTAGCCGGTTCCTCCATTGCGAGAAGAGTCCAAGGCTTTTATAGGCACGCAATAATCCCACCCCGATTTCGGGGTTCCCGAACACCCGGGAACAGGCTCGTTTCCGCCGCGCTGAAAACACATCAGACCAATTCCGCAATCGGAATCTTTGTCGCAATCGCCTTCGCAAACGCCGAGACCGCCAGTGCCCTTTCCGTTGGTATGAACGTCCCCGATGTCGAGGCGAGTAGCTCCGAGTTCGGCCATTTTAAACTTTGGCGAATGCAAAGATGGTAAAGAATTTTTCTTCTTTTGCTCTGCCATCGCTTTTTCAAAGACCTTTCTGTCGTACACAAACATGTCTGTGTGCTTCTCCCGACGTTGCGATTCGCGTTGCGATTCGAGGCTCTGATTATTATGTCGTTCCAGACTTTGTCCTCTGTCGTGAACTTCGGTCGTTTTTGTCAACGAGTAATCAAAATCATTAGAATCGCCGGCGTGAACGAACGAGGGAGTGAACGTAATGCAACACGCAGACAACAAAGCAATCGAGTAAAGAAACAAGACACGACCGAGGGTGGCGACCGTCGTCGTCCTCTTGGGCGCACTCATTCCTTTTCCCAATACTACGCCAGAGAAAGAGTATATTTTGTTGTGTTTATTTCCTCAACTATTTCCAAAGAACACTACGTAACACAAAAAAAAAGAGAGAATTCGGTCAGTGGGAATAGAGCGCGCGCGCGCGTCGTACTTCCGACGATTACGAGCCGCGCAGCAAAGAACGAATCGAAGCGCTTCGAAGACGTGCTTCGAAAAGCGCACGTTCAAAGAAGTAAAAAACTGCGAGTCGTCGTCGTCGTCGTCGTCGTCGTCGTCCATTCGGCGCGCATTCTCTCGTCTGACGTGGAAACAAAATGGAAGCGTCTCGAGAAAAATGCCTTCTTCCAATGTTTCTTCGTATTTTGCTCTCTACCTTTTTAACAGTATCGCAATATAACAGCAGTAGAGGTCTTCTTCTTCTTCTTCTTCTCGTCGCTTAGATGCGACTTTCAGAGTGAGAGAGACGGTGATGATGATGCGATGATATCGAAATGCCCGCGTGTGAAATAGTGTTGAAAAAATGTGAGCTTTCAAAAGGCATCCTGATACAACAAAACAAAAAAACCCTAAATTACAGAGCGAGAAACGCTTTCTCCTTCAGTTCGCAAAGAAAGAAAGACCGCAGAAAACAACGACCAAACGTCAGTCGCGTTACGTGAAGAAGAGGAGAAAGAATATCCAATTTGTTGCTTCTTACTTCTTAAATAACGCTTTCATAGAATACTACCACTAATAAGAATAACAAAGAACGAGCAGAACCCGAGTAGTGCGAGAAGACGCTTTCTTCGAGCAAAGAGAGAGAGAGAGAGAGAAGCGCTTTTTGTTCTCGCGATATAAAAGCGCGCGTCGTGTCCTCATCGCATCATCACAGAAGCGCTTTTTATATTCCAATTTGCTGCGCGTGTGCCGGAAAAAAAGCGAACGTAACGCGCGAGAGATAAAGAAGAGAAAGAAGAAAAAAGTCACCCAAAAAAGGTTCCGTTCGCGTGCCGCGCGGGAGTGGGAAAAGGTCTTTTCGTCGCCGTTCGAAAGCAGACCTGCGTCGAGAGAAACATCTGGTGCCGAAAGATATAATTATTCTTCCGCAAAATTTGAGTCAACTTTCGTGCGCAAATGAACAGTCGAGAGGGAATAAACGAGGAAAGGGTGCCCACATCGATACCGTCCCAAAAAATGACGATTCAGACGACTTCTTTATCGGAGAATAACAACAAGGAGAATAACAACATCGACAGCAGTTTTATCGTCGTCGCGGGGAAGATGAGCGCGTCGGGATCCGCGGCGACTTCTGCGACTGCCGCGATTGCTGCGACCGCCACTAATTCGTCGCCGAAATCATCGCGAAAGACGAAGCGCTGGTTTTCTTTTGTTTTGGAAAACATCGAACGCGACGCGCGATTCAGAACGATGTGCACGGAGACGCTGAATAAAAGGTTGCAGAAAGCGTACGAGAAATTGACGAAAAGAGAGACGCAGGCGCATAATAAGGAGTGGATTTTGTTGAAAATGGCGAGATTCGTGTTGGAAACCAACAACGCCGCCGGGGAGGAAGAACGAGAAGAAGAAGAAGAAGAAGAATACAAAGAAGAAGAAGAAGAAAGAGAGGCGGTGAAAAACTCGATGTTTGCGCGACTGAGACAGATTTTGGAAGAGACGGTTGAAAGCGAGCGAGAAGAAGAAGGGCACACAAGAAATGTACCCGCGCCGTCGTCGTCGAATAATAGCAATTATAACAACAACTTTCGCAAGAACAGGAAACGAAAAGTGACGACGAAAGAACGTGAAGAAAAGACCGCTGCCGTTGCTGCAGTTTCATCTACCACTATGATTCCTCTCCAGTGCTCGAGAAATGACGGCAAGAGTTGGCGATGTTCAGCGTTAGCCGTGGAGGGACACAAGCACTGCGCGAAGCATTTGCGGTGGGGGTACGGAGCTCGAGCGGCGAACAACGCGCAACACATCGCGTCGATAGCCAACATCATCGCCGCCGCAGAGAAGAACAATAAGAACAACAACAACAACAAGAATAACAACAGCAGCAGCAAATTAATGCACAGAAACAAGGACACGCGCGCTTTAGAAAAGAAAAGTCGCCATTTACCCAAACGACGCGTCAATCTGAGCGACGCCGGCGAGAAACAACAACGATTACGCGAGGAGAAAATGTACGAACAACATCGCGTCGAATACGAGCGTCGAATGCAGAAGAAAATAAAGAGTAGCGTCGTTCAAACGACCTCCAGCGATGGCACGAACATCGCCTGCACTATCGAAGTATGCGAGAAAAACGAGGAAAGGGAGGACGACTGTCTCAGCGAAAACACGAGCATTCCTCTCTTCTCTCGTCCCGGAGGAAGCTTGAAAAACTCCTCGTCGTCGTCTTTATCCTCTTTGTCGTCGTCTTCTATCGGGGTGATGAAAACGATCAATTTAGACGACTTTTCCGGATACGGGCCGTTACGAGAACACTTACTGAAACTCGCAGCAGGAGCGAGTAGTAATTCTACCGGAAGAGAAATATCGGTAGTGTATTGGACGGCGCATAATACCGCGCATCAAATCGCGTTGGGAGAACCGTACGAGTATTTCAAAGCGAAGTGCGTGAAACTTCACGCGAAAGTGTACCCAAAAGCATCATCATCAGGTACTGGTGGTGGTTTTCGAAGCATCAAAATTCCTCTCGTCGCGGGACCAACGTCGTCGGCGTCGTCGTCGTCGTCGCCGTCTGCGACGATGTACATGATGTTGATGATGCAAAACGACAAAAACAAAAATATATTTTTTCCAGCCAGCTCTACCTAGAGTAACGTACTACCAGATGTAGAAGATAAAAACACACCACGTACCACTGTAACACCAGGTACATTAGAGTAATAACATGCATTTTAATAAGTAAGGACGTGCAGTGTACCACATGCAAGCGTAAAGTATAACAACATTAAAAAATTAAGAGTACCTCCAATTCACCTTTCGTAAGCTCCCGCTCGCGTCGGCGATTTTTTCGTTCAACTCATCCATCTTCTTCGTCAATTTCAAAGCCTCTTTACCTCTTTCCGTGTCCGCGTTGGCGAGTTGCAACAACAAATCTCGTTCCATCTTTGACGGATCCTCTTCCGCGTTGGCATCGAGGACGCTCTTCTCCGACGAACCCGCTCCTCCTCCTTTCGAAGAGGAGGAATACTCAAACAACGCGTCCCATTTTTTATCGAGCTTCTTGAGTGCTTTCTCAATAGGCACGACTTGGTACATCCCGCTATCGCCGGGAATCTTGGACGCTAACCCTTCCTCGACCAACTTTTTTACGCTTCCGTGCACGTCAAAATCTACCGCGATGCCGAAAGCATCCATCAGCGCTTGTTCCAATCGATCGTCTAACTCCTCTATGGTCATCCCGGATTTATTCCCTCGCATCGCCGCGTACGCCAAAATCATCTCTTTCGTCTCTTGTTCTTCCATATCCGTCGACACCGACGCTAACACCGCGAACCCACTCGAATCCATCTTCTTCATAACCTCTTTACTCATTTGCGCCGCGTAGTTTGCCTTGGATTTTTGAATGTTCGCCCACGAGGCGGATAACTTCCCGCCGGCAACGGTTAACAACTGCATCGCTCGTTCCGACAACGCTTCGCCGGTTATGAACGCCCAAATCAACGAAAAGAGAACGAGCACCATGGTGATACCATTCGTCAAGTAATCGATAAACTTTGCGCATATTTTTACGCCCGGAAAAACCATCTCCAAATCCGCCATCGGAACGTTTTGAAACGATTTCAGACGCAAAGGTCCAGCGCCGGACGGAACGTTCAAAAACTGCGCCTCCGCGGCATCGATTTTATCTTCTCTGTATAACAAAATGACCTCCTTAAACGTCGGTTCGCTCAACTCGAGCTTTTTGTGGACGTTTTTCAACACGGACGCGATTGTTGGCATGAGCCTTCGAAGCGTTTTCCGTTCAATTTTCGAAACCTTTCTCTTCCCTCCGCTCCTTCCCGGACCGCCCGCCGCGAAAGCAGATTCCTCGCCTTTCGAAGACGACGACCCAAAACCCAAACCGAACGCTTTCCTCAACACCTTCCCAACCGGCCTTTTCAACGCGTACTCCAGCAACAAATCAATCTTTTCCGCGATGAACAAATCTGCGTGCGTGCTCGTCGTCACCCCTCTCTTGAACAGTAAAACGCGTTCGGAAAATGTCGGCAGCCCAACCTTCAGCTCTGGATTTTTCTTTAAAAACGCTTTCAACAAACTCACGTCGTATCCTCCTTTCTCCCAATCGATTGTCATCGGTAAGCGAAACATAAAATCTTCCTCCATGGCTACGTCCCACTCGCTCGCGCTCAACAAGGTGTACTCCGCCGTCGCCATCATCTGGCAAAATTGCGTCACGAACTGTACGCTTACCCGTTCGTGTTCGGTTGGACTTCTCGCGTCGCTCTTCGCATCCTTTCTTCGTTTCGGTAGTACACCGCTGCTGGCGTCGAATCCTTCGCGCAAAGCGTCTCTTTTCGTTTGGTGTTCGTAATGGACGATCCCGCGTATCAGGGAGACAAAATCGGAAAACTTTTTCTTTTCCGCGCCGGACGTTGATGACGACGACGTCACGGACGACGACGACAAAAACGCATCCTCGCACATCCGTTTGCACGAATCGATGTTCATCGAGACGTGTCTCGTGTCCTCGACGTCGACCGTGAATTGCGTCGTTGCTTTTGAGGCCATGTTTTATGCGCTCGAATGAAATGACGAATTCGTTCCACACTTTTGCGCGTTCCCGAACGCTTTAGAAGAACAAGAACACGTTTTGTACGACGCGATGAGTTCCGCGGAAACCACGAAGGCGACGACGACACCACCCGGGGTGCCAGCAACAACAAACGTCGTCACTTTTTCGCAAAACCAATCCTCGTCCGCAACAACAACGGACGATCTCCCTCGCGCGCATATAAAACGTTTGATGAAACATCACCTCTCGCAATTCCTACACGTGGACTCGAAAACCGCGCAACAGTTCGAACCGAACATCGCGAAAGATGCCTTGGATGGCGTCCAGCAAGCGTGCAAAATCTTTATTCACTACCTGACGTCCACGGCGAACGATATATGCACGGAGAGTAAACGGAGCACCTTATCCGCGGTACGTTGTTGAAGTTTACGTTTGGTGGGGGGTGAATTCTTTCGGATGGATTTTGAATTTTGAATCGCCGCTTTCGAGTCTGGATTGCGTTCGAAAACGCTCTCGATCGACGCGACGTCAGTCACTCATTCATTCCTCTATTTCTCTCTTTTAAAAAAACATTAAAAAACAGGACGATGTCATCCGCGCCGTGCGCGAAATCGATTTCCACGAGCTCGAGCCGAAATTGAGAGACCATTTGAACCAGGCGAAAGCCGCCGCGGCCCAGCGACAAGCGCTCGCCGCTTCGGCGGCGGAGCGAGCGACGACCGAGCGGAGCGAAGGCGCTCCGGCGAAGAAACAGAAAACGATGGATGAAGAGGAAGAAGAGGAAGGAGAGGGTGTGAGCGACGAAATGGGAGACGATGGTAAAGAAGAAGACGACGCAGGGGAGGAAGAGGAGGAGGACGAATAGTACTCGCATCAGTAGCTTTTGTTAGACTTCACCAACCTTCCCCAAAAGACATACACATTGCCTCAGAAATTCTCCTCCTTAAACTCATCTTTCGCGCGCGGAAGGAACGCACACGCACACTTTTTGCGCGTTTAAAACCGACAGAGCATATAAGACGACGAAGGAACATCATCGTTTGAGATCTTCTTTCTCTGACGCGTCATCTCTCTCTCTCTCTCTCTTTCTCTGCTCTTTTTTGTCTCATTTTCCAGAGAGAGAGGCCGCGCATTGGATTGTGTTTCTGGTTCTGTGTTTAAAGAGAGAAGAAGGTACGGAAGAAGAATAAGGAGACGAGAGAGAAGAAATGAAGCGCACGTACCAATCGGTTCCCTCGTTTACCTCCGGAGGACTTGGAAACGGGGGGAAAACTCTCGAGCGCGTGAAATCGTTTCAAGAGTTACAAATCGAGTCCGATACGAAGTTGTACTGGGTGAAGTCCTTGTTCTTCCTCTTTTCGTGGGCGTTCGTTTCCGGCGGGATTATTTTACTGAACAAGTATATTTTCGTGAAGGACGATTTCCCGTACCCGATTGCAATTTCCGCGACTGGGCCTTTGTGTTCGTGGATCGTGGCGGCGTTGTTGATCGCGAGCGGGAGAGTGACGATAGAGAACAGATTGACGCTGTGGGAGTACGTGACGATTATTATTCCGATTGGTTTGTTCACGGCGATTACGTTCGCGAGCGGGAACACGCTGTATTTATACTTGAGCGTCAGTTTTATACAGATGATTAAAAGTTTAAGTCCAGTGGTTGTGTTTTTAGTTTTAGTTTTGTTAGGTATGGATAAGCCGACGTTTACGAAGACGTTTGGGATCGTGGTGACGAGTTTCGGGATGTTGGTGGCGTGTTTGAGCGAGAGTAAATTGACATCGGTCGGGATCATGTTGATCGTTCTGAGTGAATCGAGCGAGTGCATTCGGATGGTGTTTTTCCAGCACATGTTGTATAGTCGTAGTTTTGGAGTCATCGAGGGTTTGTTTTATTCCGCGCCGGCGAATTTTCTGTTTTTAGTGCTCTTCACCGTAATCTTCGAGTACGGCGAGATGGTTGAGACGGAGGCGTGGAGACGACCGATGGGAAATCCGTTGCCGTATATAGTAGTCGCGTTTTTTGGATTTTTCGTAAACGTGACGACGATTGGAGTGATTCAAACGTGCGGCTCGTTGACGTTTAAAGGTGCCGGGCAGGTGAGAAACGCGACGGTGATTATGTTATCCAGTTGGTTGTATAAAGAGAAGCAAACTTTCGTGCAGCTGTGCGGTTACGTGGTTTCAATCGTTGGATTTTTCATATACCAAACCGCAAAATCGGCGGAAAGTTTGGACACGATCACGAAAAGCGCGGAATTCATGGCTGGTGAACCGTTTACGCCCGGCTCGCCGATTTGGGAAGGTTCGGAAGAGTACACGTGGACGACCAGTCCGCAATGGAAACAGATCAAAAGAGGCGGCATTTTCTCGAATTTTCGGTTCGTCAATAACAAAGGAGGGTCCTCGAACAATTTAGTCGGAATGGCCAACGGAGGTAACGGTAGCACGAATAGTATGAGCAATAAAAACAACAACGGGAGCTTTTCTGGGTCGGAGGAAGAGAGGCAGAAAATCTTAGGCCCGACGCTGAAGGAAATCGAGGAGATCAAATTGGCGCAGTTGGCTAAGCAAAGGTCGAAATCGACCGCAGATTTCAACGTCGCCGAAAACGGCGGGTTGGTGGTGACGCCGAGAAGTTCTGATTTTGGTTCCGGAAGTACCGGACAACACTTTGTTTTAAGTTTACCTGAGGATTCAGAACGCGAGAGAGATCCGACTCGAGCCGCCAGATGGGGCGTTTAAGAAAAACATTTTTACTAGTAGTTTAGTTTTAGTTTTCATCATAGAATTTGTATACGTTAGACTTCACATTAAAATACATGTAGGTAGAAGAAGACTCTGGTTCTCCTCGTTCTTCTTCTTCTTCTTCTTCCTTCTCCTCTTGTAGCGGTTCGCGCGGGTTTGGATATATAATCTACTCTGTTGTACATTTCCCGCTTTTTGACCCCTTCGCGCTATTCTTAATTCTTCTTTCGTCCTCTTCCTGTCTCCTCTCCTTTTTCTTTTATAAACTTCTCCCTCCTTTCTCTCTCTTTCTCTCCATTCACACACGACGTTGTGGACGAACCACTTAAAGCACCGTTCCGTCCGGAATCTTTGCGTCCTTCAAGATGCAAGCGATTCCGTCCACAATCTCAATCATCCCTCGTAACTCCTCTCTCACCTGCACATTGCCGTTGCATCTCAACACGCAATCCTTCCCGATGCTAGCACCAGAATCTACAACTACGTTTTCCATTTCCGTGTTATCACCAACAATCGTTTGCGCGACAACTTCCGGCGACCCGACGATGATGACGTTCTTCAATCGAACGTTTTCACCGATTTGAGTCGTGGGACCAACGATGGCGGATTCAATAAACGATCCGCTTTCACCGCTTCTAACGACGCAACCGTCCAAAATCAACGACTCTTGAACTCTGGCAAAACCAATAAACTTAGCCGGTGGTAAATATCTCGCTCTCGAGATGAGTTTCTGGTCGGACCCGTACGCGATCAACTCCGCCGACGGACCTCCTTTCGCCATCTCGATGTTCGCTTGAAACCATTCGGAAAACGAGCGCAACGGCGTCCAATACCCCTCGTGCTTGTGTACGACAACTTTCATCCCGCGCTCGATCGCTTGATTAATCACGTGCTCGCCAAACTCGAAGTAATCTCCTCGTTCTCTCGATGGATTCAAAAGCAACAACTCCTTCATCGCCTCGGCGGAGATTATGTAATTCCCGGTGCTGATGTGATACGAGTGTCGTTCGTCCTTATCGACGAGTTCGCGAAAAATGTTCGAAAAGTGCGGCTTTTCGTGCAACCTTTTGACGACGCCTTTCTCACCTTTCGTCGTCACTTCAGTTAAACCAACTTTTAAATGGTTCGAATCGTGGTGTAAGTGCGATTTTTCCAACGCGCTCGAATGGCAGCGTTCGCTTTGAACCATCATAGTAATTGCCGCGCAAGAGTCGTTGTGCGCCTTCAACATCTCGTTGAAATCAGATTTGTGCAACTGCTCTCCCGAGCACACCAAATACGCCTCTTTATCGTACAATCCTACCCCCGCTCCGTTCATCAAACCTTGACCACTGCTCACGCCTTGTTCGATGGCGACGTCAAACGACTGCGCTTCCAAGTGCGCTCTCACAGCCGCCGCGCTTCCTTTCGGCCACTCGTCTCTCGTCGGCGTCCCTGACATTGGTAACACGCAAACCTCCGTTGTCGATCGGCCCATGGCGGAATTTTTCGAAAAAGTCATCGTCACGTGGTTGTTCAATGATCTCGAGTTGTATTGCGTCAAAACGAAAACTTTGCCAAACTCGGCTTTCAGGCACGCCGCGACTGGGAAATCGATTAATCGGAACGATCCACCCACGCTCAACGCCGAAATCGCTCTCTTTCGCGTCATCGGGTTAGACTCACCGGCGCCGCCGGCTAAAACGATCGCGGTAACGTTTTGTGCGGAGACTTTTGCAATTGCGCCCGGTTGTTGTTGTTGATGCCGTTGTTGTCCGTTCACCGGAACGTTCACCATTCTCGTATTCCCCAAGTTCACTCGATTCGTATCCTCGCTCGTCCTCGACATGCTCAACCTCGACTTACTCGGCGACGACGCTTCCACCCGTTTCGACGTCATCACGTCGATCGTCTCCGCCGTCGAATTCGTTTGCACGCGAAACGGCGCGTCCACGTACGAGTTTCGCATCATCTCTCGCTTGTGTTCTTCCAAAAGTTGGTCTTCGTCCACGGAACCTAAACCTCTCTGTTGCTGCGCTCTTTCTTCTTTGATCGCGTCCGTTTTCATCTCGTCGCCGCGTTGGTGGTGGTGGTCTCTGTGGTGCTCTCCTCCTGCAGAAGAGGAAGATCCTCTCGCCCCGGAGGAATCGCAGGAGATTCGAGTCGTCGACGACCCGACTCCCAATCGTCCGTTCCTCGCGCCTTCGCTCGAGGTGGAGGACCTTTTCGACATGAAGTGTTCTTTCAGCGAGAACTGGTGGCTCACGCCCGTGCACGTGGACGGCGGCGAACGGCTTAAAAACGCCATCTTTGTCTTCTTCTTCTTCTTCTCTTCTTAAAAAGTTGACGTGGTAATCCGCTTTTAATCAATGAACGCGGAGAGAGAGAGATATTTTCTCTCTAACGCCGGCGGTAAAAATGAAGCGACTTCCGACGTATAACGCGAACGTAAAACGCTCCCTCTCTTCTCCTCGACGAACGGAGAGATACTTTTCCCACGCGATAAAGTCTTCTTAAAGAAGAAGAAGCGCACTGTTTTGTGTGGTGTATTCGAGCGCGCGTGTGTATTCAACGCGTAAAATTTGTACGGTGAAATGTGACACGTCAGGAAGAAGATACGAAAAAGATATTTTGTGCATTTCTGCCTTTTTTTCACGACTTTTCGTACCTTTTTTTTTGATTGGACGACTCTGAAACGCTTTTTCGTTGATCACAAAGATAACATAGTCAATGTTGTGCAGACAGACACAGACACAGACGCGATGATGGAAAAGGAGACGCAAAACAAGGAGACGACGAAAACGACCTGTTATTCAAGTACCAAGCGATGGGTGGAAGAGAGCAATCGGATGTACGCGAAGAAAGTCGAAGAAGACGCGAAAAAGATGAGGGAGAAAAAAAAAGCGCATCAACGCTCAGATGCTGCGGGTGTTAAAAAATCATATCGACAGCGCTTCGACGGTAAAGGAGGCGACGAGGATCTTTCTTCTTCGGAAGCGTTCGAGAGACGAATCAAACGCGAGTGCGAAAAAATACTGAAGCGTTTAAAATCGTCGTTTAATACGTCGTCCTAGAAAATGTAAAAAGGTTTCAAAAAGTGTTCATATTACATCAACTTTTGCGCACACTCTCTCTCTCTCTTTTCTCTCTCTCTCTCTTTTCTCTCTCTCTCTCTCTCGATTTAAAATATGTTAATAATATAAAATACACATTTACGTCGCCACACCATCTTGTTGTTGTCCTTGCCCTGCTTCGCCGCCTTCGTCGGGAGACTTGACGCAACTTCTCGCGACGGATTCGAACAAGCGTTCGATTTCAGGCGCGCACCTCGTGAATCCGTGCGCCCAAAAGTTGTATCTCGGATTTTTAATCAACTCAACAAACGTGACTAATAATCCCCACGGGTGCGGTCTGTTAACAACTAATCGCTCCAATAAAACTCGCGTGATTTGTTCTCGAACTAATTCCGATTTCGTCTCTTGGAATAAGCACAAAGTTACGCAACTGAAGTAGTGCGTGTGCGAGTTTGGATATCGCAACTGGTTCGCGACGGCGCTCATGAAGTAGTATCGACCTTCCGCGTCTAAACTTTCATCGCACAATTTTTGCAACAATTCCATCGAACTGGAATTCAACACGGAATTGCGCGCATTTTGGTTCGCCACGATCGCGTTGACGCCGACGTATAACACTAAAGCGTTCATCATCGGGACGTCGTATCGCGTGCCGGTTTGCATGGCTTTTTGCCCGGGAAGCAAAATGTCGTCGCGAACCTGGTTAGCAACTTGAGACGCGTTGGCGATGTTCTTCGAGCTCAAATAGTTGTCGATGGTAACTTTCACGTTCGATTGGTTAAACGCTGGATCCTTCAATACGAATTGAGCCGCGTTCGTCGGTTCTTGCGAGATTTCCGGCAACAAGTCAATCTTCAAGTTTGGCGTGAACGGATCCGGCAAACGCATGTTCCTTGGAAACGCAGACAAGACCAAGTTACGCAGTTGGACGCAGTTCGTCGGCGTGGCATCCAAGAAGAACACGTGGTTATCGCAAAGAAATTCCGGGAAATCGTGCAACAACACCAAAAAGACTCTCAAGACGCCTTTGTAGAGCAACTTGACCGGCTCGGTCAAGTTACACTCGCGCAAGTACGGTTCGAGAAACTTCAACGCGGCGCAAATCAAACGTTGCAACAACGGACGACCTTTTTGCGCGTGGTCCAAGAGTAATCTCGGCATGAAGCATCGATGCGACACGAGTTCCAACCACGCGAACGCAAATCCAGGAACGCGCATGGGCTGCAACGCCAACAAAGCGGAAGCAAACGCAGCCAAAACTTGCGGATGCGACGAGTCCAACACCGCATCCGGCGCTCTCATTTCGTTGAGCAAGCCGCTCAACGCGCGAAAGTACGGTTTCGGATTGAACTGCGGACCTCGCTCGTCCGTATCTCGCATCGCTGTGCGAACGATGGCAACCAACGCGCGTCCAAAGAGCGCTAAACGTTGCTGCGGTGACTCTTCCGGGCGTCTCGCGAGACGCGTGACTAAACGACAATACGCGTCAACCGCCGCAAAGCTCATGGAGCTTTCCTCGCCGCCTTGATTTTTCTTTTCGCTGCCAAGGCAATGCGTCACCGCGAGTTCGACCAAGACGCGCAAAAAGCCTTCTTGGGCATCTTCGCGAAGGAACGTCGTTCGTTCGAGTCTTTGCAAGAACATGACGGATCGGTCGTCTCCGGGAGGCAAATCTTGCACTCTCGCCCACTCGTCAAAGTGACTGGCGACTCGTTCGCGCATCTCCTTCGCAGATTTTTGCGCCGTCGTCAAGTTGCTGTCGTCGACCCCGCCAGTTGACACTCTACCATCGCCATCCTCGCCAGCTTTGCCACCACCCAAGAAGCTCGTCGTTCCTGATTGCTCGCTCGGCGGAGGCGGACCACCCGGTAACGGTGGTTGCGGCGGCGGCGGAGCGCCAGGTAACGGCGGTTGCGAACCCGGAAACGCGGATTGCGGTACCGGCGGTTGCTGCCCGCTCGCTCCTCCCGGGCCACTACCGCCACTGGAAGCTCCGGCAAGATTCGATTGCGATGAAGTCGCGCTTCCCCCCATCGGCGTCGGCGGTGCGAGTCTTGGAATTCTAGAAAAGTCGTCGTACACTTTCAAAGCGACGCCGCTCATCAAGGTCGCGCTGCCAGGTCTCGGCGGACGCAAAGTCTCCAATTGTAACGCCGCCGGAAACTTCCCGGATAAAGCAACACCACTATCATAAAACGGAGCAGAAATCGATGACGGTTGCTGCTGCTGGGTTTCTTTGTGTTGTCTTCTGACCACGACCGCCGGCGCTAGCGCCTCGTCGACGTCTCGCATCGCTTTTTCCGTGGCTGCTTTTTCAATCAACGAACATCCGAGCTCCAAGTTGTCTTGCACCGCGTTTTGGATGGCATTTTCCAACGCTTGCGCCTCGCACGCGTTGGATGCACCCGCCCTTTGCACGAGCAATCGCAACTGGTTCGCCGCGGATGCCTTCAAAGGCTCTCTCGACGTCGCCAAGGCTAACGATCCAGCCAAAGAAGAAACCATCGCGTGCGCAGCTTTACGTAATCGCGACGTGTCTGGATCGCACGCGAAATCTTTACGAACGAGTTCTCTGGAAGTCACGCATGCAATAGTTGCGGAGCGTTCAACAACCGGCGACACAATCTCCCGTATGCCGTGCGTCAACGCAATCGGCAAAAATCGCGCGAGCATCGCGCGAACACTCTCCGGAACGTTCGGTTGCGGATGCACGCGGGCGTGCGCTTGAATGTTCGGCAAAGCTTGCGCGTCCGACAACGACGGTTGTTCCGCGGCCATATTCTGCTGGCGTTGCTGTTGTTGTTGTTGCTGCTGCTGCATGTCTTGTTGAGAAAGCTGCTGACCCCAGCCGCCACCCATGCCGCCGCGCTGCTGCCCTTGCAACGACGGGAGTTGGCCGTCGCTCGTGGCAGTTTGCAACATACCTCCAGGACCAAGCCCACTCAAACCGGCGGGAACTTTGTCGGCGACGAAATCAGGATTGTCGATGCGCACGCGTTGTCGATTCTGTAACAAATTCGAAGGCTTGACGTCCTTGACGCTCAAATTGAAGTGCTTAAACAATCTCTCCGTTTCAAACTTCAAGTTCAACTTCAAATCGCGATCGAGGTAAATTTCCGCCAACAACGCTAAAAGCGCCGCCGTCCACGGGTTTGGAGGCTTGAAGACGTAGTTATCTTTCGCAGGTTCGAGTATCTTCGCGACAAATGGGATGACTGCAATCATGCGTCCAGCTTCGTAGGCGTCTAAAATCAATCCTTTCACGTCGAGATCAATCATCAACACCGGCTGCAGACGCGCGATCGTTAATCCGCCGAGCCATGAACCAAGATTTTTCAACAAAGAGCGCTCGCCTGAATTCGTTTTTACTTTCCCGCTCGTCAGCAAAACTTTGATGTTGTGATAAGTCGCGCGAAGAATCGCTTCGAACAATTTTTCCTCGCCAATTTCGTCGAGCATTTCGAGATACAACGCGTGAAAGTTCGGCTCGATCGCCGCTCTCTTCACAACCATGTACGTCGCGAACCACTCGTAAAATTCTGGCTTGAGCTTTCCTTTGACTTCTTGCCCTTTCAACTTGACGTTTTCACCAGACAAGTTGTTCACGGCGAAGTGAATCTGATCCGCGGTTTTCGAATCCGGCGAAGCCGTCGTCGAGGTTGAAGCTTGCAGAAGCGTATCTAAGTTAAGAGACGTCGCAAAACCAGAAGGCGCGGACGCAATCGCCGTAGCCGAACCTGATCGTGACATATCCCCGCCATCTTTGCCGAAAAACGGTAACGACGAGGCTGAGTGCAACTTACCGTCTTTCGTAGAAGACGAGTCAATCCCGAGCACGGATGCCGCCATGTCCGTCGCCGTCGTCGCGTTCGCACTCGTTGCCGCACTCTCCGAAGCCGCCGTCGCTGCCGCTGCTGCAGACGATGCCGCCGCCGCGGCCGCTGCGGAGTTTCCAGCCGAAGCTATGTCGTTGAAACTCAACTTCATGCCAGCCACTCCCGCGGCTAATCCGCGCGCGTCCTCCGGGCCGCCCATCTCAGGTTCGTGCATGCCGAGCGCGACTTGCGTAGGCTCCGAAACGGGAACATTTCCAAAGAACTGACCCAAATCCGGATGCGCTTGACGTAAGTGTTGAATCTGCGCTAAGTGCTGGCAATATTGCGGCCATTCCGGCAAGCGAGTTTTGAACTGTTCCAACGCTTCCGAACCGAACGCGAACATCTTCGATCCAAACGGTTTGCGCAAAGCGTCCAAGACGCAACGTAAAGCAACACCGAGCGTGATGTTACTCACGAGTTGACGCTGGACGAGCTGACCGAACAACACAGCGGTAATTCGTAACTCTTTGTCCGGGTACTTTGGAAAGAATCGATACTCGTCGAACAAATTGTGCACCATGCAACTAAACACTTCGCGTTCGCGCGGAGTGTTCGATCGCAAAAACCCGCCAAGCATGTCAACGAGATCGTTGATTTTGCGTTGACCGGCGTACACTTGCTGAAAGTGTGCGTTCGCTTCAGCTTCGATGTCGGCGGGGAACCCGTTGGACAACCCAGGATTCCCCGACGCGTTGGCCGTATTCCCGGCGTTGCCGCCGCTCGGGTTCGTCCCATCCGCATTCATACCGCTCGCGTCGCCCGCGGAAGATCCTCTCTGAGCGTATGCATTTTTAACCGTTTTAATATCGTTTTTGTTTTCCGCCGAAATCGACGTCGCGCTTTCCAGACACTCAAAGAATAGCTTCGCAGTTTCAGAAGTTACGTTTAATCCTTTCACGCTTTGTCCTTCAGATTCCAAGCAGCGTCTTCTCAGAAATGCCGCGCACGCTCTGGCGAAATCATCTGGATTCCCTGAAGTTCCCGCGCTATTGTTCGTATTCTTCCCCGAAGAAGATCCAGCTAAAGAATCTCTCAGAAACTTTTCGAGATTTAAGTATTCGCGCCGCGACGCCAACGCCGCGATTTCGACACCCATCAACATCCCACTTCGTTTTGCCGCAGAAGATCCGTTCGAAGACGCCAACTGGCCAATTCTTTGCAGAACTTTAGCTAAATTCTTCATTTCCGAAATCGCGTCCACGATTCGAGGTATGCAAGCGTTGTTGCTTTCGTAACTCGTGCTCATAGCTTCAATAACCGCGTCCGGCAAGTGCGTAAACGCGGCGGTCAAAGCGTACTCTCTCGGCGCCGACGCGTTTTGAAAGTTTGAGAATATCCTCGTCAACGACTTCTCGACGACATCCGAAGCGATCGAAGATTCCGCGTTTTCCGCGCGCGAAATAGCCGCCACGACGTAATCCGCGTTTGTCGACGCGCCGCGATCCAAAACTTTCGCCGCGATTGGTTTCAAGAAGACTTCTTTCGTATTATTCGTGGTATTTTCTGCTAACTTTGTCAACACTAACATCAAATCAACGCAAGACCAACGCTTAATTTCGCTCTTCTCTCCATTCGGAGGGAAACACGTCACCCCAAACTCCCACTCCATCAAACTCGGTTCCACCGCGAAGACCGCCGCGCTCAACAATTTCATTTGCGTCGATTGCAACTCGTTCGGCCAGACGATCCCATCCCCGACGATAGCTTGCGCGGGAAATGGGCTCCCCGCTCCTCTGCGATACATCTCTACCAATCTAGAAAAGAAACTATAATACGGCGGAAAAGACCCTTGCCCGGCGGCGACGTTCATTTGCTGCAAACTCGATTCGAAATCCGGACTCAACTCCACCTCGAACCCGCTCGAAAACATCTCGCTCTCGGGATCTTTCTCTCGCAAACTCAAAATAGCATCTTTCAAGTGCACCACAACGCTCTCTCTCCAATCCAACTCCGGATGCGTCTCTCTCACCGCGTCCGCCACGGCTTCGATGTTCCAGGTTTTCGCCCTATTCGCCGCCTCCGTCGGCGGCGGCAAACCCATCGCCGACGCCAAATCCGCCAACGTCTGCGACGGCACGTCCCCTAACGAGCCATCCCCGGTCTTTGCAATCGTCGCCAATAATACCGCTAATCCTTTGTTATCGATCCTCGGTAACAACGCCAATATCTGTTTCAAGGAAGCTTTCGTATGCGCCGAGGCGTAGCCCAATTCCTCTAACGCCGCAGCCGTGGACGACGCAGACGCCACGCGAGAGGCGATATCGTTCGCCAACGGGGAAGACGATTTCGACACGCCTTCCCCCATTATGTGTATATGTGTATACTTTCTCTCTACTATCAAATCGCGCGCGCTTCACTACACAATAATGTTAATATATAATTCTCTCACCACACGATCGTCGTCAAATCTCACAATCTTCTTCTTGATTTCTCGACGACGATGTTTACGCACAAACAAAACACAAAACCTCCTCTCTCTCACTCTCTCGCCCCCCGCGTGTGTTTTCCGCCTTTTTTCGACGATCGGGACAAAACGGCAGACAGAATATGTGCGCGCGTGTGTTCTTTCTCTCGGTGTCTTTCCTCTCTTATTATGTGCTTTTAAAACGAGCGCAAAGTGCTTCTTTTTTCTCTCTCTGTCGTTGTTTTGTGGCTCTGGTCAAAAATTAGGGTTTGACCCTAAATGTCAAATCTCTTTGGATTTTTGAATTTGGCAAAACTTCTTTCTCTGTTGCGTCAGATGGTGTCTCTTCTTCTGAAGGAGTAGGAGAAGGCGTTTTCGCGATGACGAGAGCGAGGAAGAGGAAGGTGGAAAGTCAGAGAGATTCTTTTTTGTGGGATGTGGTCGTGAATAACGACGATATTTGTTTTAAACATATTCTTCCGAGATTGAATGGGACGGATGTGAAATTCTTGTATGGAGTGAATACGGAGACGAGAAAGTTGATTAAAAGATCGTCTCGCGCGAGTGATTTGAAGGAGACGTTTAAGGTCGAAGAGATGTCGTCGATATCGACTTTGGAGTTTGTGTGGGAGAAGAAATCGTTGTGGCCGATTTGGTGGGACGAATGGGATTTCTGCGATAAAGTTGCTAAAACGAATAAACTCGAGTTGCTCACGTGGGCGCGAGAGGAGAAAAAGTGTGAATGGGATGGAGCGACGATTAGTTCGGCCGCAAAACAAGGTAATCTGGAAATGATAAAGTATTGCGTTGCAAATGAGTGTCCTATCGGTACGGGAGCGTGTGCAAATGCTGCCTCAGGAGGTCATCGCGAGTGCCTCAAATACTTACGCGAAGAAGCGAAAGCGCCTTGGACTTATCATACTGCCACTTGGGCGGCTGCAAATGGCCATCTTCATATACTCAAATATCTTGTTGAGCGTAAATATAATAAATATAACGAAAGTGCGTGTTGGTGTGCGGCCAAGTACGGCCACTTGGACTGTTTGAAGTACTTGCACGAAACCGCCAAAACGCCTTGGGACGAGTACGCCCTAGAAGGAGCGCACGAGAACAACCAAACCGAATGTGTACAATACCTCCTCGACAACGACTGTCCGTTACCAGAAGACTGGTCGTACGAAGATGGACAGCTGCGCGCAGCATAGTAATCATCATCAGTATCATCATCATCATCATCATCATCATCATCATCAGTTGTACTAACAGAAAGAAACAAAACTCTCTCCTTTGCTCCTTTCTTTTTTTTTGGGTGCCGACAATACGAAAACATCACTTTTCCTCGTGGTGCCGTCACTTCATCATCCTTCTTTTACGAAGAAGAATATAACGACACACGCGCGCGCAATACACAGCAACGCGATTCATTTCCGCGCGTTATATATATATATATACACATAAGAAGACCTTCAACGCCTCCTCTTTCGTGTTCGTCGGTTGGTCTTTCGTTCTCTTAAAAGAAACGCACCGCAGGAGTGAGAGAAGAAGAAAGAAATCATCGACCGACGACGACCGAAAACACGCAGAGACGTCTCTTCGTTTTTGTTCTAAATTTACGTGCATTGATTTCTTCGCGCGCGCGCGTTTCTCTCTCTCTCGCGCTGCTCTTTCGAGAGAAGAAGAGGAGGAGGAAAAGAAGACGAAGCACAAAGAGGAACAGAGAACGACACAGAAACAACCGTGGTCTGAAAGAAGAAGACGAAGAAGACGAGAGGAAAAGAAGAGCGCGAGACGACGACATCGTCGTCACCTCTTTCTCGAAGGGCAACTCTGGGCACCGAAAACTGTCGCTTCATTTTCCATTTAGGGTTTTCAAACTGAAGTGAAAAAAAATACGCGAAAAAGGACAACACAAATCTTCTCTTCTTCTTCTTCTGAATAAGATGACTTTGACTTTGATGAAGACGAGAGCGGCGTTGGAACGACAAAGACGCGGTGCACAGAAACAGAAACGAGTCGTTCGACGATTTAATAATAATAATAATAATAATAATAATAATAATAATAATAATAATAATAATAACGTTTCTGATGATGACGTTGTTTCGTCGCCGGCGACGAAGAAGACAAAGAAGAAGAAGAAGACGAAAGGAGGAGCGGAACAACAACGACAACAACAACCTGTTTTGACGACGACGACGACGACGATTCAGAAGACGATTCAGACGAAAAAGAAGAGGAAGAAAAGAAGCGGGGGTACTTTGAAGACTTTGAAGGCGCGACCGAGAACGAAAAAGTCGTCATCGGAAAAGACAAAAGTCGCGGTATCCGCCGCCGCGCTTCCTCCTGCGCCTCCTCCAATGAACACCACCACCACCACCGCGCAAGGACCGTTGTTGTTCTCCGACGACGACGCCGACGACGACGCCGCTTTGTTTTGGAAGGAGATTGATGCAGATCCGGAGGATTTCTTTTCGTTTGATAATGACGCCAGTAATACTAATACTACTACTACTAATAATAACGTGGACGTTGGCGTTGATACTACCGGTGGTGGTGATACCGACGCGCGATCGTCTGGCTCGATTGTGGCGCCGATGTCGCTGGAAGAAACGACCACGGACGCGTATTATTTTGGGGCCGATATGCGAGTCGCCAAGACGCCGGAACGCGTCGTTTGTACCGTGAATTGTAAGACATCCTCGCCGGGCGGCGAGTGCGGTGACGACGGCAGCGGAGAAATGTTCTTCGTGCCAACACCAGCAGCGTCTGGCGATCGCGCGGTGGTAATAACAACACCTGATTTTTGTTCTCGTCGAGACCGAGGAGAGATTGTGCTCCAAGAGGAGGAGGAAGCCGAAGAGGATGTCGACGGCGGTAGCTCTCGCAACTATCTCGAAGATCTCGCGGCGATGCACGGTATCGTGCTTCGAAGCACGGATGGTGACGACGACGACTTTTACGACGACGACGACATCGACGACGACCTCACCGAAGAGAACGTAAAAACAGCAACGACAACAACGGAAGATTCGACGGTTACGTACGAAGATCACGCGAACAATAATAGTAACACCACCATCGATAATGACGAGAAACGAAGGAAGGCAAAGAAGTCATCGACGACGACGACGACGACTACATCTCAAACATCCATCTCGAATGCTAAGAAAGATGCGGAGCGATTGAAACGTCTCGCATCCAGAAAAAGGTGGGAAGCGACGTTGAAGACGTACACCGCGATCGAGAGAACAAGCGTCGCGGAGGAAAAATTGCAAAACTTGGAGGAGGTGGCGTTGCGGGAGAAAATTTTCTTGAAAACCGAAGGCAAGAACGGCGGCGCGGTTAGAAATAAGAAGCGTAGTAACGGCAAAGACAACACGTATGATGAAGACGTGGTGTCGGAAAGCTTGAAAAAACACGCGGTCGAGCACGTGTCGAACATGTCTTCTCAAGAAGATCTTCTCGCTCCCGTCGCGAAGAAACATAAACGGAAGCGCAGAGCGAGGCGGGAACTGCAACGACGCGTTATTGTGAAACCAAACGCTTTACTCTTTACTGGAACAACGAAAGAAAATGTACCGCCCGCGACGACAACGTTTGACGATGTAGTTGTGAACGAATCACTTTTCGAAGAAGAAGAAGAAGAAGAAGGAAGAGGAAGAGACGGAGGCGACGAAGAAGCGCAGCGAGGCAGGACGACGAGAACGAGAAAGCGTCAGAGAGAGCAGCGTCATAGTAAGGAACGAGAACAAAGGCAAAAGAAGGGTGCAACCACCAACAGCTCTTTTTCCACGCTTTTTGACGACGTCGACGACTATTTCTACCAAGACGATAACTCAACGAAGAAGCCCCCGCGAAAAAAGAAATATCAAAAGAAGGAGAAGAATAAAGCCGAAAAGGCGGCGGCAGAAAAAGAAGAAGCGACAGAGACAAAAGTGAACATTTCCGCCGTCGTCGGTACCGACGCGAAAGCCACCGATGTGATCGTGTGCTCGACTACGGGTCGAGAGCGTGTCATCGGGTGTTTCGAGTGTGGCATCACGCAGACGCCGCAATGGCGTCAAGGTCAGCACGGTCCAAAAACGTTATGTAACCGCTGCGGCGTCGCGTATAGGAAGCGGCAGTTGCTTAATAGCTCCGCCCTATTTTAGTAGTAAACAACACCCTGCGTTCATCTCTATCTTTGTAGATACTATATAGAGAAACTATATCATCATATTACAACAACAACAACAACATCAACATCGTGAAATCATCATCATCATCCGGTTTTCTCCTTCTCTTTCCTTTCCATGTACCTCTCGATGGTATCGACTATCGCCCTAGTGCTGCTTTCGATTTCTATATTCACGCTGTTCCCAACGCTCTTCACCCGAAACGCCGTCGCTCTAATCGTCTCTGGAATCAACCACACGTTAAACGTCCCTTCCTTCTCGTCCACTTCTCCCACCGTCAAAGAACACCCATCCACGGCGACGAAACCTTTCGGCAAAATGTACTTCACAATCTCTCGATCTCGGAGACGAAACTTAACCTCTCGATTGTTCTCCGTCTCCTCCTTTTCTGCGTAAATCTCCGCGGTCGTGTGCACGTGCCCAGACACCACGTGCCCGCCAATCTCCTCGCCAAACTTTGTGCTTCGTTCGTAATTTACGACATCGTCAACTCGTAACTCGCCTAAATTCGTCGCCCGTAACGTTTCTGAAATCATATCAAAACTCGCCGTGGACTTTTCCTCGTCAAACTCCACCACGGTTAAGCACGTGCCGTTGACGGCGATCGACGCGCCAATCGTCAGCTTCTCCAAAGGCCTTTGGTTTTCCCCATCATTTGGGAAGGTGAGCGTCAAGCGGGCGAATAATCCTCCTTGGATTGGAGTGAACGAAGTCACCGTCGCGGTGCCTTGGACGATGCCAGTGAACAACGCGCGACATTCTTTTGGTTTTTTGGTTCTCGTTCGTTTAAGTCGACGTTGATGATGATGAAGATGTCTTTCTTGGTGATGATGACTGCGACGGAACGTCAAGGAAGAAGAGGAGGAAGAGGAGGAGGAACAACGCGTCGTCGCGGCAATGCTGCTGCTGCGGACACAAGAAGAAGAAGCGACGAACACCATTTAAAAGCAGGGAGAAGAACACAACACGTTTCCTTCTTCGCGCAAGGAAGACGTGGGGGTGTTTTAATACTACGAGCGCAAAACGTGGTTGTTTGTTTGGATAAAATGAAGCAATCGTGTTCACATCTCAAATGTATATATATTTAGAATTCTCTTTAGATACGCACAACTCTCTCTCTCTCTGATTATCTCTATCGTTCGTTCCATCTCTTATTATTAGTAGTATTATTATTAGTATAAAGTTGTTTGTTTAAATATATTGTTTGTAGTATTATACTTTGGCGCTCAAATTCGCGCTCGAACTCCCGCTATGAATCATCCCAACACCTTTCGCCTCGTCCTCCTTTTGCTTGTTCATAGCCTGGGTGTAATAAATCATCCCAACCACGGCTAACGCACACCCGGCGATATTTTTACTCGTAATTGGCGCGTTAAAGCAAATAAACCCGAACAAAAAGACCAAAACCGTCTTCACGTGTCCAATCACTTGGAATGACACCGCCGAGAATCTTCCGATGCACAAATATTGGGAGATGTTCACCAACACCGCGAACCCGCACGAGACGGCTAAAAACATCAAACTCCCACTGGTCCACTCGTATTCGAACACGTTTTCCCCCCCGGTGACTAAAGTATCCATGATCGGTCCAAACACCAACATCGACGCCGCCATCCACAAACTCGTCTTGGCTAATAAAAAATTACTCGTCACGTTGTGCTTCTTTTGCAAGTGCCCGACCAATATTTGCTGCGCGGACGTGCTCAACACCCCGACGCTTGCTGCCACCGTTCCAGTCACGTTCATCTCAACGTCCGAGACCGTCGCGACGGCCACGCCTGCCAAAACCACGATGATTGCTTGCACAACCTTCCTGGAGAATTTCTTGTTCAAAAACGACGCCTCTAATATGCACATGGTCGGTATCTGCGCGAGTTTACACACCTGGTAAAACCCAATCGTATTCAACATCAAAGAGACGTTTAAACCAATGATGGACATGTTCGCGACGACGACGTAAAAGACTAAATCTTTGAGCGGAAGCTTTTGTTGTTGTTGTTGTTGTTGTTCTGATTCCATCAACTTTTCGCTCAATCCGGTTTGCGAAGCCGAAGCGTCGCCAGAGCTCGATGCCGAACTCTTCTCTCGTTTCACGCACAAGTTTATAAAAGCGGTGCAAAAAAAGTGCAACCCGCACAACGTCGTCGCGAATCGAAACCCGTACCCGGTCGAGCTCATCAGTTGTTTGTTCACCATGACGATGGCCACGGAGGAGAAGATGTTTAAAGACCACGCTAAGGCGTCCACCGCGGTTTTCCCCATCGGAGCCATTTGACTTCTTTCCGTGAGTAATCAAACGTAAATCTATCTGAAATCAAACGACGAGACCAATCTCTCTCTCGAACGTGTTATGGTAGTATTATATTACGCGCGTCGTGAAAAGTTCGTTCTTTTCTCAATCCTCTCTCTGTGTGTATATTTATTGTGATCTTTCGTCGTGCGCACAAAGTGTGGGGCTTTTATATGTTGGGGAAAAAAAAGAAGAAGAAGCGTAGTTTATGCCCGAAGCCCGAAGCGTCGAAGTGTGTTTTGGTGCGCAAAAACAGAAAAAGCACACACCCCCTCGAATCTCTCTTTTCACCTCTCTTTTCGACAGCTTTTGTGCGTTCGTTTGCGCCTCAGAACTGGTCTGTTTTTTTCCCTTTTTTCGCCTATTTTCAAGCCTGTCGAACTCGAAATTCCTCCTTTTTAAAACACAGAATCCACCCAAAGCACGGCTCGGGTAGGACGAGTTCACTCACACGTTCAAACACACGTAAGTGCATATCGTCGTCGTTTTACTTTGTCTTCTTCTCCGTCGAGTTCTTCTTTAAACAACGCGCAAAACTCTCGTTGTTGTTTTTTCTCTCTGTGTAGTTGTAAAGAAAAAGAAAAGTCAAACGCTTGGGCTCTCATCTCCGTGAGAGGGAGAAATGCGCCTCCAAAATGTTTTGTGTAATCTTTAAACGCGGAAGTGACGTTTACAGACGATCGAGGACTGGAAGATCGCGCGATCGCTCGACAAAACCACACGAACGAATACGCATTAAACGCGTTGCAAGTGACGAAAGAGGTTTTTGCTGGTCGCAAAGTGGGTGTTTGAGAGAGGAACGTGTACGCGCGATTGATTTTTATGTACGCGCAGAGGCGGTGAAGCAAAAGCGCCGCCATTGTGGGAAGAGCAAAAAAAGAGGCAAAAATCACCATCTTTTCGCTCGAATGCGTATACGTATACATCTCGATGACGATGAGACGAGAAACAACAACAACGTTTTAGAAGATGTTTAACGCTCTTCTTTTGTTTTGCTCCTCCGAAACTGACTTTTCTTTCTCTCTTTCTCTCTCTCTCGCTGTGATACAAACGCGTGTCGTATTATCAAAACAACAGACTTTCAAAACACTCACTTTACAACAACGACACCAAAATCATGTCTGGAGAAGGCGGATTCGACGACGCGGCGTATGATCGCGGTATGGAGGAACTCACCAAAGGTGACGGCGAAGATAACGTCATCACCGAATGGACTGAAGTGCACGAAACGTTCGATACGATGAACTTGCACGAGAACTTGTTGCGCGGGATTTACGCGTACGGTTTCGAAAAACCGTCTGCGATTCAGCAGAGAGGCATCGTTCCGTTTGCGAAAGGGTTGGATGTTATTCAGCAAGCGCAGTCTGGTACCGGTAAGACGGCGACGTTTTGCGCCGGTATCTTGCAATCGTTGAACTACGAGTTGGAGGAGTGCCAAGCGTTGGTTTTGGCGCCGACGAGAGAATTGGCGCAGCAAATCGAGAAGGTTATGAGAGCGCTCGGGGATTATTTGCAAGTGAAGTGCCACGCGTGCGTCGGCGGTACGTCGGTGAGAGAGGATCAAAGAATTCTCCAAGCCGGCGTCCACGTCGTCGTCGGTACTCCGGGGAGAGTGTACGATATGTTGAGACGCAGAGCGTTGAAACCAGATTCGATCAAGATCTTCTCTTTGGACGAAGCCGATGAGATGTTGTCCAGAGGTTTCAAGGATCAAATTTACGACATTTTCCAATTGTTGCCGCCAAAGTTGCAAGTTGGCGTTTTCAGTGCGACTATGCCGCCGGAAGCGTTGGAAATTACTCGCAAGTTTATGACCAAGCCGGTGAGAATTTTGGTCAAGAGAGACGAATTGACTTTGGAAGGTATCAAGCAATTCTACGTCAACATCGACAAGGAAGAGTGGAAGCTCGAAACGTTGATCGATTTGTACGAAACGTTGGCGATCACGCAGTCGGTTATCTTCGCCAACACGAGAAGAAAAGTCGATTGGTTGACGGACAAGATGAGATCGAAGGATTTCACGGTTTCCGCCACGCACGGGGACATGGACCAAAACACTCGCGATATCATCATGAGAGAATTTCGCTCCGGCTCCAGTCGCGTTTTGATCACGACTGATTTGTTGGCCAGAGGTATCGACGTTCAGCAAGTCTCTTTGGTTATCAACTTCGACTTGCCGACGCAACCGGAGAACTACTTGCACAGAATCGGTCGTTCCGGTCGTTTCGGTCGTAAAGGGGTTGCCATCAACTTTGTCACGCAAGACGACGAAAGATTGTTGCAAGACATTCAAAGATTTTATCAAACCGTCATCGAGCAATTGCCGAACAACGTCGCGGATTTGATTTAAACGACAACCTACGTATGTATTATTTGGTCGGTCAAAAAGAGGAAACAGCAACACTCGTGTACATAGAGAGAAAAGAAAGAGAGCAAAACAAAAGACGCCCGCTCGAATCTCGTCTTTGCAAAGAAAACCAGCGCGGATTTGATGCATCGTGCGAGGGAGCGCGCCGAACACACTATTATTAGAGAGAGAAAAAGTAATACACCAAAAACTACTACACACACATGAATACTTAACAGTATATAATACACGCACCTATATAATACTCGCAATGACTCTATCTATCTAAATCTAGAAGAAGAAAAAGGAGGAGTTCGCTACTACATAAAATCCTCCTCCGCTTCCTCGTAACTCTCGTACTTCGCGCTCATCTCCTTATTCGTCACTTTCTTCTCCTCTATGTTTAACCTCTCGTAATCTCTCGCCATGACATCCAGTTTCAACTGTTCCTCTTCCTCTTTTCTTTTTTTCTCTTCTTTCTCGAAATGCTCTCGTTTCTTTCGTTTAAGACGTTCGTCTCGTTCTCGTTTCTCGTTCTCTAAGTCTGGATTTTCTTTAATTGTTTTCGTTTTGTTCAATCGGTTGACGATGTCGTTGTTCCTCCCGTCTTTAATTCGAGTCTTTAAGACTAAACTTTCGTCTTTATACGCCACCTGTCCAACCTCAAAGCTTGATTTTTTCAGTAAGTTTTCGCACGGCGTGTACACCACGTCAACTTTTTCTCTTTTATTCCCTTCGATGGAGTTATACTTCACCAATTGCGCGCAATCGAGCAACACTTTCGGAGGAATCGAGTCGATGGTTTCCCCGTCGTGTAATCGCAGATAGACGTGCGCGGAGGATAAATCGTCCACGTGGAACCATACATCTTGCTCCGGCCAAGAGAAACGAATGAGATCCTCGTTCTCGAACTTGTCCTTACCGACGTAAATGAGATAGGAAGGGTGAGGAGAGAGGTCGGCGTGTTTGGATTCGTAATACAAGACCATATCTTTTGTATGTTGTGTGCGCAAAGTTGTGAAGAGATCTTTGATGCCATTTTCATTTCATCGCCTATACAGAGAAGATATGTTGTACTCGTTTCTTTAAACGAGACTATCAGACTATTACTATTACTATTACTACTAATCTTCCTCTTCTTCTTCCGAAACGTTCACCCTGGCGCCGAACCTCGGCGCGACGGTAAAACCGACGCTCGGAACCATCTCGTCTGCGATGGGATACTCTGACGCGTTTTCGGAAAACGTAAACGTCTCCAAGAGTTGGCCAAAGACGACTCTCAGAGTCGCCATGGCGACGTGTTGACCGACGCACGAGCGTTGACCGGACGCGAAAGGCTGGAAGTTTTTGCCCGGCTTTTTCAGTTTGATCGTCGTCGTCGCGGGAGCGATGGTATCGTGCCAACGCGAAGGTTGGAACGCGTTTGGGCTTTCCCACGCGGCTGGGTCGCGATGCGACGCGTGAAGCCACACACACGCCGCCGTACCTTTCGGGATGGTCACACCGTTTTCCAAATGTATCGAGCGGTGTTTCATCTGACGCACGACGAGTGGCGCGACTGGATGTAAACGAAGCGTCTCGCGGATGACGGCTTCGAGTTCTGGTTTGCTCGCGGAAGTCGTGATTTCCTTCTCGTCTGCATCGTCGTCGTTTACGTCGTCGTTCTCGTTGCCGTTCTCGCTCTCGTCATCCTCGTTGCTCGTGCTATTCCTATGCTGCTGCCGTCCACCGTTTTCTTCTATTTCCGTTCGTCGCTGCTTGCGCAACGAACGCCTCAATTCCTCTTGTATCTTTTCGTGCTTGATGAGCTCTAATATTCCCCAACACATCGTCGCGCTTTGCGTGTCGTGACCGGCGAATAACAGCGTCGTCGCTTCCTCAACCGCATCCGTCGCGCGTTTTCCGTGCGCTTCGCCTCTGATAATCTCCCTCAACGCCGAATTTTCCGTGCACGTTTCCACCGCAATCAAAGCCAACAACTTCGCCTTTTCAATCGCTCGTTTCTCTTCTCGTCCGACGGATGAAAACGTGTAGTACAAAAAGTCAGAAATGATCCACATCGAGCGCGCTCGCGCTGGAATGATGCGTCGCAAAATCGTCGAACACTCCAAGTACTCCGTCTCAATCACTTTCCAGTCTTTGTTCTTTTCATCGTCGTCGTTCAATTTCTTCGCGCTCCTCCTCTTGCACGCCTCCTCCATCGATATCCCGCACAAGTACTCAAACGTGATTCTCAGCGCGACTCTTTGCAACAGAGGTAACAGCGTCACCGTCGCTACTTTTATATCATCATTGTTCTTCTCTCCTCCTTTCTTCTTCTTCGTCTTAATCTCCTCTCTGATCTCCTTCACCAATTCTTTCACTCTCTTCTCGGCGACTCTCCTCAACTTCCCCACGCCGACTCTCCCAAACGCCTTCAAAACTTCCACGCGTTTCCTCCGCCACTCCTCCGCATTTGCGCACGTGAACAACCCGTTCCCGGCGAATCGTTTAAACGCTGAATACGCCGGCATCTTCTCCGTGCCGCCTTCTCGCAATATTTTGCGAGCGGCGTCGCTGGCGCCGACGTGCGCGAACGGACACGAGCCGGTGACCAGAGAAGACGTCGCGCCGAATATCCTCTTTTGACGATTATTACTATCATCATCATTACCATTACCATCACCATCAATTTTGTCACTCCTCTCGTCGCTCTCTCTCAACCATCGTTCAATCCTGTCCAACAGGTGGACTTTTTTCTCCGTCTGAGCACTCAAAACCCATCCACTCAAACGCCGTCGTTTCCTCACTATAACGGTCGTTATCCCACCTCTCTTCAACAAGAACACGCTCCGCATTTGTTTCAGTTTCAAGAGAACCACCAAAACTGTCAAAACGGAGAGAATAGTACGCATCATCGAGAGAAAACAAAGGTGCGTTCCCGATTGGATTTTTCCCGTCGGGAAAAAAAAATCAATCGAAGCTGACGAAGATTTATTCGTATTCGTATTAAAGAAGGAGAAGAAAGAGGAGGACGAGGTGGTTGTAAAGGTGGTGTCGACCATCGCTTCGCCTCCCCTTTCTTGTTTTCGTTGTGTGTTTTGTTGGTGTCGGTGTCGTTGCGTGTTGTTGTTACATAAAATGAAGAATGAAGCGAAAAGTGAGAAGAGAGATGAATAGACACAAAAGCGCGCGTCGATGATAATGCGACATTAATGATGATAAACATTCTCTCTAACTGTTATTCACGAGCGCTTCCTTGATAACGTTCTCGCTTTTTTGGCACAACTCGTCCGCGTTTTCGCTCGCTTCGATTCTTGGATGGACGATGACTTTAATCTCGCCTTTTCTTAACATCCACTCTTTACCGTTTCGCATTATTCCGCCGGCGTTGACGATGGTGATTGGAACGATTGGAACTTTCTCCTTGGCGGCGACGGAAAACGCGCCTTTTTTAAACTCTGCCATGGTTCCGTCTTTTGATCGCGTGCCTTCTGGGAAGAACAAGACGGAACCGTTCTTCTGTAACGTCTCTCGGCAAATCTTCAACGTTTCCATTTGCGACCTTCGGTCGGTGCGTTTCAGAGGGACGTGGCCGGTTAAAAACATGCTCCAACCGATGATTGGAATGATAAAGTTACTCGTCTTGGAGATGAACTTAAACGGTCGTTTCAAGTGAAACAAACTGAAAATATCCATAAACGACGCGTGATTCGCGACGTATACCGCCGGTTCGTCTTGTTTCGGTAAATGTTCTCTTCCTTCGACGGTGATTTTCACAAACGGCGAAGTCGAGCATATCGCCCACACGTCGTTCACGAACGATAACGCGTATCGTCGAGTTCGGTCCAAAAAGTAACAAAATGGAAAGATCACACACATCGTAAGAAACAAAGGGACGGCTAACGAAAAAGTCCACAAAGTAAACGCGATGCATCGGAGGATGGCCAAAAGAGACACGTCGTTCGGGTTTCCCGACCAGAGCTTGGTTGCGCCTCCTCCGGTTGCTTGTGCTTCCGCTGAAAACACAAAGTGATTGTTTTGGAAGGCGTTGGTTGTTGCTTTGCATATTACGCTCGAATTCCTTTTCCTCTTTATCGTCGTCGTCCCTCTGCTTCTTTCTTTTCTTTGTTTTTCGCGTTCGTTCGTGTTGTTTTCCATCGTCGTCGTCGTCTTTGTCTTCTTCATCTTCATCTTCTTCTCGTTATCCATCGTCGTCGAATAATGTTTTCCCCGCGAACGCATCAAAAGTCGTCCTCTTTCACCTCCTGAGAATACTCCTCCTCCTCCTCCTAAACTCGAGGACAAAA
>Ga0213863_10000477_pt1 | contig 30720 bp, 22 predicted proteins | sample PICome_8_FD_160128 | JGI IMG/M metagenome (GOLD analysis project Ga0213863, IMG submission 160128) | Coastal seawater microbial communities near Pivers Island, North Carolina, United States - PICO497 | ecosystem: Environmental > Aquatic > Marine > Coastal | place: USA: North Carolina... | reverse complement strand
ATTACCTCCATCGTCGCTCTACTAATTACAGAAACAAACGAAAGGCTCAAAGAGCGCCGCATTAAGATCGAGCTTTCTATAAGTGCTCAAAAATGGATAGGAGAAGAAGGCTACGACCCCATTTACGGCGCCCGCCCGCTCAAGCGATTCCTTCAAAAGCAGATCGAGAACCGCATCGCCCGAGCAATTATTGGCGGAGAGGTAGAAGACGGTTCAATTATCGCTTTTGACTTAGAGACTGAGGAACTAGAAATGACCATCAAGAAAAGCTAAATCAACGGACAACCACAATTGGGATATTATTGAAAATGGCATCATTAGCGAAGGAGGATCTGTATCACGACTTTACTCCAAGCAGGATTATCCAACCGGATTTCCTTAGGGTAGAGCTGAATAATTCGTAGAAGGTAATTCACTAATCTGCTACTCCAGCTTTCTCACTATCAACTCCGATTAAATCGCGACTTCAACCATTTACGACCAGAGACAAACTTTTTGCAGTAGGTTGAGCTACTTGTATTATCTGAGCATTGCTAAAAATTCACTCGGAATATCAATCGTGTTAAACCCATTAAGAAAATAGATTTGAGCATTCGCGTCTCCAACCTTGCCTTTTCTATAAATCGCCGCGGTTATATAATAGCTGCGATCGGATTTCGCCTTTGTCTGATCCCCCAGCTCAAATCTAAATCTCTTCAGACCGGGCCCAATGGGAATCTCTTCTATAGTCTGCTCGGCAAATAGCTCCGCTGCTTTGTCAGCGATTCGAGGATCATATTCCCATAACCTGACCAAGGCAGTTCCTTTTTCACCTCCAAACTGGGGTGTCCCCGTATAGCTCAATTCACCGAAGACCGCGCTCTCTGGCCTCTCGGCGGCCTCCAACTTGAGTAAGCGGTAAAAACCGTTTCGTCCCTGCTGCGTCGGAAAAGTCCATACCTGCTCTTCTCCATCTCCTTGGCCAGTCCCAATAGCGGACCAATCCTTCATGTTACTCGAATTATAAATAATATAACCAACCCCCAATTGACTGAAAACAGAGAGTTCTATTTGATTACCCTTCTTGCGGCGAATTTCGAGAACCTTTCTCAAAGGTTTAGAAACAGTATCTTCTTTTATAAATCGAGCGGTAATTATTTTGATATCTAGAGTAGTGATAAGCCTGGGATCGTAAGTGTGAACGAATAGGCTCTCAGCCTGTTCTCCTTGTGGGTAAAGACTCCATGAATCAAAAACATAGCCAGGCGCAGGAACTGCTTGATAGTGCTCTACTATTGAGTCTTCCGCCCTTAAAACAATCGATGAGCTGACTGTCCCTCCCTCTGCCGGAAAGACCTGCGGCCAATAAAACAAACCTTGGCCAAGTGCCGAAGACAGGATCAGTATAAACACAAAAGCAGATAGGATCTTTGATCTTGTCATATTCTCTTTAATTAAATCAATCTGGATAGGTTTCGTTACAAAAAACCACCAATTTTTGAAAAGAAGACTGCGAAAAATGGCGGACCGGGAGGGATTCGAACCCTCGATACGCTTTTGACGTATACTCCCTTAGCAGGGGAGCGCTTTCAACCACTCAGCCACCGGTCCGGCGCTCGATTGAACGGGCGGGATATGAACACCTCAATTGACCTTCGTCAATCGTAAGCGCATTCAATCTTAAACTTTTTTTTGGGGCAAAAAAAAGGCGGCTCAACAAGAGCCACCTTTCGAAATCTTAAGAGTAATCTCTAGGTTAGTTGGCGCTAACGCTTTCGAGGATGACCTGATCTCCAGCTTGAAGAACAACGCCATTCCTTAGGCTCCCTGGCTCGACATCAGCAACAGCAGTGTTTGGCTCGAGCTTCGAGATGAGAAGTTTACCAAGAAGCCGACCGTCGCGTTGAATCAGGAGTCTAGACTCACCAGTGAGACCAGACTTCTCACCTGCTCCAATCACTACGAAATTCCAGTCATTATCAACAGCTACGATAGTCGCTTGAAAGGTATTTCCTTCGACACGTTTGATACTTTGATTGATCTTCTCAACGATACGGCTGCTTTCAGCAAGATTTTTTGCAATGTCTTCCTCGAGGCGCTTTTTGACGAGACTCGCATCTTGTTCTTCGCCAACCAGCTTCTTTTGACTAGTCTCCATATCTTTCACAACACGAGGAACTTCTTCAAGTTCGATCCCAGGAAACTTACCGCGGAGCGCTTCCATCGAGGCATCGATCTTTTTCTTTTCAGCTGCGGCAACTTCGAGATCTCCGCTAATTGAATCAAGCGTGTTAGCTAGCTCAGTTGCCTTTGACTTGGATGCTTCGAGTTCGGCTTTGGCCTTTGACTCCTCGTCCAGAGCCAGATCCTTAGCTGAATCAGCAGCTGTTCTTTCCCCTTCTTTTACTTTGATATTCCTTGTTAGAGTAACATTGTTTTGAATCAAACCGTCTTGTTTGACGACTTCTTTAGAGTAATTGTCTTTGGCATTCCAGCCAGTGAAACCGGCCGCAGCGATAGCGAGAATTGCGAGGGCGTAAGAAATTAATTTCATAAGATACGAACTTCGTAGGTTGTGTGTTTTGTTGAGTTTTATTGGTTGAGCCTAATTAGCACTTGATGCAGATTCGACTGGAATCACGGCATCCCCTGGTGCTACGTTTACCCCCTCTTGCAGGGAACTTTGAACAACATCTGCAGTGGCCAGATTGGCGGAGACAGCCTTGACGTTGAGTTCCGCAATTTTCTCTCCCGCGCGGATGACGGCAACTCTGGAACCCCCAATAACACCAGAGCGAATGCCCGCCGCAAGAGTAACGATTCCAAGACGACGGTCAATTGATCGGATCGTGGTCTTCATGGTTGGGAAAGACTGACCGGAAGTGATCTGGCTCTGCTTAGTTTTCGCAGCAACTAGAACTTGGCTGGTGCTAGACTTCTCGCCGCGAAGGCGCTCGATTTCTGTATTTAAAGTTGCGACCTGTTCTTTCAGTTCAGCGATAGAGGCCTGAAGACGCTCGATCTTTGGGGCAAGCTCCTCGAGGTCACCGAGCTCCTTCAGTTTCCCTTGAGCATCGGCCACTTCAGCCTTCGTCGAAGCTAGCTCGGCTTCCTTGGTTTTAATTTGAGACTCAACCGCTCCGTTCGCTTCAGTTTGCTTTTTAACCTCGGCACGTAGACCGTCCCGAGATGCTTCAGCTTTGTCACGAGTATCCTCGAATCCCTTGATCTCTGTAACCAGACCATCATAGTTTTCCGTGTTCGTTTCTTTATTTTTGGCCTGTCTTGCAGTTTCGATAACTGCATTTTCAAAAAGCTCTTTATTCTTCAGAGCTACAAAAGCAGAGAATGCGAGGACGATTGCTGTCAGGATACCTAAAGTATTTACCATGGGATATTTGTCGTGAGGTGGTGTTTGAGATAAGCTACCGGTCTTGACGGGCATCCGGCAATCAGAAAATTCACCGAAAAATGAATTATTCTCAAGAAGCGCTCGTCTTTTACACTCTATCGCTTGCATCTGCGGGGGAAGAAGACAATTTGCCGTCGTGTCGAGCGTCCTACGAGTTATTGGTTATTTAAGAAGATACCCCCTTCTCGGGGGATCCCAGTTTCTGTGCGCCTCCATCATGGCGGCTTCAGTTATTGTATTCCCGCTCGTCACTAAGCACATCACCGGAGAAATCATTCCGAACCGACAATTTGATATCTTTGTCCCCTGGGTCTTGGTCGGCCTGCTGAGCTTTTTTCTGAAGGATGCTCTCAATTGCGCCCGAATCATACTGAACAACCACTTTGAGCAACGGGTGATTTTTGACATTCGCTCTGACCTCTATCGTAAGATTCAAAGGCTTCCCTTGAGATGGTTCGATAGCCGCCGCACTGGAGACGTCATGACTCGGGTAGTCGAAGACGTGACCGCCATGGAGCGGATCCTAATCGATGGAATTGAATTAGGTCTTATTTCGATCATTCAAATCCTTGCGGTTGGAATCACAATGTATTGGTTGGACCCCACTGTTGCGTTATGGGCCACCCTTCCGATTCCATTCTTAGCGATGGGTGCCTGGATCTACACTCGTAAGGCTCGGGGTAGATATAAGGCTCAGCGAGATGCCTCTTCAGACCTAAACGCAGTGCTGCACGATAATATCGCCGGGATTCGCCAGATTAAGGCCTACGCCGCGGAAAAAGATGAACACGAACATTTCAATGGACTTTCAGGCGCGCTCCGAAAGACCACTCTGCGGATCATGAAATGGTGGGCTTTTTACAATCCAAGCATGTCGTTCTTCAACAGCACGGGATACGTCCTGGTTCTCGGGTTTGGAGGATATGCCGTGATGCAAGGAACCATGGAATTCGATGAACTCCTGACATTTTTTTTACTCCTTTCGCTCTTCTATGAGCCAGTGAGCAAGCTCCATCAGCTGAATCAAATGGCTCTGTCCTCTCGTGCAGCCGCGGACCGTGTGTTTGAGATTCTAGACTCCGAAGATGAGCCAGATGCCGCGAGTGGAACCCCTCTTCCCCGCCCTGTCAGAGGTGCAGTCGAATTCAATGACGTCAGTTTTTCTTACGATGAAGGCCAGCCAACACTCGACAAAGTCTCACTCATTGCCGAGCCCGGACAAACTATCGCTTTGGCCGGCTCCACCGGGGCTGGAAAGTCAACGATCGTCAATCTGCTCTGCCGGTTTTACGAATACGATAACGGCTCAGTCCTCATTGACGGAAAAGAACTAAACACCCTAGCGAAAGGATCACTGCGAGACGCCATCGGCTATGTGACTCAGGAAGCGTTTCTTTTCAACGGAACAGTACGCGAAAACCTCTCGCTCGCAGATCGCAGCGCTGATGATGATTCCATCTGGAAGGCGCTTGATGCCGCCAAGGCCAGCGAATTTGTTAGGGCACTGCCCGAACAGCTCGATACAAATGTCGGCGAGCGAGGCGTCAAACTCTCAGGCGGAGAAAAGCAACGCCTTTCAATCGCTCGAGCTCTGCTTAAGGACCCTCCCATTCTCCTTCTCGATGAAGCGACCGCTTCAGTCGACAACCAGACTGAACTTCTGATCCAACAGGCGCTTGATGAATTAATGAAAAACCGCACCTCAATCGTGATTGCCCACCGACTCTCGACCATTCAGAACGCCGATCGGATCTACGTTCTACAAAAAGGCTGCGTAATTGAAGAGGGCCCCTATGACGAACTCCTTAATCAAGGCGGAAAGTTTGCGGAGTTGGCTAATACCATAAAATAGTCATAACTCCCTGATTGTCATTGTTTCTAAATTTATTTTTTAGAAAATTTGGCAAGGAAATGCTGAAAATTAGAGGTTTTTTTATTCATCGATAGACAAAACACCTCTTCTAGCTACGTTTTCTCAGAAGTTATAACAATAACGCCGATTTCCCCTCCCTCGGGAGAGCAACCGGTTTTGTGCGAAGCGGCTCCGGATTGGTCTCTGGAGCCGCTTTTTTATTTCGAGCACCACTTATCCTCGTCTAACTCACAAACACAGCCGCCTTGCTGATCCAGCCTACAGCCACCGGATCTCCCTCGCATTCGTATAGTGGTAAAAAAGAAAGATTAAAAAAGCAGACGCGTTTTAATTAGAGGTGATCAACAAGGGACTCGAAAAAGCCTCCAATTCCCTTTGCCGTTCTCTTGACAAAGATTCTCCCGGCATGACATCCCATTTGACCCAGTCATTTACTACCTTGCAAATGATCTCATTACCCAAAATATTGCGCTCTTTTTTCTCTTTGAAAGTCATCGCTTTCAACCTCATTGGCGCCGCAGCCGGACATGCCGCGGTTGATTTCAATCGCGACATCCGCCCCATCCTTTCCGACAAGTGTTTTCACTGCCACGGCCCCGACGAAAAAACCCGAGAAGCTGAACTGCGACTCGACACATACGAGGGAGCGACGGAAGGCGGAGAATTCGAAGTCCCGATCAAACCCGGAGAACCCAATGGATCGGAAGTTATTACGCGAATTCTTAATCAGGACCCGGAGGAGATTATGCCTCCCCCTGAAACCCACAAAAAAGTCTCCCCCGAGGAACTTGAGCTCCTCAAGCAATGGATCGAAGAGGGCGCGAGATATGATGATCCCTGGACATATAAAAATCCGATCAAGCACCCTGCCCCTGCTGTTCAGAACAAGGATTGGCCCGCTAACTTTATCGACCATTTCATTCTTTCCAAACTTGAAGAGGTAGCCATTTCACCATCTCCCGATACTGATCCAGTCACCCTCCTTCGCCGACTTAATTTTGACCTAACAGGCCTTCCGCCCGCCCTCGCCGATCGAGAACGCTTCCTAAGATCCTTTGAAAGTAATCCCCAAATCGCAATCGAGGCCGAAGTCGAGCGTCTCCTCAAATCTCCTCACTTTGGAGAGCGCCTCGCAATCTACTGGCTCGACCTTGTTCGCTACGCCGACACCGTAGGCTACCACGGTGATCAGGATCATAATATCTCACCTTATCGCGACTATGTCATTCGCGCCTTTAACGAAAACATGCCATTTGATCGCTTCACCCGGGAGCAATTGGCTGGTGACCTTCTTCCAACCCCCACCAAACAACAACTAGTCGCCACTGGATACAATCGACTCCTCCAAACCACCCACGAAGGGGGACTACAACAAGCCGAATATCGCGCCATCTACCAGGCAGATCGCGTCCGCAATGTATCCGCAGTCTGGATGGGAGCAACCGTAGGCTGCGCACAATGCCATCATCACAAATATGATCCATACACTGCCAAAGACTTCCACACCCTCGGAGCCTTTTTTGCCGACATCGATGATGAGCAACACTTCAAGTCAGGAACTAATGCGCCTCCGACCCGCCGCCCCCCAGAGATCGCTGTCCTAACTGCAAACCAAGAAGCCGAAATCGATTCGCTAAACAAAGTGCTTAACGACCTCTCGAAAGGCAACCGAAACGAAATCGCTCGCCTTGTTAAGGAATCTGCTAACCGGGCCTCTCTTGCCAAAAAAACGCATGACCAAAAAGAGAGGAAGAAATGGTCTGATGGCCTGAAACGAACCAACGAAGCCCTCGCCAAGCTCATCTCCAGCGACGAACTTACCCAATGGAAAATCGCCGAAGACCGTCGTGAAAAAATCGCAGCATCTGGAAACCTTACTATGATCACAAAGGCACTCCAGACGCCTCGCATTTCGCGAATTTTGCCCAGAGGAAATTGGCTCGATGAATCCGGTGAGATTGTCCAACCCGCCGTTCCCCACTTCCTTCCAAAGATCAAAAAAGAAGGACGCCAGACCCGTCTTGATCTTGCTAACTGGCTTACTGATCCTCAGCACGGAACCGGAGGACTTACTGCCCGCGTCACTTCAAATCGCCTCTTTTATCTTTTCTTTGGAAGCGGCCTTTCCCGCTCCCTAGGTGACTTTGGGGGACAGGGCCAACCGCCATCACACCCCAAACTTTTAGACCGACTCGCAGTCGAGTTTTACGAATCAAATTGGGACATCAAAAAGATGATTAAGACTCTCGTAACCTCGCGAGCCTATCGCCAATCCTCACTCGTTCCCTCAAACCTGCGCGAGCGCGATCCCTATAATGAACTTTTTGCCCGACAAGCCCGTTTTCGACTCCCTGCCGAGATTGTCCGAGACAACGCTCTCTCAATCTCCGGACTCCTCGTCACCAACCTCGGTGGAGCCTCCGTTAAGCCCTATCAACCCAGCGGTTACTACCGCCACCTCAACTTCCCGGCCAGGAAATACGACCAAGACACCGACGCGAAAATCTACCGCCGCAGTCTTTACATCCACTGGCAGCGGCAGTTCCTGCACCCCATGCTCAAGGTATTCGACGCACCCAGCCGTGAAGAATGCACCGCCGAACGCCCGAAATCAAATACCCCGGTGGCGGCACTCAACCTTTTGAACGACCCCACCTTCGTCGAAGCCGCACGCGTTTTTGCTGAACGTATTCTCAAAGAATCCAAGCCTAACAACCTTGCACGTCTACACCATGCCTTTGAACTTGCTCTCAACCGCAAACCAACGACCGAAGAACGTGAAACCATCGAACAACTCCTCACCTACGCCGAGGCTGACTTTAAAAAGAATCCAAAATCGGCAACTGCTATTATTAATGTTGGCCAAACCAAACCCGAAAATTCCGATGTAATCGCTCTCGCTAGCTGGACCACGGTCTCGCGCGCCATTCTCAATCTTAGCGAAACAACTACCCGTAACTAAGCCCAAAGAAGTTACCAAAATCAGCCCGAGGCATGCCCTCTATTTTGACTTTCAATCCTCTATTTCCATGAACGCCGTAAACTTCATCAATCGTCGGACTTTCCTCAACAATACTGGACTTTCCTTCGGATCCGCAGCCCTCCTTTCTCAACTCACTCGTGCAGAGGGTCTCCTTGAAAAATACCGCGGCTTGTCCGGTTTCCCACACCACGCGCCTAAAGCAAAGCGCGTCATCTTCCTCTGCATGGCAGGAGGGCCATCTCATCTCGAAACTTTCGACTACAAACCACAACTCAATAAACTTAGCGGCAAGGCCATGCCGGAATCCTTCACCAAGGGCCAGCCCATCGCACAACTCCAAGGACAAACCCTTAAGGTCCAAGGCCATCTCACTAAGTTCAAAAAATATGGAGCTTCAGGCCAATACATCTCTGATTTCCTTCCCTACCACCAGAAGATGGCGGACGATATCACCGTCCTGAGATCCATGGTCACCGAGCAAATAAACCACGATCCCGCTCATACCTTTATGAATACAGGTACTGCCATCAGCGGTCGTCCTTCGATGGGTTCCTGGATCAACTACGGCCTTGGATCCGAGTCCGAAAACCTTCCTGGCTTTGTGGTACTCACTTCCGTTGGTGGACGAAACCCCCAACCGATTGCCTCTCGCCAGTGGGGTTCCGGTTTCCTCCCCTCTCGATTTCAGGGCGTCGAGTTCAATTCTACCGGCGACCCCGTCCACTACGTTACAAATCCAAATGGAGTCGATCGACAGCATCAGAACGCACTCATCAAAACTATTCAGAAGCTTGATTCCCAGCGTAACGAACTCGTCGACGACCCTGAAATCGCAACCCGTATCAGCGCTTACGAAATGGCTTTCAAAATGCAGGCCTCAGTTCCGGAACTCACCGACCTATCCGGCGAATCTCAAAAGACTCTAGACATGTACGGAGCAAAGCCCGGTGACGGATCGTATGCTTCCAACTGCCTTCTTGCTCGGCGCCTCATCGAAAAAGGAACCCGCTTCGTTCAACTTTACCATCGTGGGTGGGACCATCATGGCGGCCTCGAAAAATACATGGGGATCTGCAGCAAACTAACTGACCAACCCACTTGGGCTCTCCTCACTGACCTCAAACAGCGCGGCCTATTGGAGGATACTCTTGTCGTCTGGGGCGGAGAATTCGGCCGCACCCCAATGTTCCAAGGTAAGGGGGGAGCCGGACGCGACCACCACATCAAAGGCTTCTCAATGTGGATGGCAGGTGGGGGAGTTAAGCCAGGGATAAGCTACGGTGAAACCGACGAGCTTGGTTACAACGCTGCCAAAGACATCGTTCACGTTCGCGACTTTCACGCCACCCTTCTCCACTTATTAGGAATCGATCACCATCGCTTCTCAAAGAAATTCCAAGGCCTCGACATGCGTCTCACCGGCGTTGAACCCGCAAAAGTGATTAAAGAAATTCTCACCTAAAATGCCCTCCTTCATCTTAACAATCAGCGCCACTTTTCTTTGTCTTTCAGACATAGCAGCCGAGCCCGTCCGCGTCTTTCTTTTCGCCGGACAATCAAACATGGAAGGTGCCGACACCAACCCAAAACTCGTCGAAACTTTTCCTCCCTTTAGCAACGCACTTAGACCTCTTGAAAACGTGCGTTACTCCTATCAAACTGGAGCAGATCATAAATCAAAAGGCTGGACCGACCTTAGCGTTGTCGGGAACAACTTCGGACCAGAAATCACCTTTGCCAGAGCCTTCCGTCAACAAAGCAAAGATCCGCTAGCCCTCATCAAAGATGCTTGGGGCGGAACAACCCTCGTCAACGACTGGGCACCCGACGGCGGCAACGAGAAAAGTCGTAAGCTCTACCAGCGCTTTATCACTCAGGTTCGTGACCGTTTGGCTGACCTCAAAAAACAAGGCCTGACATACAAAATCGAAGCTCTCATGTGGCACCAAGGAGAGAACGACATGTTCCATCCCACGGGGAAGCAGCACTACGAAAAGAACCTGCGCAACTTGATCGCCAAGATCCGGAAGGATCTTTCTACTCCTGAACTAAAGGTTTTCGTCGGAGAAATTAGCACCAAAGGGGTTTGGGGTATGGACAACCGCGCCAATGTCACCCTTATACGAAACGCCCAGATGGCTGTCGTCGAATCTGACCCCAAGGTCTTTTTCGTCCCGACATCTCATCTCTCTTTCAAAATCGGACGCCCCGTCGGCCTCCACTACCACTTCGGCACCCTCGGCCAACTTCAACACGGGGAAGCATACGCTGCCGCCTACTTCGGTCAAAACCGCACCCCAACCCGGCAAAGGGTTCGGATGCCCAAAGCTAAAAAAATAAAACTCTTCATCCTCGGAGGACAACGAAATATGGAGGGAGAAGCATCATGGGTCGCGGATATCGAGGATACCTCTCTCACAAAACCACAAAAGGCCCTTTACCAATACAACCTTGGCAAGGTCACAACCTCAAATGATTGGGAACACTTATCACCCATCAAACACCTCGGAAACTTCGGTCCTGAACTAAGCTTCGGAAAAAAATTAATCCCATCCATGGAGGAGGGCGAAATCCTCGCGATCTACAAATTCACCGACAGCGGGTCGCAATCACTCGATTGGCTTCCCGAAGGATCCAAGGAATCCTATCGTGATCGCTATCAAGATTGGCTAACCGGAATCAAAAAATGCCGTGACGATCTCACAAGGCAGGGCTACCAATGCGAAATTCCAGCCATCTTCTGGCACTGTGGCGAAAACGACCGCGCTCTGAATTGGATGGCGGATAAATACACTGCCCGCTTCCAGACTTTTATGAACGCGACCCGCAAAGATCTCGGACTTAGGGAGCTTAATTGGATTCTCACCGAGCAACCCATACTTACATCGAGCATTACCGGAGATGAAAAACTCTACGACCTCAACTCCGATCTTGAAGCCTTGGACGCCAGAGACCCCAATTTTACTTTCGTCAAGACCTCAGACCTTCCGCACAACCCTGTGCTCTTTGGCTCCAAAGGAATCATCGCACTGGGCAATCGCATGGCCGAAGCTTGGATAAAGATGAAACTCCAATAGATCTCAAATTTGACTCCTTTGCTCCAAAACTATCCCCTAGATTATTCAAAGCGTTTCAAAAATGCATCGATCGCACCCGGTTCGAGTGAACGCGCACTCCCCGTTTTTGACGCCAAGAAGATTCCCATTACGCGGCCCCGGTGGTCAACGATAGGCCCGCCCCGGAACTCCTGGCTTGCATCAAGAGCCAACTTTGAAGTTGGTTGATTCTTCCAACCCTCGATTGGTGAGAGAACCGTGCAAGGAATCACTTCCGCGACATTCTTATCCTTAGCTGCCAATCCAAAGAGTTTAAGAGTGAGTCCTAATTTAAGGTCTTCACGATCTCCGATTGGCAATAATTCATGCACCCGGTAAGCAATTTTCAAAGTAGCGATATCGTTTCCCTCCGAAACACCAAGAACCTTAGCATTAAAGCTCTGTCCGTCCTCCAGAGTTACCCTGACTGGCAACACCTTATTATCTTGGCCTAAAAGAATCCGCTTGCAGGTCAACACATGTCCTCCCTCCTTATAAAAGAACCCGGTCACGTGACCGTTCGCAGTTGAGATCCGAACACAGGCCGGAGCAACATATCTGGCGAGAGCTGCGCCCTCCAAAGACTTGTAATCTTTATGACTCAACTCAGGTTTTCGCTTTTGTAAGTCATTAGCGCGATTAACCTCCCCAAGCCTTTTCCAAAAATTGATCGCTGATCCAAAATACCCTTCGCGTTCTAGTTGATTTGCCAGTTTTGCCCCGACTTGAAAACGCCCTGATTCACTCCCAGCCTTACGGTAAAAATCGTAAGATAATTCAAGCCCGCCAGCATCGGCAGCATGAGCTGCTAGAGTCAACCAACGATCTATGTTAACAAGCCGATCTCTAATGAATTGAATCCGGGCTTCATCATACTTCAAGAGAGGCCGGTCAACCCAAGAGGTTTTTTTCACAACCTTAACCAACACCGATGCCAGAGAAATGAGAGCTTCCTCCTCCTTTGAAAATTGTAAGTCTCCGAGCATCCTTTCATAGTCCGCAACTTCCTCCGACCACCTCTTCGAAGACTTCTCTCGTGCCCACTGGGATGCCCTCCGTAATTCTCTAGCATCACGAAAGGCTGCGGACGCAGCTAGCTTGTTAACCTCTCCATGAATATTTGGCTGGAGCCATTGTTTGGCATTTCTATCAAACTGCTTAGCCTTGGCCTCCCGAGCTTCGGCCATCTTGCGATCTTCGTTAATCTTATATTCTTCAGTGAACAGTCGTTTCACACTGCGATACATTTTTTTTCCGAGAGTAACCGTGCGGGCATCTCCTTTAGCAATCAAGATATCCAACTCTTCCAACACGAGTTTGGCATTCTCAATCGTCGGTTCTTCGAGTCGCTTCACAGCCCCCCCTAGCTCCGAGCCCAATAGGCCGGGAACGATAAATAAGGGCAGAATGATTAACGCTAAACTCTTCATTTTGACGACAAGCAAGGTGTGAACGTAAAACCTCAATTTTTCAAGGGTGAGAATTCCTGTCTTTTCGCGCTTGCCCCTCGCGAAGCTCCAGCGCAAAACCCTCTTGATGTCTGAAGTTACCAAAATTGCGATCGTCGGAGCGAGCGGGTATACTGGCCTGGAACTTCTTCGTCTCGTTTTTTGCCATCCAAAAGCCGAGGTCGTGGCAATCACTTCCCGCGCAAACGCCGGGACAAAGGTGACGGAAGTCTTCCCTCGCTTCGAGGGCCATCCCGCTACCGAAATTTGCTTCATAGAGCCCGACATGGAAACTGTCGCAGCGACCGGTGCTGAGCTTGCCTTTCTGGCCCTTCCCCATGGAACAGCCGCACCTTTCGCGCGCGAACTCTTAGATCTCGGGATAAAAGTTATCGATTTGAGTGCTGACTTCCGCCTCGACGACCCCGCCGTCTACCAAGACTTTTACGATCATCCACACCCCGCTCCCGAACTACTCGACGAAGCGATCTTTGGGCTTCCTGAGATCTACGAATCCGAAATTAAAGCGGCTCGGCTCATTGCATCACCCGGATGTTATCCCACCTCGATCATGCTCCCCCTCATCCCCCTCTTGAGAGAGGGACTCGTCGAACACTCATCTATCACCGTTTCATCGATGAGTGGTGTCAGCGGGGCTGGGCGCAAAGCAGACCTCTCGCTTATCTTTGCCGAAGTCAATGAGAGTGTTCGCTCCTATGGCCTTCCTCGCCACCGGCACCTTTCCGAGATCGAGCAAGAACTTGGAAAAGCTGCCGGGGAAAAAGTAACCATCTCTTTCGTCCCTCATCTCATTCCTGTAACAGCCGGAATCTCCACTACGATTTTTGCAAAATTGACTGGCGACTTTAATCGTATTGCCGGGGCTCTTAGGAATGCTTATCGGGACGCCCCATTTGTCCGCCTCCGTGGAGCCGGAAACTCGCCTGACACCAAAAATGTCACTGGATCAAACTACCTCGACATCGGTTGGCATCATGATTCTCGCACTGGACGAATTATTATCCAAAGTGCCGAGGATAACCTTGGCAAGGGCGCTGCCGGCCAGGCGATCCAAAGTTTTAATCTTATGGTTGGAAATAGTATAACTGACGGATTGCAAAACCTATAGCCTCTGTTCACCTTCCTACCCCCATGGATCTTCCCTACACACGAATCAAAGGCGGCGTTTGTGCGGCCCGCGAATTTCTTGGGAGCGCGATCTCCTGTGGTATTAAGAATCCAAAGTCAGACCGCCTTGATCTTTCCCTGATTTATTCAAAAATCGGATGCCTGAGTGCCGGGATGTTCACCCAAAACCGAGTTAAGGCTGCCCCAGTTCGGGTTTCACAAAGCCACCTCCGTGCCGAGAGTTTAAGGGCCATTATTACAAACAGCGGGAATGCCAACGCCTGCACCGGACCCACTGGCATGCAGGACGCAAAAAACATGGCTAAGGAAACCTCCAAATTACTCGGGCTCAGACAACGGGAAGTAGGGGTTTGCTCCACTGGAGTAATCGGGCTCCCAATGCCGATGATACGGATTGAGCCGAAATACGAGGGCCTGGTAGCAGGACTGGGACCCAAGAACGGTAACGATGTAGCCCGCTCCATTATCACCAGCGACACTCACGAAAAGGAATTTGCGATTTCATTTGAGCTTCACGGTAAGCGCGTCCGTATTGGCGGCTGCGCCAAAGGTGCAGGTATGATTAATCCTAATATGGCGACCATGCTCTGCTTTATTACCACCGATGCCAACATCGGGAAGAGGGGCCTGAAAGAAGCGATCGAAAACAGCGTTGAGAATACCTTTAACCGCATCACGATCGATGGCGATACTTCCACAAATGATTCAGTAATCGTTCTTGCCAATGGGGCCGCCGAAAATAAAACGATTCGCCGCGGGACCAAAGAATGCCGTGACTTCAGTCACGCCCTAGAATTTGTAATGAACAAACTCGCGAAGTCCATTGTACGCGATGGAGAACGCGTCACTAAATTCGTCACTCTCGAGGTTAAAAGTGCCCGCAATGCATCCGACGCTAAGAAGGTAGCTCAAGCAGTCGCCAATTCATCCTTAGTCAAATCATCATGGAATGGCGAAGATCCAAACTGGGGCCGTATCATTCATGCTGTTGGCTATTCCGGTGCCAGTATTCGGGAGGAGTTCGTTGATATTTATTACGAATCCAAAGCCGCCTGTAAAGGAGGCTTACAGGCCAAGACAAACCCCGAGGTTCTGAGAAATATCGTTAGCAAACCAGCCTTCAAGATCACTATTGATCTTGGTATTGGGGACGCAAACCATCGGATCTACTCCTCCGACCTTTCACCCGAATACGTAGATTTTAATCGCTCAGAATATGCCTACTGGAAACAGGCAAAAAAGGATGGCTTAGTTTAGGCAAGGTCGAGAGCACGGGCGAGAGCCCCGATGATAATATCTCCCTCCTCATTTCCCACCGATAATCTAAGTAGGTTTGGAGAAACTCCGCAGGCCTCGGCCCAATCGAGTTCAAAGTAGTGAGCCAACATCGTGTAAGGACTGGCCAATGTAAATTCAGTTCCTAAGTTAGGACCTTTGCAAAGCTTCAATGCATCGTAAACTTTTGGCATCTTGCGCGGCTGCTTTAAAGTGAACGAGACCAAGCCACCATAGCCCCCATTCTCCCTACGAATCAGACGGTATTCGTGGGGGGTATTAAATTTGGGATACCAAACCCGACCGACCGCTGGGTGTTCCTGGAGATAGTCCGCGACTAACTCGCCATTCTGGTTCGATTTTTCAACCCGCTGACGGTAACTCTTGATATTCGAACTCAAAACCCGGCAATCCCCACTATACAGTCGTGATCCGCCTTCGGTATCTTCGCTAAGAAATGAGCGGAATTCGCTCGCCCAGGGAGAGTCAGTATTCAGCGTAAGCATTCCACCCATCACATCGCCTATTCCTGAAATCCACTTCGTCAAACTCGTAGTCACCAGATCCGCATATTTTAAAACGTCTAAATTGATAGAGGTAGCAATCGTGTCATCCACAACTAAAGGAACCCCTCCCTGACGACAAGCTTCTGAAATCCGTGGAAGATTGATCGTTCTTAACAGCGGGTTGCTTGGCACTTCACAAAAAACCGCTGCAAATTCACCCTCTTGGATTCTCCGGACGGCGGCATCAAGGTCCTCACCTTCGGCATCATAAAGAAAAACAACACCATTTCCAAAACGCTGCTGTACTTTTAAAGCATCGACATAAGGGAACTCCAATTGAAGAGTCTTCTTGCTTGGGAAAAGATTCATCACTGCCCGATAAGCAGCAAAAACACCAGACATACCGCTCTCATACAAATAGTGATCATCCAGAGCCGCCCCGGAAAACTCCGAAAGCTGCTGCTTCAACATCACGACGGATCCGCCCTCTGAATCCCGTTCCTTGAGAAGATCCTCCGCCTGTCGACTGCTAATGATCTCACCCGTGAACCTCCAATACTCCATTGCTACACCAATTGCAGTTTCCGGCACGATCAATGCCTGCATTCCCTCGTCATAGCTTGCGATTCGAGTTGCCACTGCTAACTTCCGTTCGACGTAACGCTGGGCACCCTGAGCGGCTCTTTTGTGAGGAAAAACAATGGCTCTCTTCCCCGTCTCTGCAATCTCTTCGGTCGCTTTCGCAAAAACTCGTTTTACCAGCGGATGCAGAAAAAATCGGGGATATCCCGCCTCAAGCTTCTTCATTACACGGTCCCGGCCTTCCTCGTAGCCGATCACAGAATCCCAGGTCGGAAGCGAAACCGAACAGGCATGGGTTGTATCTGGAATCGGCCGACCGGTCGACTGGCTATCCCAGAGTGGATTTTTGAGAAGATCCCGCACGGCGCGACTTCTGACGCCTTTGAGGAAGTTTCGCAAGCTCTCCTTTCTTGATAATTGCGTTGACACCCTAGTCCAGCCCTCCTAGCTTGCGCGCCCCTTAAAGCGAGCCGGATTCCCCAGCAAGCCCAACGGAACCCAGTAAAACAATGAAAACGTTTTCAGCAAAACCAGCTGACGTCCAGCGTTCATGGCATATTATTGATGCCAAGGACCAGATCGTCGGAAAAGTCGCCGTGGAGGCAGCTCGTCTCCTTCGCGGAAAGCACAAGGCTATTTTTACGCCTCACATCGATACAGGTGACTTCGTTGTCATCATCAACGCCGAGCACGCCAAATTCAGTGGCAGCAAGGAGCAGCACAAGATCTACGCTCGTCACTCCGGTTACGTCGGCGGTCAGACTATTGAAACTCCAAACAAGTTGCGCAAGCGGCGTCCCGAGCTCATTCTTGAGTGGGCTGTCAAAGGCATGGTCCCAAAAAATAAGCTTGGTTCCGCCCAGATGAAAAAACTCAAGGTCTACGCAGGCGAAGATCACCCCCACGAAGCCCAAGAGCCACAGCCTGTTACTCTCTAAACCTTTATTCATTCATTAAATACCATGAGCGAAACTTTTACTGCAACCGGCCGTCGGAAAACCGCCGTTGCCCGCGTCTGGCTGACTGCCGGAACCGGAAATATCACCATCAATAACGAGCCCTTCGAGGACGTTCTCACCACCCTCACCTTACAAGGGCAACTTCTCGAACCTCTTGAGGTCGCAAACCTCAAGAACAAGTTCGACGTTAAGGCTGTTTCACGCAGCGGCGGACTTCACGGACAGGCCGATGCAATCAAATTAGCCATAGCCCGAGCGCTTATCATTCACGATCCTGAGCTTCGACCAGCTCTCAAAGCCGCTGGCCTTCTCCGCCGTGACCCACGAGCCAAGGAGCGTAAAAAGCCAGGTCAGCCCGGCGCCCGCAAGCGCTTCCAGTTCTCTAAGCGCTGATCAGCTTCAGCGACCCCCATCTCTCAAAAAGCCGCTCCTCCGGGACGCGGCTTTTTTATGGCCCAACGCGCCTTAGAAGGTCAATAATGGATCCTAAAATCAGGTTGGAGACATACTCTCCATAAAACTCACAAGTCCCTGGCTGCTTTAATCGTATTCTTCATAAGCATCGCAATTGTCATCGGACCAACTCCACCCGGGACCGGAGTAATCGCTCCAACCTTTTCAAAGACGTCCTTGTAATCGACATCTCCACAAAGACGATAGCCCCGTTTTGCAGCCAAATCTTCGACGCGATTGATACCGACATCGATAATCGTCGCTCCCTGCTTCACAAAATTCTTTTTGATAAACTCGGGGATGCCGACAGCAGCCACAATAATATCCGCACGCCGACAAACCTCAGCTAGATCCTTTGTCCTAGAATGGGCCACCGTTACTGTGGCGTCAGAACCCCTTGCCATCAATAAAAGCGCCATTGGTTTACCCACAATCATGCTTCGTCCCACGACCACCGCATCGGCACCGGAGGTTTCGACACCACTGGCTTCAAGAAGCCTCATACAACCCGCCGGAGTGCAGGGCACGAAGCCAGAAGGATCTTCCAGAGCTAATTTAGCAACATTTTCAGGGTGAAATCCATCCACATCCTTAACCGGATCAATTGTGCGAACAATCTCCTCCTCATCGATTTGCGATGGCGGCGGCGATTGCACTAAAATTCCATGAATCGAAGCATCTTGATTGAGACGCTTCACGGTGGCGAGGACCTCGTCCTGAGAAGCGTCCTTTGACAGCACGACTTTTTCGGAATGAATCCCCAACTCAGCACACTTCCGAACTTTTGAATTTACGTAGACCTGGCTGGCCGGATCTTCACCCACCAAAACAACAGCTAAACCCGGAGTGATTCCATTGGACTTCAACTCTTCAATCTCACGAGAACACTCGGCGAGAACTTCTTCCGCTACTTTTTTTCCATCAATGATCGCTGCCATATTTCTCTTCGCCGTCCGTGATATCTTGAAGTAGGCATTTCTCAAGCCTAAGCCGTTCTTTCTCGAATTCTTCATCATGTAGTCGGCGCGGAACCGTTATCGGTTCCTCCAAAATGATCCTGACCTTGCTAAAAGGTTTGGGTATCCGAAAACGATCCCAAGTCTTCAGAGTCCAGCACGAGAGATAATCAATCCTCATAGCTACTATTGGAAGGCCGGTTGTTTGGGCAATTTTAATCACACCTGGCTGAAGTTGATATCGAGGCCCCCGAGGACCATCAGGTGTAAAAACGAGATCTTTCCCATTCTTCGACGCTCGTCTCAGCGCCACAATTGCGGCCGCACCGCGACGGCTACTCGAGCCATGGACCGCACCCAACTTGAAAACTTTAACCGCCGAGGCCAAAACTACCCCATCCTTACTCGCGCTAGTGAGTACGACACACTCGCGCCTCGGATACATTTTCCTCCACAGATAAGGAGCAGCAAGAATCTGATTGTGCCACATCACGTGTATAATCGGTTGATCACGTGCGTTTAACTCAGAGACATTCCCGATCACTTCGCGGCGCAAAGTCATACCAAGAATACGAATCAACCAGCCTCCAAGCTTTCCGCTGACACGAGCTTTCCTTGATGTTCGAATCTGGTTATCGGATGTCAAAGTAATCGATCTTTCTGCTCCAAGTTTACAGGACAGACGCAATAAGCAAGAACTGACCTTAATTCAATCCATAGAACACCAATTATCCTTTTACCGTAAAACCGAGTGCACGAATCCTAAAACAAGAATCCGCAAATTTAAAAAGGAGCCTCACTGTCACAAAATTATACGCATCTTGATCACCTAAAGCTTCTTTGAGAAAAGAACACTGGAACATCTCAATTTTCACTCATATCTTGTGGGTGAAGAGCTATGATTACAGTGACTGAAAAAGCCGCTAACGAACTCGCTATCCTCCTTGCGACCAAGAATGCCCCGGAAGGTTCCGGGCTGCGCCTTGGCGTAGAACGCGGGGGCTGTGCCGGCCTGGCTTACACCATGCGCATTGGTGAACCTCAAGAAGGTGATGAAATAATCAATCTGAACGGAACACGCTTTATCGTGGCTCACGATTCTTTCGATTTCCTCGAAGGGTGCTCCGTCGATTTTACCGATGAGCTCTCCGACCGGGGCTTTAAGATTTTCAACCCCAACGCTTCACGCTCTTGTGGATGTGGAACCTCCTTTGAGCCATCCGAAGAAGGGAAAAAGCCCGGGTATGACCCTACCCTTGACGGGACTAACTGCAAATAGCCTAGAATGGCCCCGTCCGATTTTGATGATTTCCCAAAAAAGCGGACCCCGCTTTTATGGTGGTTACTCGCTAATATTCTAGCCGTCTCTTTTGCGATAACCTCATGGATTGTTTGTCTCAACCTCTTCCGGGACCCCACCAACCCGACTAGCTATAAACTGATGTTGAAGGTGGGGAGACTAGAATCACCGAAAGCCTTCTCTCCTCTCGACACACCTGTCCCTATGAAAGACAGCGATCCCAAGGAGCTCGAAGCTCAATTTCAGAGCTTTAGCCAAACCGATCTAGAGACCCTCAACAAAGAGCTGCGACGCGCCTACCTCAGCAATTTTAAAAAGCCAAAATTCCTTACTTACGTTACCGGAGAATACCGTATCATCGGAGTCGAAAAGCTCACTGAGGAGGATTTTCTCAGCCCAGGTATTGTGGTCAAGGCCCAAGCCATGATTCGGCCCGATGCAGTCGCAGCTCCCCTTCCCTACCCAGTTTTCCTAGAATGCCTTTTTCCATCAGAAGACGCTACTCCTGAAAGTTTTCAGCTAGGAAATATACTAACTCTTAAAAAACAACGGGAATGCGCTGCTATTTTAAATATTGGCGCGACTGCTTTTGAAAATCGAAAAACCGTTTTTGTAACGGTAGTTCCCCTTGCAGCGGTAGAGCATACCACAGCAAGCGGCGCTACTTTTACAATCACTCCTCCAGCAATGGCTAACCCCGAGGCCTCTCTTCCAGCTTACCCATAAGCAACGCAGATAATGAGTTCGAGTTATCAAAATCGTCAACAGCGCTGGATCAAATGGGTAATGAGCCTAAAACGCCTTTGGGAATTTGCCTGGAAAGGCGGCCTTACCCTGCTCATTCCCCTTCTGTTAATGATTGGTTGGTACGCTTGGCACGCCGGTAAGTTCGATCTATCCGAAACATCCCGTATGCCCGAGCGCACCGTCTTGCTTGACCGAAATGGAATTGAAATCGGGACGATCCACGGCGCCAACCGCCGCCTTGTTGAATTTGAAGAAATTCCAACTTTTCTAAAAATCTGCCTTTTTGCCCGTGAAGACGCCCGCTTCATGGACCACGAAGGTGTCGATTTTTGGGGCCTGGCCCGCGCGACTTTAAGGAATGCCAAAGACCTCGACTTTACCCAAGGAGCTTCCACCCTTTCGATGCAACTGGCACGGAATACCTTCGATTTAAGGGAGAAGAAATCCTTGAACCGGAAATTCCTCGAAATTGCAATCACCTACCGCATCGAATCAAAATTCTCGAAATCAGAAATCCTAACAGCTTATCTGAATCGTATTTATTTTGGCTCCGGCTTCAATGGCATCGAAGAAGCCTCCCTCAATTATTTTGGCCGCCCTACTTCCAGACTTACAAAAGGACAATGCGCCCTCCTCGTCGGGATTATTAGAGCACCACATGCCTGTAGTCCGTGGCGCAACCTTGAGGGAGCAGTCCGGCAACGTGATGAGGTCCTTGACCGTCTCATAACTACTGAAGTGATCAGCCCAGAACAGGCCGATGCAATTAAATCCCAAACTCTCGATCTTCGTAATCCCAACGCCGGAGATCTCGAAACAGATCATGGAACACGCGTACTACGGCGCCCTCTCGAAATCGTTCTCAACGAAACACAGATTACAACTGGTGGCTTGGAGGTCATAACCTCAATTGATTTCCAACTTCAACGTAAACTTGAAAAGCTTGTTCAAGAAACCTCTATTCCAGATGGATGCCAAATGGCTTCGATCGCTATCGACCCCCGTAACGGAGATCTTCTTGGAGTGGTCGGATGCCGTGAAAAAAAACCTACCGGCTTCAACCGGGCTCTTGATTCGCATCGCGACCTTGGCCCACTCATGATTGAGCCTCTGATCGGGACAATTGCCCTAGAACGCGGACACTTACCGATTGTCGGAAATCCAGTCGCCACTGGACGTCAACTTCAGGCCCAAGACGCAATCCAACTACTCAAAAGATTTGGATTTGAGGGAACTTTTGGAAAAGGCGAAGATCTTTATCGAGGGGCACTCAGTGTTTCACCTCTTGAATTGGCCATTGCTTACGCCACCCTTCTCCAAAATGGTTCACGGCCTACGCCGGTCTTCGTTCGTGAACTGATCCAAAAAGAAAGGACACTTTTCTCCCGCCCAGCCGCATCCTTCCCCGCTTTCGCAGATCATTCTCGATTGAAAAAAATCCCCGATTTCATAAGTGGCTTATCACTTCCTGGCACTGATCACTGGGCTGCCTCTCTTAGCCCGGAGAAAGTGATTGTTGTCTGGATCGGCTATGATAACCCCAAGCCCTTTAATTTAAGCCCCCGGGAATCGCAGAGATTAAAGGCAGACCTTTTGCAAATCGCCCGCTGAATTGACGAATCAAGCTTCTTAAAGTTCTCCGCCTCTTCGCAGATCTCTCCGAGAAAACTTACCCCTATCACCTGGAAGGTCTTAGATGGGAAATAACAAAAAACCAAACAATTCTCTTTCGGAGCTATGCACCCGTAATTTTAGCGCTAAGTTCTTTAGCTGCACAAAAAAACCGGAAGAAATCTTCCGGTTTTTTGTGCAGTAAAGTAGATGGAATTTACTTACTTTTTGGCAAGGAGTTTGGCTACAACTGCATCCACTTCTTTTTTCCCATAGGTGTGGCCTTCTATCGTATCGACGAGCTTACCACTCTTGTCCTTAGCGATAATACCATGTCCCTTGAGCTTGGCTTTTTTGATTTCTTCCTTGCTCTTGCCGGTTCCGACGAGAACGTTTTTGAAAGTAATTTCTTTTCCCTTTGTCTTTTTGAGGTCATTCACGATGACCGAAATTTTCGCGCAAAGCGGTCATCCATCGAAATAATAATAAGTGAGCGTGGGGATCTTGGCCTCAGCGGTAGCTTCCACTACAGGAGCCTTAGGCTCATCTGCAGAAGCAGTAGTAATTAGGAGAATGGGCACCACAGCTGCGACCATCCAGGCTATTTGTTTTTTCATCGTGAATAGACTAGTGAGTCGAAACTTTATGGCAAGCCAATGCCTCACGATTTTAATTAAGCCTTCTCGATTAAAGAAGAAGATCTTTCACCACTTTACCATGAACATCAGTGAGACGGTAATCGCGGCCCTGAAAGCGGTAGGTGAGTTTCTCATGGTCAAACCCAAGAAGATGCATCCAAGTAGCCTGTAAATCGTGAACGTGGACTTTGTTACGGGCCACCGAAAAACCAAGATCATCGGACGCGCCGTGGGTGTATCCCCCTTTCACTCCCCCACCAGCCATGACCATGGTGTAACAATCAGGAAAATGATCACGACCAAGGACTTTCCCCTTGGCCGTTCGGCCTTCACGGAATGGAGTTCGCCCGAATTCTCCACCGAGAATAATAAGAGTGTCTTCGAAGAGTCCCCGCTCCTTGAGGTCATTGATCAAGGCCGCAATGGGTTTATCCATAGTGGCACATTTATTGGTGAGTCCATCGCGTATGTCTTCCTTGGGATTTGTCCCGTGGAAATCCCACCCCCAGTCAAAGAGCTGAACAAAACGAACTCCGTCTTCGGCAAGGCGCCGCGCAAGAAGGCAGTTATTAGCGAAGCTCGAGGCACCGGGTTGAGCGCCGTAGGAATCAAGAGTCTTCTTCGATTCCTTCGAAATATCCATAACCTCGGGGACTGACATTTGCATACGAAAGGCTAGTTCGTATTGTGCCATGCGTGTCAGGGTTTCAGGATGGGCAAAGTCTTTGGCAGCGGCCTCATTAAGATCGCGGAGGGTATCAAGGCTCGAGCGACGCAGGCTACGATCCATGCCCGGAGGGTCAGTGACGTAAAGAACAGGATCTCCTTTTGAACGACACTGCACGCCTTGATGAACAGACGGAATAAAGCCCGAACCGAAGGAACTCTTCCCACCATTCGGCTGCACTCCACTAGAAATAAGAACTACGTATCCAGGTAGATTTTGGTTTTCGGATCCCAGACCATAGGTCGTCCAGGCTCCGAAGGCAGGACGGCCCGGCTGCTGGAAACCAGTGTGCACGAAAAGCTCAGCGGGCGCGTGATTGAAATGATCAGTGGTCATCGAGTTGATGATGCAGAGATCGTCAGCCACGCCGTGCAAGTGCGGGATCGCGTCGGACATCCACAGACCATTCTTACCATACTGCTTAAAAGTACGCGGGCTACCCATGAGCTTGGGGGTGCCTGAGGTAAAGGCGAACTTCTTCCCCTTAATGTATTCGTCCGGGCATTCCTGGCCGTCACGCTTCACGAGCTCGGGCTTGTGATCCCACAAATCAAGATGGGGTGGTGATCCAGTGAGGTGAAGGTAGATTACCCGCTTCGCTTTGGGCGCAAAATGCGGAAGCTTAGGTAGGAGCGGATTATCGGGAGCTTCTAAGCCCATAGAATCAGTCGCGAGCATTTCACTAAGTGCAACTCCGCCGAGCCCCATGGAGCATTTTTTAAAAAAGTGCCGCCGTGTATTGTATTGCAGGCTTTCTAACTGTGGATTCATACGATGCAAAATAATTTGAGATTTTAACGCTTCATCAAAGTCTCATCGAGATTGAGAAGAACATTTGAGATAACCGTCAGGGTGGCGAGCTCTACGATATCAACATCTTTAGGAACTGGGCCGATGGGATTGGTAGCCATTTCCTGCGCGAGCTTTCGGTCGGCGGCATATTTGCTGCGCGTGGAATCGTAGAAAGCGATCAATCGGGAAGTTTCGACCTCGTTAGGAGGACGTGAAAGGCAGAGTTGGAAGCCATGTTTGATCATATTAGCAACCGTCCCTTTTTGCTCCACCATTCGTCGAGAAAGAGCTTGAGCGGCTTCAATATAGACAGGGTCGTTCAAGGTCACAAGGGCTTGTAAAGGCGTATTAGTATTGCCACGTCGCACAGTACAAACCTCGCGATTAGGAGCTCCGAAGGTCGCCATGGAAGGATACGGACTAGAACGACGCCAGCTCGTGTATAGGCCGCGACGGAACTTATCTTCGCCCGAGCTTGTGCTCCAATCGGTTCCGCCTCCAAAGGCAGCCTTGAGACCAAGATTAGGTTGGGGCGGCCGAACCGGAACACCATACATTTTCGAACTCAACAATCCAGAAACCGCAAGAGCCTGATCTCGAATCATTTCTGCGGAAAGTCGGACCCGTGGGCCGCGAGCGACCAGACGATTGTCAGGATCCAGTGCGGCCATCTCATCACTAACATGAGACTTCTGGCGATAGGCTGATGAAGTGACAAGAAGGCGGAGAAATTTCTTAACATCCCATCCCCTATCCATAAACTCGACCGCAAGCCAATCAAGGAGTTCTGGATGAGAAGGCCGTTCGCCCTGAGATCCAAATTCCTCGCTTGTAAGAACGAGCCCAACCCCAAAGAGATTCTCCCAAAACCGATTAGCAACCACGCGAGCGGTCAAAGGATTTTCTCGGTCCACTAACCATTTCGCCATGGCGAGCCGGTCGGGATTCGAGCCTTGGGGCAGCGAGCCAAAGACTTGAGGCACTCCGGGGCTCACCTCTTCACCAAGACTCAAATAGCTCCCCCGAAGTTGAATGTGAGTCTTACGACGCTTATCTTTGGGCAAGTCACGCATGATGGGAACCGAGGTGAGAGGCTTCACGGTGCCCAGTTGCTTTTTGAGATCCGCGAGCTTCTTGGTCTGAGCAATTATACTGGGATTGGTCTTGCTATAAACAGCAATTAACTTGGTCTTCTCAGCAGCACTCCGTTTTACAGGAGACTTTTTGAGGATCGCAATCGTCTCGGAGGAAAGCGCAGTGGAAGGAGCTGCAGAATCAGTTACCAAAACCCGAAAGCGGCCAAGAGCATGGTTGGGATAGCGTTGCAGCAGTTTGAGGTTAAGATCCTCCCCTTCGAGAGGTTTGTCTAACTCCACCACGATATGATGATCTTTCCCTAGTGATCCACCAACAGCCCAACCAGAATCATTGCCAGAATCACCATCGATCGCGGAGGCCGCTTCGAACTTATTCTGATCATAGGTCGAAGAGGCATTAGAAAAAGAAGCTTTACTCTTACCGCTGCTGAGTTCGATTTCGTTAAGGACAAAGTTTCCACTTCGGCCTGGGCCTCCGCTAGTCAGTTTATCATATGCGAGAGCCTCGATCTTGATTGCGGTGATTTTTTTTAGCTTATTTTTGGCGGCAATAGTATAATCATCCGTTTCAGCAGTCTTTCCACTCACGAGGATAGAGCCGTCATAATCTGCTTTTAAGTTCGCACCGGAACTCGCAGTCATCTTGCTTGGCATGAGAACATGCCAACGACTCGCTTTGGGCTTCAAATCCGCCTCCCATTTCGCAAAAGCTTTAAGGTCGGGCTTATTCGCAGATTTCATTTCCATCTCCAACTTTGCGATCTCGGCGGAAATCTTAGCGGCTTGTTTCTTATTCTGATCCCCCATCACCTGAATGATTGGAGCTTCATTACGTCGATCGGCGTCTTCCGATTGATTGAAAATGGCGAACATTTGAAAATACTCAGCATGACTGATCGGATCATATTTGTGGGTATGACACTGGGCACAAGCTGCTGTGGTCCCCATCCAAGTTGCCATAGTCGTATTGACACGATCAACGACGGCTGCATTACGGAATTCTTCATCACTCGTTCCGCCTTCGTTATTCGTCTTAGTATTGCGGTGGAACGCTGTTGCAATGAGTTGATCTTCTGTCGGGTTGGAAACTAGGTCACCAGCGATTTGGTCAATGGTGAATTGATCGAACGGCATGTTCTCATTGAAGGCACGAATAACCCAATCTCGATAGGCCCAAATAGTGCGACCAGGGTCATCCGCATAACCGGCTGAATCCGCATAGCGAGCGAGATCCAGCCACATACGAGCCCAATGTTCACCGAACGCAGGCTTGTTGAGAAGACGGTTGACTAAATTTTCGTATGCCTTGGCACTCTCATCCGCGAGGAATACGTCGACCTCCTCCTTAGTGGGTGGAAGTCCGGTGAGATCGAGGGCAACACGTCTAATTAAGGTATGAGGATCAGCTTCCTTGCTAGGCTGAAGATCTTCTTTCTCGAGTCGGCTGAGAACAAATGCATCTATGGGATTACGAACCTTCATCATGGTTTCATTGACCCGAGGAATCTCAGCTCGAACGGGCTTTGCGTATGACCAGTGGACCTCGTATTCCGCTCCTTCTTCGATCCACCGCTTGAAAAGTTCGATTTGTTCCTTAGTAAATCGCTCCCCCTTTCCCGGAGGCGGCATCATTTCATCCTCATCATCCGTAACAATACGGTAGATCAACTCACTGTCTTCGATATTGCCAGGCAAAATAGCGGCAAACCCCTCGTGCTCCCTCGTAGCCCCTTCACGAGTGTCAAGTCTAAGCTTGGCCTTACGATCCTCTTCGTCCGGACCATGACAGCGGTAACAAGTATTGGATAATAGGGGGCGAATTTCGTCATTGAAGCTGACTTTCGCACTGAGTGCGGAAAGACCAAGAATGAGAGTGAAAATAAAACGAATGAGCATCAGAAAATATCTTGAGAAGCTTAGCTAATCATTACGGATATCCAACCTCCGATCTTGCTCTGATGACATCGAATTTTTGAGGATTGAAACGACCTCTCGCTTTTCGACGTAGTCAGAAGAATGACGTTTTTAAAAAACACGGTTATCTTTTTAAGCCTTTTAGCGAACAGCTCCGCAGGCGAATGGCCAGGATGGCGTGGTCCCACCGGGGATGGCGTGGTTCCCGACGAAAAAGCTCCCCTAGAGTGGTCGATCGAAAAAGATGTGAAATGGAAAGTTAAGATTCCCGGCAAGGGACATGCTTCACCGATCATTTGGGGCGACGAACTCTTTTTGGTTTCGGCTGACGAAGAATCAGGAGAACGGCTGCTGATGTGCCTCAGTATCAAGACGGGAAAAACTCTCTGGCAAAAAACCGTCCTCGAATCACCCATCGAAAAAGTACACCGTAAAAATAGCCGCGCTTCGAGTACTCCAGTGACCGATGGTAAATCTATTTATGTAAGCTTCCTTGATCAGGAAAAGATGTTTATTGCGGCTTACAATTTGGAAGGGAAGAAGCTCTGGGAAAAACGGCCTGGCATTTTTTCAAGTGTTCACGGTTACTGCTCCAGCCCAATCCTTTGGAAGGATAAGGTCATTATTAACGGTGATCACGACGGAAACGCCTACATCGTGGCTCTAAATAAGGAGACCGGCAGCGAAGCATGGAAAACGCCCAGACCAAATAAGACACGAAGTTATTGCACGCCTCTAATCCGAACCATTGGTGGACGAAACCAACTCATTCTCTCAGGAAGCAAAAGCGTTGCTTCTTACGATCCCGACACCGGCAAACAACACTGGATCATAGACGGACCCACTGATCAGTTTGTCGCCTCTTTAGTTTACGACCAAAAGTATCTCTACATGACATGTGGCTTTCCCAGTAAACATATGATGGCGATTGACCCCACCGGCAGCGGAAACGTCACCGAAACTCATGTGATCTGGCACACCCGAAAGAACCCATCCTACGTTCCTAGTCCGGTCGTAGTGAAAGGTTACTATCTCGTAGTTTCCGATTCGGGCACGGCGACCTGTTGGAGAGCACACGAAGGTAAATTGCTCTGGAAGCAGAAACTAGGGCGCGAACATTCAGCCTCACTTGTGGTCTTACGAGATCATGTTGTTTTTGGATCTGAAAAGGGTCTGATCACAGTGGTCAAACCTGGTCCAGAATTTGAAGAAATAGCTAAGATGGAGCTCAGTGAACCACTGTGGGCTTCACCGGTTATCGCAGATGGCAATTGGTTTCTCCGTGGTGAAGAGCACCTTTTCTGCATTGAGAAACGAAATTAATCCCTTTTCAATAGACCGTAATAATCAGGCGGGAATGGCCACTTCCCTTATTCGTCACCCGTAACAGGAATAAGAACCTCCCGTGGCTTAGCACCATCGGCTGGCCCTACGATGCCACGGGCTTCCAAGATATCGATCATGCGGGCAGCACGGGTATAACCTAGCCGAAGACGGCGCTGTAGAAGCGAAGTACTAGCCTTTCCTTCGGCACGAAGCACTTCCATGCAGCGCTCGAGTGTCTCCTCGTCAGCATCTGAGACTTCTTCGCCACCACCATCGCCATCTGACCCGCCGCTTTCGATGACCTTCTGAATACTCTCTTCAAACCGCTGTTCGGTTTGGTTCGCGCAAAAGTTGACGATTTGCTCGACTTCCTCATCTGAAACAAAAGCACCTTGGGCGCGTTCTAATTTGGCTGACCCTGGGGGCAGGAAGAGCATATCTCCCTTACCAACCAATTTCTCAGCACCCTTATTATCGAGAATCACACGGCTATCGAGTGACGACGAAACCTGAAAGGCAATACGGCTTGGAATATTCGCCTTAATAATACCGGTGACAACATCGGCTCGTGGAGTCTGGGTCGCTACGATCAAGTGGATACCGGCGGCACGAGCCTTCTGGGCGATCCGGGCAATCGCTCCTTCGACATCAGCCGGAGCGGTCTGCATAAGATCGGCAAGCTCATCAATAATGACAACGATGTATGGGAATCGGTCCGGCACCTCGAGATCGTCTTCATCAACTTCATCATCCCGCGAAGCGACTGGGCCGAGATCGCCATCCTCAAAAGCCTTAGCCATCGATTCAACCGCCTCTTCGTCCACAATAGAGTCAAGATCCTCTTGCTCTTCCGGCGTGACCACTTCTTCCTCAGTACGAACTCGGTTGTTAAAGCTATCGAAGTTTCTTACTCCAAGCTTTGCAAAAATCTTGTAGCGGCGCTCCATCTCATTGACACACCAATTTAAGGCCCCAACAACTCGCTTAGGATCAGTAACAACCGGCACGACAAGATGCGGTAACTTCGCGTAAACCTGCATTTCCACGACCTTTGGATCGATCATGATGAAGCGAAGTTCATCAGGACCAAACTTATAAAGAATACTTGTGATGATGGAATTGATGCAGACTGACTTACCCGCGCCGGTCGCACCGGCCACAAGACAGTGAGGCATCGCAGCGAGATCTCCTACCACGGTGTTTCCATAAACATCCTTGCCAAGGGCGAGAGGAATCTTTCGCTTGGAGCTGCGAAAAGATTCGTCCTGCAGAAGTTCACGAAGCGCAACCGCCACCCGATCATCATTCGCGATCTCGATCCCAACCGTATCCTTGCCAGGAATCGGCGCGAGAATATTGATCCGCTCGGCCTTAGTTGCACGGGCAAGATCAGCCTCAAGTTGGGTAATGCGGCTCACCCGCAAACCAATAGCCGGATAGATTTCATAACGCGTAATAGTAGGACCACGGGTGATATCGCCGGCGGTGACCTCGACACCAAAAGCTCGACAAGTCTCGATAATCATTGTTTGGGTCGCTAGGAGTTCTTCACTGAAGTCTTCCGGCTCGACATCATTTTCTTCGTCAAATTCAAGAAGATCAAATCCGGGCAACTCGTAATCCTCAAAGCCCTCGGTGCTAAGCCCAGTATGAGTCGGTTTCTTACGCTCAAAAGGCCGAGCTCCAGCGAGAGGAGCAACTTTTTTCTGAGATGAATCGATAATTTGGGGTGTTGGGATCTGCCTTAATTGAAGGACACCCTGACCATCTTCCTCAACACTGGATTCTGGACCAAGCGTTGGCTCAGCCACAGATTGGCCCTTCTTACGCTTGGCACGCTTCTGGACAGGTGCCGGTGGTGCTGGTCTGGCCGCCCGCTTCGCGCGAGAGCTGGAAAT
>Ga0213863_10000475_pt1 | contig 30734 bp, 50 predicted proteins | sample PICome_8_FD_160128 | JGI IMG/M metagenome (GOLD analysis project Ga0213863, IMG submission 160128) | Coastal seawater microbial communities near Pivers Island, North Carolina, United States - PICO497 | ecosystem: Environmental > Aquatic > Marine > Coastal | place: USA: North Carolina... | reverse complement strand
TCCTAAACAACTTAAATTAAAATGTTGGAATTATTTAAAAAATAATAATATGGGTAACAGACATTCTGCTAATGGAAATAAAGAAAACCAATTAGTAGGGTTATTAGGAGAAGTCCTAACAAAACAAGTATTCAACATAGAACATAAATTTTCTTCTGGATTTGATGGAGGATTTGATTTTCTGTATAATAATAAAAAAGTTGATGTTAAAACAATGGGCAGAAATGTATTTATGAAAGATGAATATGTACATCACTTAATAGCATTTCAAGATAAATTTGATTGTGAAATATATATTTTTAATTCTCTTAACAAAAAAAATAATATTTTAGAAATATGTGGGTGGGTAACTAAAGACCAATTATTGCAAAGATCAAAATTTATTAAAAAAGGAACTGAAAGAAAAAGAAATAATGGAACAACATTTTTATTAAAGACAGATGGGTATTTTATAAAAAATAATCAACTAAACAATATAAAAGAATTCATATGAGATTAGGAGACATAGTATTCTACATTACAAAATATACAGGTATTAAATGGCTTGTAGACAAATATCATAACTATATGGGAACTGAATGTAATTGCGACAAAAGACGTAAAGACTGGAATGAAATAAAAATAAAAAGATGGTAAAATTTAATAAATATGATTTCAAAGACTGGGAAACATTTAGGCTTTCAAAAAAATCAACCATTAGTCGTGAAGAATTTAAAATGGTATGTCAGCTCCACGCAACCTATTACGATCATAAATACTACGAACCTTGTACTTGTAATCCCAAACTAATAAACAAATGGATTAAAGAACTTAATATCATTTGGAACAATGGGAATTGAAACAACAAAGAAATTTGAAAAAGTATTAGTAGCTTTCTTGAATATGGATGGATGGAATTTAGAATGGACTGGAGATGGCTTTAAACATTATGATGCTTGTGGATTCACACCTAAAGGAAATCCTTGTGTTATAGAAATGAAATTTAGAAACAAATACTATGAAGAAAAAATGTTAGAAAAATATAAATATGATGCTTTAATGAAAATGGATAAAGATGTAGTAAAACTTTATTTCGTAAGTGACCCTAAAGGAAATTATCTATACTGGTTAAACGCATTAGAACTTCCACAACCTAAAGATATGTACTGTCCTGATACTACACTATGGACTAAAAAAAGATTACTCAAACCTGTTTACTTACTTAAAGAAAACCAAGCCACAAGAATTAATTTAAATTAGTTTATTAAACAATTTGTTTATATCGTTTAATTGTTTATTTTTATTAAATGATATTGTTAATAGATGCAGACAGCTTAATCTTCGCAAGTTGTTACAGAACAAGAGATGAAGAAAACCAAGACCCTTACTATAGAGACATAGAAGATGCTATTGCAAAGTTTGATGAACAGTTTATGAAGATTGTAAATGATCTGGAAGAACAATACGAAATAGATAAAGTCATTACATTTAATGGAAGCAAAGGGAACTTTAGAAAAATACTAACACCAGTATATAAAGCAAACAGAAAAAAACAAGAGTTACCTCCATTACTACACGATATGCATCAATATGTTAAAGATACATACGACAGTAAATTTGTATATGGATTAGAAACTGATGACCTTGTAGCTAAATACTGGCAAACACTATCAAATGAATTTGGGAGGGATAATGTAATGATTGTAAGCATAGACAAGGACTATAAACAATTTCCCTGCTTAATGTATAACTATCACTATAAACATAGATTAGTATTAGACATAAGTGAAGAAGAAGCATTATACAACTTCTATGAACAAATGATAGTAGGAGATACAGCAGACAATGTAAACTACTTTAGAGGCAAAGGTAAAAAGTTTGCAGAAAAATATTTTAAAGATTGCAAAAGTAAATATCAATATACTAAAAGACTATACGAATTATTTAAACAAGAATACAAGGGTAAGGCAAGACAGAAATACGCAGAATGTTATAACCTTTTAAAATTAAGAAATGATTAAAGAAAACAAATGGTTTGTTCAAAATGAGATAGCAGAAAAAGTAATAGAGCTATCAGGCATTAATATATTTGAACGTTCAAGAAAAAGAGAAATAGTAGAAATGAGATCGTTATTCTTCTACATACTAAAAAACAAATTAGATATGGGATTGACAGAAATGTCAAGATACTTTGAAGATAGTGCTTCAAGTATAAATCACGCAACTATTATATGGGCATTAAAAAACTATGAACTATATAAGTCAACAAATAAAAAAATACAAGAAATAGAAGAAATGATTATTCTAAAGACTTCTATGAACATAAAAGGAATAAACAGGGAAACTTATTTAGAATTAAAATGCAAAGAACTTGAAGCAGAAATAGAAAGACTAAACACTAAACCAAACGAATCTAAAATAATAGATTTAATAAACCAAGTTCCAAAAGCAAGAGAAGGAGAATTTATTACAAGAATGGAATTAATGTTAAAGGGGTGGCAATGGCAATATAAAGATAGTACTACAGCTTATGCAGGAGAATAAAAAAGTTTTAGATGTTTGTTGTGGAACTAAAGGAATGTGGTTTAATAAAAATGATAAAAGGGCTTTATTTTTAGACAAAAGAAATGAAAAACATTTTAATATATATCCAAGTGGAAAAAAATATATGGAAATAAAACCTGATGTAATTGGAGATTTTACAAATATTAAACAACCTGACAATTCTTTTTGGCATATTGTTTTTGACCCACCTCATATTAAAAGAAATAAACTTGGAGAAATAACTAAAAGATATGGAAATTTAGAGATAGGATGGCAAGAAATGATTGCAAGGGGATTTAAGGAATGTTTTAGAGTTTTGAAACCTAATGGAACACTTGTTTTTAAATGGTGTGAAGTTCAGTTTCCTATAAAAGATATATTGAAATTAACAGACAAGAAACCTTTATATGGTCATAAATCTGGGAAAAAAATGCAAACTCATTGGGTTTGTTTTATAAAATAAATATGAATAAAATAAAAGATTCAGCTCTTATTAAAATTCAGTCAAAGATTTGGGAGCAAAAAAGATACATTAGAGAATTAGAATCTGACATTAAAAAAGATGAAACAGTAGACTTTGAAACAAGAGAACTAAACTTTAATAATCTTATAACACAATTAGAAGTATATGAATACATAAAAAAAGCAATACAGAATTATGACTAAACAAGAATTTGAAGAAAACAAAAAATATCTATTAGACGAATGTCAAAAAATAATGGATGCTAAACAACCAGAATACACACAAAAACATTTAGATATTCTACACAACTTTAAATGTTCTGCACAATTTGTAGGCATTGAACCAATGGAAGTATGGGCAGTATTCTTTAACAAACACATACAAGCAATACTAACACACGCAGGAGACCCAACAACACCACAAGCAGAACCAATAGAATCAAGATATGCAGATGCAATCAACTATCTATTATTAGGTTATAGCTTATTACAAGACAGACCAAAAAAAGACATCATTTCAGGAACAGAATGAAAATATATAATCAAGATTGTTTAGAAGCTATGAAAGATATGTCTGATAATCAATTTGATTTGGCTATCGTTGATCCACCTTATGGTGGCAATGATGCTATTGGTTTAAAAGATAATGTAAATATAAGGAAACAAGCTACTAAAAGAACAAAATATAATGTTTTTAAAAATAAAGCTCCATCAAAAGAGTATTTTCAAGAACTTAAAAGAGTATCAAAAAATCAAATAATATGGGGTGTAAACTTTTATAAAAATGTTGATTTAACTGGAGGCAGAATATGTTGGGATAAAAAAGGAACTGCATTTGGTAGGGCAGAATTAGCTTATTTTAGTGGTAGTAAAAGTGTTAATGTTTGTGAAATAGTTTGGAATGGTATGTTGCAACACGATATGAAAAATAAAGAAGTAAGAATACACCCAACACAAAAACCAGTAAAACTTTATGAATGGTTATTAATTAATTATGCTAAAGAGGGTTACAAAATACTTGATACACATTTAGGAAGTGGCAGTATTGCAATAGCTTGTCATAATCTTGGATATGCTTTAACTGGATATGAAATAGATAAAGAGTATTATCAAGCTGCAATAAAAAGAATTGAGCAACATAAGGCTCAAAAAAGATTATTTTAAAATAAGTTAAAAATTACGTTATATAGATATATAGAATTAATTAATTAATATTTTATTAATTGTGGATAATAGAAAAAACAATGGAGGACATTCGACAAAAGGCTTTGCAGGGAGACCTAAAAAAGCAGACGAACTAAAGCTAATTGAAAAACTTGATGCCTTAATAGATAATGATGAAGTAATTAAAACTTTAGGCAAACAAATACTAAAAGGAGATTCAAGAGCTATGAATCTATATTTCGGTTATAGATATGGCAAACCTAAAGAATCTGTAGATATATCTTCAAGTGATGGCTTTAATGTAAACTTTAGAGACCTAATCAAATTTAAGTGATTGAAATAAATAAAAAGTATTCTCCTATTGCTGAATCAGATGGGAGATACTTTATTGTAACAGGTGGTCGTGGATCAGGTAAATCTTTTTCAGTAAACCTCTTATTAGTTCTTTTAACTTATGAAGCTGGGCATACTATACTGTTTACTCGTTACACTTTATCTTCTACTTATATTTCTATTATTCCTGAATTTATTGAAAAACTTGAACTGCTTAAAATCTTTGATGACTTTCATATCACAAAAGATGAAATAAGAAATAAGCGTTCTGGGAGCAAGATAATCTTTAAGGGTATCAAAACATCAAGTGGAGATCAAACAGCTAATCTAAAGTCATTACAAGGCGTTACAACGTTTGTATTAGACGAAGCTGAAGAACTTACAAGTGAAGATACATTTGACAAGATAGATTTATCAGTAAGACAACAAGGCAAACATAATAGAGTGATACTAATATTAAATCCTACAACAAAAGAACATTGGATATATAAAAGATTCTTTGAAGATAAAGGAGTTCAAGAAAGTGTAAACACTTCAAAAGATAATGTTACTTATATACATACAACTTATTTAGATAATATTGAAAACCTTTCAGAAAGCTACATAAACCAAATAGAGAACATAAAGAAACGTAGACCACAAAAATATAAAACTCAAATACTTGGTTCTTGGCTTAATAAAGCAGAAGGTGTAATACTAACTAATTGGTCAATAGGTAAATTTAAAAAAACAGGCGTAAGTGTATTTGGTCAGGATTACGGATTCAGTAATGACCCAAGTACATTAGTAGAAACTAATATAGATACTTCTAACAAGGTTATTTATTTAAAGGAATGTTTTTACTTGCCTAAACTTACAACAAGCGAAATAGCTCGTTTAAATATGAAACACGCAGTAGATAATCTAATAGTAGGCGATTCAGCAGAAGTTCGTTTATTATCAGAACTAAAATCAAAAGGGTGTAATGTTGTAGCTTCAATAAAAGGAGCTGGTTCTATTACTTATGGAATATCATTATTACAAGACTATGATTTAATAGTAGACGAACAAAGTATTAATTTAATCAAAGAACTAAACAACTACAGTTGGCTTGAGAAGAAATCTAATACACCAATAGATAAACATAACCATCTTATTGATGCAATTAGATATGCAGTAAGTTACCAGCTTCAGAATCCCAATAGGGGTAAATATTATATACAATGATATGGAATGTAAAAAATGTAAACAGACAATGACTATATATTCAGGTAAAGACAACAAAGATTACTACTACTGTAAAGATTGTGATATTGTACAATTTGAAAATTAGTTATTAAATATTTTGTTAATTAAAATAATTGTTTTATATTAGCAATATGAATTATACAACAGAACAATTAAACACAAAAACAAATGCCCAGTTAATAGGCATTGCAGAAGGCACACTATCTTGTTTAAAAGATTTTGCCGACCTTACACCTTCTCACAAAGAATGGTTATTAGAAGCTATGACAGCTATAAAACAATTAGAAAAAAATATCCTATGAAAAAAAGACAGTATAGGAGTAATCAAGGGCGTAATCCTAAAAAGGAAGAAGCTATGTTTAACACAATCAAAGTAGCATTTATATTATTAGTAATTGCTACTATTGTAAATCAAATCTTATCATAATGAAATACTATTACGAAGATAACGGAAACAGAAGATATTATATAGCAAAGAAAATATCTAAAAAAGAGAACAAAGAAAACTTTCTAAAAATATTAGGTTATGCAGCTTTAGGCTGGACTATCTTTTATGTAGCATTGTTTTTTTTCTTACATTTGTTAGAAATATAAATATGAGAAACAAAATACAGAACATACAAGATTTAGAATATAGTAACAACCAAATATTAATTGGAGAACTAATTAAGAAATGGTTAGAAACAAAACCAAAGAATAAAGAGTTATTAAAGTTAAGAGATGCGTTTATTGATAATTCAATTTACGTTGCAGGATTACAGAATGACCTTACAGCTTGTAAAATGGCTAATAGTGAATATAGAGAAAGAATGAATGAAGCCTTGTATGATCTTGAATTAATAAAAGAAGAAAATAGATATTATAGTGAGTAATCATTGGGCATATATCACACTACCAGAAGATGAGCCAGAATATGAATGTATGATGTGTGATAAACCTATACATAAAAAAGATGACTACTGTTCTAACGATTGTTGGGAAGCCAGTATGTTATAAACGAGTTGTTTTGTTTGGAAAAAGGGTGTTAGAAATAGCACCTTTTTTTTTATACTAAAATCCTGCTTTAATTACGTTATATAAGTATGAAAGCTAATATTAACGTCCCTAACGAACTTAATGAGATTACGCTAAAGCAATATCAAAAGTTCTTAAAAGAACAAGACAAAAGTGACGATAATAACTACATACAAACTAAAATGATTGAAATATTTTGTGGAATAAAATCACAAGATGCTTTAAACATTAGATTATCAGACGCAGAACGTATCACAAAAATAATATCAGATATGTTTGAACAGAAGCCAAATCTTGTGCAATCCTTCTGGCTAAATAATGTTGAATATGGTTTTGTTCCTGATCTTGATGAAATCACATTAGGAGAATACATTGACCTTGATACCTATATGGGAGACTGGGATAATATTGAAATAGCAATGAATGTATTATACAGACCTATTAAACAAAAACTTGGAGACAAGTATTTAATAGAGGACTATGACCCTGATAAAAAGAACAGAATTACTACTATGCCAATGGATGCTGTATTCGGTTCTATACTTTTTTTTTATCGTTTAGGGATAGAATTATCGAAAACTATGATGAATTATTTGGAGAACAAGGAGGAGAAACAACTTCTGGACGTGCTGGATTTGCAAAAAAGTGGGGATGGTATTCGAGCCTTTACGGACTCGCTGGAGGAGATATTACAAGATTTGAAAATATCACTAAATTAGAAATGCACAAATGTTTAATGATGTTAGCATTTATGAAAGACAAAAACGAATTAGAATCAAAACAAATAAAAAGTAAATTCAAATGAGCCAACAAGGAATAAGGGGATTTTACCAATTAACTGAAACAATAAAAGACCAGCTTTTAGCTGACATAAATTGTAATACAGTAACAACTGGAGACCTATATGATGTCAATCTTAACAAGCAAGATATATTCCCCCTTGCTCACATTATAGTCAACAACGTAACACAAGAAGAACAAACGCTTACGTTTAATATAAGCATCTTGGCTATGGATATTGTAGATCAATCTAAATTACCAACAGAAGATAGGTTTATAGGAAACAACAATGAACAAGATATACTAAACACACAACTGGCAGTATTAAACAAAGTAATACAAGTTTTAAGAATGGGAACATTATACAAAGACAAATACCAATTAGATAGTCCTGTAAATTGTGAACCATTTTATGACAGGTTTGAGAACCAATTAGCTGGATGGACTGCAACAATGGATATAGTAATTTATAATGATATTAAAATCTGTTAATGAATTTTGAGAATATAAATAAAGCCCTAAATGATTTTGGTAGGTATGTTGTTCAACAAGCCAGAACAAGACTAACTAAAAACAAACAAGGGGGTGGGGCATTATATGAATCAATAAGATACACATTAGATGAAGAACAAAAAGGATTTATACTTGACTTCTATATGGAAGATTACGGTATATTTCAAGATCAAGGTGTTAAAGGTGCTAATCCTGCATTAATAAAAGGAGGTAGGCAAAAAGCACCTAATAGCAAGTTTAGTTACAAACAAAAGATGCCTCCAATGCAACCGTTAAGAGACTGGGCTCAAAGTAAGAATATAAGATTTAGAGATAAAGAAGGTAAGTTTAAAAAAGGAAGTTATAAGAGTATGGCATTTGTATTACAAAGAAGTATATATGCACAAGGTTTTAAACCTACATACTTTTTTACTAAACCATTTGAAGCAGCTTTTAAAAGACTGCCAGAAGAATTGATAAACGACTTTATATTAGATATAGAAAAAGGAATAATATTAGGAACAAAAAAATAAACAATGGCAGCAATAGCATTAAGAAGTCCACAATATAAATCAGCAACAGCAGATACAGGAAGCCCTAATTCTGCAAAAATAACTATTAGTATTGATGGAACTATACAATATACACTTGTAAAAAGAACATCTTTAAATGAAACAATGTTATGGGAAATAGCAGAACTTTGTAGGGATTTTATTAATATTACTTTTAACGGAACTTATAGTGCTGAAACATTAGCAATTATATCTACATTAACATCACACGCATCAACAGATGGAACAGGAACTGCATTAACAACAGATACGTTTACTGATATAGGTTATGATGCTTATGGAACTTTTATGGAAGGAGATAATCCAACAGTGCCTTTTGGCTCAAGACCTAATTGGCTTATTAGCCCTGACCCTTATGGAACAACAAACAATGAATATTATATTTATGTTCCAAATAACAAAGGAGGATATGTTCCTTATATAACAGTTTTAGAGCAATTAGGCTATCAAGTATATTCAACAACTGCAACAGAAATAATAGGTAGTCCTGCAGGAACTAAAATGAATATAGTAAGAGTAGACTGTACTAAATACGGAGATGGTCATAAAGTTACATTTGTAAATAAATTTGGTGCTTTACAAGACATTTGGTTTTTCTTAAAATCAGTAAATACTACAAACAAAAAACAAGAGCAGTTTCAAAGAAACATAATTAGTTCTACAGGAACTTATGATGAAAATGTACATACCAAACAAGACTACAATACTATAGCTAATACAAGCGTTACTTTAAGTTCTGGTTATTATCCTGAATGGGCTAATCAATGGTTTGAAGAATTAATGCTATCAGAACAAGTATGGCTTACAAGACCAAAACCATTTAATCCAAGTCAAGATGAAGTAGTGCCTGTAAATGTTAGAAAAAACAATTTAGTAAAAAAGACATCACTAAACGACAAATTAATAGAATATACTTTTGATTTTGATATGTCATTCGATTACATAAACAATGTTAGATAATGCAGAAACTACAACTCTATATAGCAAATGAAAGAATTGACTTATTTAAGGATGAGCAGGTTTCGTTTAACCAATCTATACAAAACATTAAAGACCCTGCAAAAATATTTACTGAATTTACTCAAACGTTTACAGTTCCAGCTTCTAAAGCTAATAATAAGATATTCAAACATTATTACAACTTTAATATAACTGGTGGGTTTGATGCAAGAAATAAAGTAGATGCAAACATAGAACTTAATAACGTAGCTTTTAAGCAAGGTTATATTAGGCTTGATGGTGTTGACTTAAAATTAAATAAAGCGTATGCATATCGCATTACATTCTTTGGAGAAACAGTAAACATAAAAGATATATTAAGAGAAGATAAATTAGGAGCATTAAGTGATTTAAACCAATACAATTTAACCTATGATGCTGCTAACATAAAAGCAAAATTACAAAATACAAGTAACGCTATATTATGTCCATTAATAACATCTGGAGCTAATTCAAATTTATCAAGATTATATTATGATTCAGGAGGACATCAATCAGATGCTACTGGAAATTTATGGTATCAAAATGGTTCACACGAACACGGTGTTTATTGGGAAGATTTAAAATACGCTATAAGATTATACGAAATTATAGAAGCAATAACAGCAAGTTATCCATCATTGGTTTTTACAGATGATTTTTTTAGTACAAGCAATGCAGAATTTTACAACTTGCATATGTGGTTACATAGAAAAAAAGGTTTAGTTGAACCTGCTACTCAAGTCACTACATTCCCTACATTAGTTACAGGGTTTCCTTCTTCTGGTGCAGGTAGTAAAACAACTGTAATAGATGGTTCAGGTTTAATAATTAATTCAGGATATTTGCCTAATGTATTACAACAGCTTACAATAGAAACTGCTTCATCTGAACCTTATGATGTTATTATTAATCGTAATGGTACTGTATGGGCATCGTTCACACAACAAACTGGAGACAATATATATGATGCTGGAGATATGGGTTTTATGGATGCTGCAGTTTACAATATAATAATAAGAGTTTCAACTGACATAACATTTTCTAAAATAGAATGGGAATTAGCAGGTTTTGCAGATGGTAGTGTATGGGGTTCTGAAACTTATGATACAGGTACGTTTAATGCTACTGCTAATGTTGAATTTATAATTACTGAACAAATACCTGATATGAAAATTATAGATTTTCTAACAGCTATATTTAAGATGTTTAATTTAACAGCTTATTATGTTAGTGATGCACAAGATGCAGACTTTGGAAAAATCAAAGTACAAAAATTAGATGACTTTTATACAGCAGGAACAAGTTATGATATAAGTGAATATGTAGATACAAACACAAGTCAAGTTAATGTAGCTTTACCATATAGAGAAATAGATTTTTCTTATGAAGGAACAGGAACATTACTCGCTTTACAATATCAACAACTACAAAATAAGATATGGGGTTCAGAAGGGTTTACTGGAAATAATACAGTTGGCAATAACTTTGATGCACCAAATCCTATTTATAAAGTAACAATACCTTTTGAACATTTACAATACGAAAGATTAGTAGATGCAAACACTACATTATCTGCACCTAATAATGAAACAACTATACAATACGGATATTTTGTAGATGACAATTATGAACCTTACTTTGGTAAGCCATTAATATTTTACCCTATAAGACAAACAGGTGCAGGAACAACACCTATTTCATTCCAAGATGACTTGTCAGGAACACATAGTGAATTAACTTCTTATTATATACCAAGCAATAGTTTAAGCACAAGTTCTTCTGCGAGTACAAAAAACCTTAATTTTTATTTAGAGATAAACGAATATAGTTTAGAGACAGATTTTACAGGAACATTATTCCAAGAAAATTATTTAGAATACATACAGGACATATTTAATAGTAAAAGAAGATTAACAAAATTAAAAGCCTATTTACCTTTAAAAATTATTTACAAGCTAAATATGAATGATAGGGTAGTTATTAATAATCAAAGTTATAACATAAATAACTTAACTACTAATTTAATAACTGGAGAAAGTTCAATGGAATTACTTAACAATAGTTATATTGGAAATGTATCAGGAAACTTTAGAGTGTTGACAGATGTGTATCAAACATATCCTAATTATTCTGATTATTATTATGATAGTCTAATAGGAGATGCACAAAATTTATCTAATGGAGATGTTATATATACAGATCAGGCATTAACAACAACATTAGCAGCAGGAACATATTATCAGGATGGTTCAAGCGAAACAACAACAAGATGTACAGATAGTTCATATCTTATGAGTATGACAGTAAATTCATCAGGAGTTATAACAAACATATTATGTGGTCAACCTTAAAATTATGATAAAAAATATATTAGAATTATTAAAGATCGTAGACGGAGAAACAGAAAGCATTAGAATTGCACAAGGTAAATATAAATTAGCTGAAACCTTTAAAGAAGGATTTAAACAAATTAAAAGAGAAATAAAATGGCAGAAGTAATACAAGTCCAATTAGACATAGAAACTAAAAAAGCTGAAAAAGGTGTAGATAACCTAACAGACGAAATAGTTAATCTTAATAAAGAAGTTAAGAAAGGTAATGAAGAAACTGCCAAAGGCTTAAAAGGTGTAGAAAAAGCATCTGATAAAACTGCAGGAGGTGTAAAAAAAATAGGTAGTGCATTAAAAGCATTAGGTATTGGACTTATAGTAGCAGGATTTGCAAAGTTTACAGAAGTTCTAAATGAAAACCAAAAGGTAGCAGACTTTTTTTCTATTACGTTTGAAACATTGTCATTAGCTTTTAATGATTTTTTCAATTTTATATTTGGAAATTTAGGTAGTGTTAAAGAATTTTTTAAAGCAGCTTTTGATGACCCTGTTCAAAATATGATTGATTTCGGAAACGCTATAGTAGAAAATGTTGTAGAAAGAATTGTATCATTATTAGATTCTATTACGTTTTTAGGAAGTGCTATAAAAAAAGTATTTGAAGGAGATTTTGCAGGTGCTATGGAAGCAGCGTCTAATGCAGGTAAAGAATTAGTAGACGTTGTTACAGGTGTTGACGATTCATTTGACAAAACAGTAGAAGCAGTAGATAAAGTTGTTACGGCTACTACTAACTATGTTAAAGAAACTGTTAAAGCTGCAACAGAAAATATTAATCTTGCTAAAACTGCAGAACTCGCAGCAGTAGCTAATCAAGGGCTTATTGAAAAATATGATCTACAAGCAGAAAGATTAAGACAAGTTAGAGATGAAGAAAGAAATACTATAGCTGAAAGAAAGAAAGCTAATGATGAATTAAATGCAGTATTAGACGAACAAGAAAAAGCAATGTTAGCTAATGCTAATGCTATACTTGCAGCAGCTCAAGCACAATTTGACAAGAATGGAAATGATGAAAACCAAATAGCATTAATAGAAGCACAAAATGAACTATTAGCAGTTCAAGCACAAGTTGCAGGATTTAGGTCAGAACAAAAAGCAAATGATTTAGCATTAGATAGGGAACAAAAAGAATTGAATCAATCTATAAGTGATGCAGAAGCAGAAAGAAATAAAGCACAATCAGAATTTACTGCAGAACAAATAGAAAACGATTATTTAAGACTACAAGCACAATTAGATATTGCTCAAAAAGAAAGCGAAATAGAATCACAAAGATTAACAGAAAAAAGAGATCAATATAAAGAAGGAACTCAAGCCTATGTAGATGCCAACAATGAATTACTTGCCTATCAACAAGAAAATGCTAATAAACAAGTTGAAATAGAAAAAGCATTAAATAAATCTAAAGCAGAACTAACTACTCAAGCCCTAACAGACATCGCAAGTATTGTAGGTAAAAACTCAAAGTTTGGTAAAGCTATAGCAATCGTACAAGCCATTAGAGATACTTATGCAGGTGCTACAAAGGCATTAGCTCAAGGAGGTATATTTGGATTTATAGGTGCAGCAGCAGTTACTGCAGCAGGTATTGCAAATGTTAAAACAATAACATCAACGCCTGATCCTACGCCACCAGCAGGAGCATCAATAGGTGGTGGTTCACCTGTACCTCCAACACCAGCAGCGCCACCTGCATTTAATGTAGTAGGTCAAGGAGCTACAAGTCAGTTAGCAGATGCATTAGGAAATCAAGCAAGTGAACCAGTAAGAGCATACGTTGTAAGCAACGATGTAACGACTGCACAAGGGCTTGAAAGAAATATTGTAGAAGGAGCAACAATATAAATGCAAAATTTTTAATTAATAACGTTATATAAAATATGAAGATAGTCGAATTAATCCTTGACGAAAATCAAGAAGAATCTGGAATCGAAGCAATATCCATAGTTGAAAATCCTGCCATAGAAGAAGATTTTGTTGCTTTAAAAAGTAATGAAGTTAAACTTGCAGAAATAGATAAAGAAAAAAAGATATTAATGGGAGCTTTATTAATACCTAACAAGCCTATATATCGAAATAATGGAGAAGATGAATATTATATATACTTCTCTAAAGATACGGTCTTAAAAGCCTCCCAAATGTATTTGACAAAGGGTAACCAAAACAATTCAACATTAGAACACCAACATTCATTAAGTGGTTTAAGTTTAGTAGAATCTTGGCTTGTTGAAGATGAAGTACACGACAAGTCCAGAAAGTATGGAATGAATGTGCCAGTAGGTACTTGGATGGGAGCTGTCAAAGTCAACAATGATGAAGTTTGGAATGACTATGTAAAAACAGGTAAAGTAAAAGGATTTTCTATTGAGGGTTACTTTGCAGATAAAATGGAACGACCAAAAGAATCAATAAAAGAAGATATGTCAGAAAAACAAGCAGACCTATTATTAAGTCAAATAGAAAAAATAGTCAAAGGCGAAAAAGTTGAATTAAGTTTAGTTAGTGATTTTAAAACTGAATATGCTTTAGCAGTTAAAAATTCTTTATCATTAGGAGATGAATTTTCAAATATTGAAAATAAAAAACAAAAATTAATTTCAAAAATTAAAAAAAATATAAATCAATTTAAAGAATTATTAAAACCTTATAATAAAATTTCTGCTTCTGCTAAAGAAATTGGTGTTAATATAAATGATATTTTAGATAACAGACCAAATTTAGATAGAAATATTAAATCAATGAACCAATTTATCAATTTATTAAAATAAAACTATGAGTAAGCATATAAACAAAGTATTTAATATGATTCAAACTGAATTGAAATCAGAAAAAGTTGAATTAGGTGCAGTTGATGACGCAAGACAAATAATAAGCAATTTAGGAAATGCAGAAAGAATATTAGATGACGTTGAAACTGCATCAAAAGGAGTAGTAAAAGAATATGTGAATCTTAAAACAAGAATTGAAAAAGTTAAAAATAGTGCAAAGTCAGTTATAGGAGCAGAAACAAACATTAAAAAAATAAGTGATTTAATTCGTAAAGGCGATGATGTTTTAAGAAAAATATCTTCACAAGCTAAAGAATTAGGAATATCTGTAAATTCTATAAATGAATTTGATGAATTATTTGATTTTACTCAATCTTTAAGTGCTAAAATTAATGAAGCGCAAAAATACATAAGAGATGTAAAAGACATTAATAATCAAATAAAATAAATGCCTAAAAAACCATTTTTTCCAAGTTATTCAAGTCCTAAAGGATCAAGACGTGCTTGTTTATGTAAAGACAAAAATACTTATTCAAGAAAATGTTGTGATGGCTCTTTATGGGCACAAGGCATAGGAGTTATATCAAGAACAATTTGAAAATGCAAAAAAATTAATTAACCACGTTATATATATAATTATGAAATCAACTGAAATGTTAAACCAAATCAAGACGCTTCTAAATATTGAAGTGAAACTTGAAGAACAAAAACTTGAGAATGGTACTCGTATAGAAGCAGAATCATTTGAAAAAGGTAAAGAGATTTTCATTCTTACAGATGACGAAAAAGTTGCTATGCCAGTAGGCGAATATATGCTTGAAGATGGCAGACTTATAGTTGTTAAAGAAGAAGGAATTATCGATGACGTTAGAGAAGTATCTGACGAAGTACCACAAAAGGAAGAAGAATCTAAAGATGAAACTGAAGATTTAGAAAAAGAAGAAGAACTTGTAGATGATGGAGAAGAAGCTGCAGTAGATGACTGGGCAGGAATGGAAAAAAGAATTAAAAATCTTGAAGATGCTATTGCTGACCTTAAATCTAAAGTAGGAGAAAAAAATATGGAAGAAGAAGTTGAAATGGAAGAAGAAGTTAATAGACAACCTAAATCCAGAACAATTAAAGAAGAATTTAACGAAGAAGTTAACGAGCAAGTAAAGGAAGAATTATCACAACCTGCTGCTGCTCCAATTAAGCATAGTCCTGAAAATGGAAATGCAAAAAAAGAAAATTTTAGAATCGCACCAAACAGAAAGCCTTCTACAATGGACTATATATTAAATCAATTAAATAAATAAAAATAAAAAATTATGCCACAACCAACTATTACTACTACTTATGCTGGAGAATTTGCAGGTAAGTACATCGCTGCTGCTCTTTTGAGTGGTAACACATTAAGTCAGGGTGCTATTGAAATTAAGCCAAACATTAAGTATAAAGAAGTAATCAAAAAGGTTGCTACTTCTGGTTTAATTGTTAATGAATCTTGCGACTTTACAAATGCTGGAACTGTATCACTTACAGAAAGAATTATTCAGCCAGAACAATTTCAAGTAAACCTTGAATTATGTAAAACACCTTTTGAATCAGACTGGGGAGCTGTATCAATGGGCTATTCTGCTTTTGATAACTTGCCACCTGATTTTGCAAGTTTCTTAATTGCACACGTTGCAAAAGAAGTTGCTCAAAAAACAGAACAAAACGTTTGGAATGGCGCTACAGCTAACGTAGGAGAATTTGATGGATTTGTTCCATTAATGACTGCTGATGCTGACGTTATTGACGTTGCTGCAGTTGGAGGTGGAGTTAATGCTGCAAACGTAATCGCAGAATTAGGAAAAATTGTAGATGCAGTACCAAGTACTTTATATGGTAAAGACGATCTTTACATTTACGTTTCACAAAATATTGCTAAAGCATATGTTAGAGCTTTAGGAGGATATGCTGCTATTACTGATGCTAATGGTGGTGGTGTTGCAAATGGTATTGACAATAGAGGTACATTATGGTTTGGAAATGGTGAAAACCTTTCTATCGATGGTGTAAAAATCTTTGTTGCTAATGGATTACCAAATAATACTGCAGTTGCAGCTGAAAAATCTAACCTTTACTTTGGAACAGGTTTAATGTCTGACCATAACTTAGTTAAGCTAATTGATATGGCTGACATTGACGGAAGTAAAAACGTAAGAGTAATTATGAGATTTACTGCTGGAGTTCAGTACGGAATCGGAAGTGATATTGTACTTTATTCTTAATAAATTAAATTAACCAAAAATTAGGGTAGGTGGGGATAACCTACTTACCCTTTTTTTATAAAATAAAATATAAACTATGGCTTGTACATTAAACACAGGGAGAAAGTTACCTTGTAAAAGTGCCTTCGGTGGCATAAAAACAGTTTGGTTTGGAGATTTTGGAGGTATTACAGGAGTTGTAGTAGATTCAGCTACAAAACAAGTAACAACTATTTCAGGAACACAACCAGATTGGTATCAATTCGATGTAAAAGGAAATTCTTCACTTGAAACTACTGTAACAAGTTCAAGAGAAAATGGAACTACTTTTTATACTCAAACATTAAATTTAACATTAACATACCTTGATGCTCAAACTCAAGCTGAATTGCAAGACATAGCTGTTGCAAGACCTTATGTAGTTGTTGAAGATTATTACGGAAATCAATTCTTATGTGGACTTGAAAACGGAATGGAGTTTGTTTCAGGAACTGTAGTTTCTGGTGCTGCTGCAGGAGATTTATCAGGATTCACTTTAGTAATGGAAGGACAAGAAGAATTAGCTCCTTACTTTTTAGATTCAGGATTAATTGTTGCTGATGCTACTCAAATCACACCAAACTAATATTTATTGATATTAAATTAAGAGCATCCTTAGGGGTGCTTTTTTTTTGCTCTTATGTTTTCACAAAATAACTTATTTATTACGTTATATATAAAATGATTGTATTAAAAACCATAGCTACTGCTCAAAACTTTAAAGTAATACCAAGAGTTTACGGAAGTGAGTTTACTTTGTCAGTTAGAGATGACAGTACAAACGTTACAACTGTTTATGAAATTAACAACGCTGTAACATCTGGGAATTATTTGACTTTTTCACAAGCATTTAATCCTGTTTTAGTTGAAGGTCATTTTTACGATTTAGAATTATATACAGACCCCAATTTTTGGAATACTAATTATTTTCTTTGGGAATTATATAATGAATTTTGGAATGTAGATACAACAAACATTGTAGATATATATAAAGACAAGATTTTCTGTACTGACCAAGAAATAGATCAAATGGATAATTTATACTATAACATAAATCAAGGTCAATACATTACAGATAATTCTTATAATAATGATTACATTGTAATATGAAAAATAGAAAAAGAAATAGTTTAGGTCAATTTGTAAAAGAATCTAAATCTGAAATTAGTTTTGTTAATTTAAGTACATATACAAGTCCAGACATTGTAGAAGTACCTAATCAAGAATGGGTAGGATATGGAGACGATAACAACTATTTTCAATTTTTAATTGACAGATACAATGGAAGTCCAACAAACAATGCTTGTATAAATGGTATATCACAACAAATTTATGGTAAAGGTTTAGGAGCTACAGATTCAAGTAGAAAACCAGATCAATACGCTGAAATGATTACACTTCTCAAAAAAGATGTAGTTAGAAAAATATGTTATGACTTAAAACTTATGGGTCAAGCATCTTTACAAGTTATATATTCTAAAGACAGAACAAGAATTGCACAAATAGAACATATACCAGTTGAAACATTAAGAGCTGAAAAAGCAAACGAAGATGGCGATATTCCTGCTTACTATTATTTTAAAGACTGGGCTAAATTAAAACCAAGTGACAAACCATTAAGAATACCAGCTTATGGAATGTCAAAAGAAAACATAGAAATATACTACATAAAGCCATACAAGTCTGGGTTTTACTATTATGCACCTGTAGATTATCAAGGAGGTATACAATATGCAGAACTTGAGGAGGAGATAAGTAATTATCACTTAAACAACATAATGAATGGTTTAAGTCCTTCAATGTTAATCAACTTTAACAACGGAACACCTAATCCACAAGAAAGAGAACTAATTGAGCAACGTATAGCACAAAAGTTTTCAGGTAGTTCTAATGCAGGTAAATTTATATTAAGTTTTAACGACAATAAAGATGCACAAGCAGAAATAACACCAGTTCAGTTATCAGATGCACACAATCAATATCAATTCTTATCAGACGAATCACAAAGCAAAGTATTAGTAGCTCATAGGGTAGTAAGTCCTATGCTTTTAGGAATAAAAGACAATACAGGGCTTGGAAACAATGCAGATGAAATAAAGACTGCATCCTTGCTTATGGATAACACCGTTATAAGACCGTTTCAGGAACTTTTAATAGATTGCTTTGATACTATACTATCTTACAATAATATTGCTTTAAACCTATACTTTATTACGTTACAGCCATTAGAATTTACTGACGTTGACAGAAGCGTACAAAGTGATGAAGAAATAGAAGAAGAAACTGGAATAAAAATGTCTACTGATCTTAAAGAAATAGACGGATTAGAAGTTTATGAAACTAAAGAAGAAGCAGAAAGACAGGCTGAAAAAATGGGATGTTCTGGTCATCACGAACACAAAGAGGGGGTTAAGGTTTGGTATATGCCTTGTGAATCACACGATGAAATAGATTTAAAGAAACCTTGTCAAGCTGGATATGAGCAATATGGAATGAAAGTAAAAGGAGGACGTTTAGTTCCTAATTGTATCCCTATTAAAATGTCAAGTGAACTTGGAGAAGTTATATTAGAAAACTTAAAAGGAGAAGTTATTAATGACGAATGGGAACTTGTCGATGAGCTACAAGAAGGTTCTGAAATTAGTGATGAAGATTGGGCTAATATATGTATTGATGAAAAAAAGAGTTTATTTCAACAACTAAAAGACGAAATTACTGCAAAACCAGATGGCTTTAGTTATTTAGATTCTAAAAATTATAAGATTAGATATAAATATGTAGTAGGGTCTAAAAAACCAAGTAATTCAACAAGAGATTTTTGTGAAAATATGATGCGTTTATCTCGATCAGGAATTGTGTATAGATTAGAAGATATTGATAAAGCAACAAGAGAAGGAGTTAACAAAGAATTAGGACATAAAGGTAGACCATACGATTTATTCAAGTTTAAAGGTGGAATTTATTGTAGACATAAATGGATGCGACAATTATATCGTTTAAAGAAAAACACAAAACCTTCTAAAGATTTAAGTGATTATAAGAAAACAAGAACAATACCTAAAACTTACATTAAGAATCCAAGAGGAACTAAACAATCAGAAATAGCACCAGTTAATATGCCTAATCAAGGAGCATACCCAAAATAGAAAATTATGGCAACAGCATTATTTATAAATAGAACAGATTTAGTTAGAAATTCCATAATAGATGGAAATGTAGATACTGATAAATTTATACAGTTTATTAAGATAGCCCAAGAAATAGATATACAAAACTATACTGGAACTGACTTATACAACAAAATATCTACACTAATTGCTAATGGAGAAATCGATGACATAGCTAATGCAAAATACAAAACATTATTAAACACTTATTTACAACCAATGTTAATTTGGGCAGCACAAGTATATTATATTCCATTTGCGAGTTATGCTATAAAAAATGGTGGTGTATTTAAACATAGATCAGAAACAAGCGAAACAGTAAGTAAGAATGAAGTAGATTATTTAGTAGATAAAGCTCGTGAATTTATGGAATATTATTCAAGACGTTTCATTGATTTTATGTCATTTAATCAATCAGATTATCCTGAATACACAAGTAACACAAATGACGACATTTATCCTGACTATGATGCATTATTTAATGGCTGGGTATTATGAGATATAAACCAAAACAAAAAAATATAGAAAAACTAAAAACGTTTTTAAAGAAACAAGAAAAAAATAAAAAATATGGCAAGTCTATTTAACACAAGAATATCAGATACTTATTCAGGGCTAATCAAAACTATTGATAATGCTGCCTTAACTGCATCACTAAAAGAACTAACAGACGGTTCTGGATTATCTACTGGAGTGTATATGAATACAGCAGGAGATTTTAAAGTTACTGCAATACTTGAATTTGGTTCTTTAAAAGATACAGGAGAAAACATTACAATAAGCAAGTTTGTAGATGCTGCAGATGGTGTTTTAAACAACGATAACGATACTTCTATACCAACGACAGCTGCTATTATAGATTATGTACAAGGTCACGTTACATTGCAAGATTTAGACTTTGAAGGGGATACTGGAAATGGTTCTGTAGATTTAGATTCACAACTATTAGACATTGCTGGAACTGCAAACGAAATAACAACAGTAGCGTTAAATCAAAAACTTACTATTTCTTTAAATTCAAGTGGTGTTGTTTTACCTAATGGTTCAACAGCTACTACACAAACAGATGGAGATAATTCAACTAAAATTGCTACTACAGCTTATGTAGATACTGCTATTCAAGGACACGATACTTTAGCAGAAGTTTTAGTAGGTGGAAATCAAACAGGTGGAACTGATATAGCTGTAAGTGCAGGAGATAACATAACTTTTGCAGATAATAGTAAAAGTATTTATGGTGCAGGTAGTGATTTAGAAATTTATCACAATGGAACAAGTGCCTCAATAAGAAATAATACAGGAGATATATTAATAAGTGCATTAGAAGCAGATAGTAATATAAAGTTTTATACTGATAATGGTGTAGGAACAACTGTTTCAAATTTAGAAATAAGTGGTTCAACAGGTACAGTTTCATTAAAATATTATGGTTCACAAAAACTATATACAACAAATACTGGGATTAGTGTTACAGGAAGAATATCTAATTTAACAGACCCAAGTGCAGCTCAAGATGCTGCTACTAAAGCATATGTAGATTCATTAGATGCTGCAAGTGATTTAGATTTTGTTGCAGATTCTGGGAGTGGAGATGTAAATTTAAACACACAAAATTTAGTTTTTAATGGTAGTGCTAATATTACTACTGCTGCTGCAAATCAAACTGCAACATTTAATTTAAATCCTGATTTAATAGGGCTTGATTCTGTAACAGCAACAAATTTTACAGGAAATGTTACTGGAAATGTTACTGGAAATGTAACAGGAAATGTAACTGGAGACCTAACAGGAAATGCAGATACTGCTACAAAATGGCAAACTGCAAGAGATTTATCTTTAACAGGTCAAGCTACAGGAACAATATCGAGTGTTGATGGTACAGGTAATGTAAGTGGTGCAGTAACTTTAGATAACAATTCAGTAACAAGTAAAGTATTAACAGGGTTAACTTCTCCTTCTGCAAGTTCTGTTTTAGCAACAGATACAATAGTAGAAGGCTTTGGAAAACTACAATCACAAGTAAACGGATTAGCAGGGGGATTAAGATTTATGGGTTCTTGGGATGCAGATACAAACTCGCCAGTATTAAGTTCTGGTGGTGGAGAAGCTGCAAACGGAACAACAACTGCAACAACTGCAAACAAGTTAGTAGATAGTTCAGCAAGTTTTACTTCAACAGTAACTGTAGGAGATCAAGTAGTAAATCAAGTAGATGGGCAAACTGCATTAGTATCAAACGTAGATAGTGATACAACACTTTCTTTAGATGCTGACATAATGCTAACAGGAGAAGCCTATACAATAGACAACAGTCCTTTTATAACACAAGGACATTATTACGTTGTAAGTGTTGGAGGTACTACTACTTTAAATGGTATATCTAACTGGACTGTAGGAGACTGGGTAATTGCAGGAGCAAACAATCAATGGACTAAATTAGATCATTCACAAGTAGATGGAACAGGAACAACAGGTAATTTAACAAAATGGTCAGCAACACAAGTAATAGCAGATTCAATAGTTTCAGAATCAGGAAGTGCAATTACAGTAGATGGTTCATTAACAACAAATACTAATTTAAGTTCAACAGGAAACTTTGCAGTAAATACTGATAAATTTACAGTAGCTGCAGCAAGTGGAAATACTGCCTTTGCAGGAGATTTAGCAATCAACACAGACAAGTTTACAGTAAATGCTACAACAGGAAATGCAACTTTTGCAGGAAATGTAGCAATACAATCAACAATACCAAAATTAAGTTTTACAGATTTACAACAAGATGACTGGGATATTATAAATGATAATGGAGAATTCAAGTTTTTATGTTCAACAGGAAGTGGTGTAGCTTTACAATTAAATACAAGCAATAACGCAATTTTTGCAGGAAGGGTAAGGGCTAATAATTGGTTTCAAGGAGCAGATGGTTCTAACACATTGTATTCAAATGCATCAGCAGGTACTATAATACAAACTCAAGGTGCAACTGCTAACAATAATGATTCTAAAATATTTTTTAGAAATGTAAATACAACTGTAACACACACTTTTGATACTAATAATGGAAACTCAACTTTTGCAGGAAATGTGACTGCTACACAATACAATGTAAGCAATACATCAGGATATTTAGTTCGTGAAGATACTGGTTCAGGATATGGTTTGTTTAAAAGCTCAACTTCAAATATTGGTATAGCTTCAAACGGAACTGTTGCTTTAAATATAGATTCATCACAAAACTCAACTTTTGCAGGAAATGTAATGGTATCAGTTACAGACAATCCAACGATTACTTTAAGGGATGTTGGTAATTCAGATACATTAATTGGTACTGAATCAGATGATTTTTATGTAAGTACTTGGAATGTTAGTAAAGCGTTCTTAATTGAAGGTAGTTCAGGAAACGTAGGAATCGGGACGAGTAACATAGGTACACAGTCAAATTTGTATTTAGGAGCCGCTAGTTCAAGTGAAGGAGGTCAAATAACTTTACAAAAAGCTACAGGAGGCACACTCGCTGCTCACATAGATGCTTATACTTCAGGGAGTATAGATTATATGAGAGTATTATCAGGAACAGACACAGCAACAACTGGAGCTCCTTTTGTTTTTAATTTAACAAATACAAGATTAGGAATAGGAACTGATTCGCCTTCAAGGGAATTAGATGTAGAAAATAGTGCTGATAACGCTATAATTTCAGCAGTTTCAAGTACAACTCATATTGCAGGTTTGGTATTAGGAGATACCGCAGATGATGATAAAGGAGGAATACTTTATAATAATACTTCAGATTACTTATACTTTTTGTCAAATGGTTCAGAAAGATTGCGTATAGACAGTTCTGGAAATGCTTCTATTGGTGATGGAGGCGCAGGTGCAAGAGGTGCAAGATTATTATTAAATAATACAGGTTCACAAGGCACACCACAATTAATGTTAGTTGATAGTAATGATTCAGGAAAACAATCTGAAATTAGATTTGATAGTGGTAACCTAATCTTTGACTATTGGGGTGGTACTTCTCGTTCAGAAAGAATGCGTATTACAAGTGGGGGTAACGTTTTAATTTCAGATGGAGTTCAATTAAGTAATGCGAGACTATTTGTTTATGATTCAAAAACTGGAAGTGAATCAAGTCCTCATTTTCAAATATTAGGTAGTGGTTATTCTGCATTTCATTATTTAGACACAAATGCCTATAATATAGTACAAAATTCAACAGGTCGTGATATTGTAATTCGTTCATCAACTAATGGGGTTAAATTAACTCCAGGAGCTACTGCTTGGGTTTCTAATTCAGATGTAAGTTTAAAAGAAAATATAAAACCTTTAGAAAATGTTTTAGATAAAATAAAAGATTATAGATGTGTAGAATATAATTTAAAATCTGATAAAACCAAAGGGAAAAAAATAGGTTTTATTGCTCAAGACTGGGAAAATGATTTTGCTCCAATAATTAATAAAGATGACGAAGGATTATTGGGAATGAAATATACAGAAACAATCCCTGTTTTATTAAAAGCAATACAAGAACTAAAAGCAGAAGTAGATTTATTAAAGCAAGAATGTAAATGTAAAAATTAGTATATTTATATCTTAATCATAAAATTAATAAAATGTCAAAAATTACAAAAGAAGAATTAAAAGATTTACAAGAACAACAAGGTAAGCTAAATGCTATTAAACACGATATTGGTTTATTAAGCACACAAATACATAGCTTAAACCATATGTACGCTGATGAAATTTCTAAACAAGAAGAAAGCAAGAAATCATTAGAAGAAAAATATGGTAAAATAAACATAGACCTAAAGGATGGGTCATATGAAGAAATCAAAGAAGATAAATAATGAGTTTACAGGATATGAAATTGTATGCAATTAATTTTTCAGCGTTTACGCTAAGTTTTACAAATATTGATATGGTATTAAAAATAATACTACTTACAGTTACTATCCTGTACACAACTCACAAATGGTATTTAATGTATGAAGAAAATAAGCGAAAACATAAGTTATAAGGAAGCAGTACGTTCCGAAACAGCTAAACGTTTAGGTATATCAAACAAACCTAAAAAAGAACATATTGAAAATATGGAGTTAATAGCTGAAAAAATCTTTCAACCATTAAGAGAATGGGTAGACCATCCTATTAGAATAAACAGCTTTTATCGTTCAGAAGAATTAAATTCAAGAATTGGTGGTGCTATTTCATCGGCTCATAAAGATGGTTTAGCGATAGATTTAGATTCTTTAGGTGGAAAAACAAATCTTGAAATGCTTCATTACATAAAAGACCATTTAGACTTTGATGTTTTAATTAATGAATACCCAAATGAAGAAGGTGAACCAAAATGGATTCACGTTAGTTGGAGTAAAAAGAAAAACAGAAAACAAGTTTTAGAAATAAAACGCAAAGGCAAATACTATACTTATACAGGCGAATGTAAAAGCTGTAAATGAAAAAGGTAGAATTTGCAATAATTGAAAGGTTTGCTTTAGGTATATTAATTGGTTTTAGTTATTTACCTGAAGATGAACAAACTGATTTTAGTGAATTGAATATATATTTAATTTTTATTGTATTACACTTTAAATTTTATAACGATGCCCATACCTAAAAAAAGACAAGGAGAACAACAAAAGGATTTTATGATGCGTTGTGTGCCTCAATTAATGAAGTATCATCCAGAAAAACAAGCTGTAGCTATTTGTTATAAATCTTTTAAAGGTTCGGTAGAATTAGAATCATATAATGACTACCCACAAGGTGCAAGTAACAATGCAAAAAGAGCTATAGCATTTAAAGAAAAAAATGGTTCTAAATGTGGTACACAAGTAGGCTGGGTAAGAGCAAGACAATTAGCAGACAAAAAAAACATAACAAGAGATACTATAGCAAGAATGGCTTCATTTAAAAGACATCAACAACATAAAGACGTTCCTTATTCAGAAGGGTGTGGTGGTCTTATGTGGGATGCGTGGGGTGGTTCTGCTGGAATTAACTGGGCGATAAGTAAATTAAAACAAATAGACAATGAGTAAAGAACTAAGCGAAGAAACAAGTTTTAATATTAGTATAAAAACACTTATTGCAATAGCAGTTGGATTATCTACTTTGATAGGAATGTGGTTTGCTATACAGGTAGATATAGAGGAGGCTAAGAAACTACCTGAACCAGAAATTAGTAGAACAGAATATGATTTAAAAGATAAACTTATTAGAGAAACTATTATGAATACTGGTAAAAAAGTTGAAGAAAATTCAGAAGCGTTAAAGAAAATAGACGATAAGTTATATGAAATAATAAGTAAATGAAAAAAATATTATGTGCGATATGTGTATTGGTTGTGGGCTTTGTATATAGTCAAGACGTAACAGTTCTGCAAATAAATGCAGAATGGAATAAAAAGAATAACTACGATTTAAGTGACATTACTGGTGCTACTGTAAAGTTCAGTTATTTAAAAGATCAGCCAAAAGATATACAAAATTCAATTTTAGCTGTTCCTGTAATTGTTATTATGGATAAAAATGGTAGGATAAGACGACAATTTATAGCTGATATATCTTTACAAATAAAAGCAACACATTTAGAAATTCAAAACGAAATAAACAGAATTAAAAAGTTATGAAAAATATTTTAGCAAAATTATTTGGAGCAACAGGGAGTAACATAGCAGAAAAAATTTCTGGTATAATAGACAAACATACTTTTAGTAAAGTAGAAAAAGCACAATTTGAAAAAGAAATGGAGCAAATATTTATTAAAGCTGAAGCTGATATACAAAAGAATGTTACTGAAAGATGGAAAACTGATATGAATAGCGATAGTTGGTTAAGCAAGAATGTTAGACCTTTAGTACTTATTTTTTTAGTTGTATCTACTGTTCTAATGGTGTTTATTGATGCTGGAGTTATTGCATTTGAAGTAAAAGATAACTGGATAGATTTATTACAATTAGTATTAATTACAGTAATTGGTGCTTACTTTGGTGGAAGAAGTGCTGAAAAATTTAAAAAGTGATGGCTAAAGCAATTATAAGCACATATAAAAGCAAATCAAAGAAACGCAAAGGAATACACGCAAAAAGTAAAATGAGTGCCTTAAAAGGCTCTAAAAACTATTTTAAGAAATATAAAGGTCAAGGTAAATAATTTTTTTATATATTTGTTTGGCTTATAGCAAACTTGCACAACCTAATAAAGTTGGACGGTGCTTGGAACAGGTAACTAAATTATTTCTTTTTTGTAGGCTTTTTTCTTTCTTTTTCTTTTTACTCTTTTTCTTTTTCTTTCTTTTTAGTTATTATAAAAACTATAGGTTATAACCAAAAGTTATAATATATGAATTGTAAGAAATGTAAATACAAAATGTTATATTTAGGTAGTAATCAAAACGGTTATTATAATTTGTGTAAAAAATGCAATAACGTTATACCTACAAATGAAAAAATTAACCAGAAGCAAACTAATTAAAAAACTTGACAAAGTATTTAGTTTATATATTAGACAACGTTATGCTAAAAATGAGATAGCTCAATGTTTTACTTGTGGCAAAAAAGATCATTATAAAAGACTTCAATGTGGTCATTTTCAAAGCAGAAAATATTATTCTACAAGATGGGATGAAATAAATTGTCAGGTGCAATGTGCAGGGTGTAATGTGTTTAAGTTTGGAGAACAATTTGTTTTTGGCAAAAATCTTGATTTAGAATATGGAGCTGGATGTGCAGAATCACTTTATTTAAAAGCAAAACAAATAACTAAATTTTCTACACCAGAAATTCACGAGTTAATAAATAAGTATTCTTTGTTAATAAAAGAGTTAAACTAATTTTTATATTTATAGTGTTCTGTTACATTTGTCTTGTATAAAAGAGGGTTAATTCATTTTAGCCCTTTTTTTTTCTTATTTATTAAAAAAATTGTTTATATTTATAATTAATTTAAAAATTATATATATGACTAAAAACAGAACCATACCTTACGAACAACACTACGTTCAGGTAGGATTTTACCAAAACTTTATTAAAAACAAAGAACAAGAAATCAAAGACTTGAATAAGAAAAATGATTTACTTGAACAAGAAAATGAAGTTTTAAAAGCTAAACTCGAAGTTGAACATTCTAATAACTTAATGAGATTATGAACAAAGAGAAATTAACAGAACTTTATCACAAGTATGAGTTATCTAAAGATGACTTCTTTAAACATCAACACTACACAATAATTACAAGACAAGGAATTGACAAGATTCAAGCTATAGAACAAATTTCTATAGACTATGATGTAATTAAATGTGAAACTAACTTTGCAGTATTTAAAGCAATAGCAACTAAAAACAATAAAAAGATTATTACGTTTGGTTCTGCTTTAAAAGGTGCATCGTATAATGAAGGTAATTGTCAAAGCTGGTATGTTGCTGAAATGGCAGAAAAAAGAGCTATGTCAAGAGCTGTATTAAAACTAACAGGGTTTTATGAACTTGGAGTTTTTGGAGAAGATGAATCTGATTCCTTTAAAAAGAAAACTACAAAAGAAGAATTAATTAACAAAATTAAAAACAATGGCTGAAAAAATTTACAAAGAAAAAGATCACCATCCATTTGAGAATCAAATATTCAATCACTATAGAAAAACAGCTAAAGAAATAAATGAAGCTATAGTTCTATTAACGGAACATAACTATACAGTTATTGACCATCAAGGCAAATGGATTACAAAAGAAAACATTAATTAAAATCAATAAATTATGAGTGCAATTATCAATGCGAGTATTAGGGTAGATAAATTACCTAAAGAAAAATTTATCAAAGGTAAAGATGGTGCAGTTTATTATAACTTAACCATTTCAGTAAATGACGATACAAGATACGGAAACAACGTAGCTATTATGGATTCACAAACAAAAGAAGAACGTGAAGCTAAAGCACAAAGAAACTATCTTGGTAACGGCAAAGTTGTTTGGACTAACGATGTTATTAAGTTAGCTGAAAGAGAAGTAGCAAATACAACTGCTCCAGTATCAAACGATTTACCATTTTAAGAAAACAAAATAAAATTTATTTTTTTGAAGGGGTTTTAAACGACCCCTTTTTTTTATATATTTATATAAATGCAATTACGACTCGACGAACAACAAACAGTACAATATCTTGCAATGCAATCAATAGAAGAAGATTGTACAATAGATGTAAACGAAAAATTAGAATACCCTCCAGTAGCTTTGTCTTTTGGAGAAATGTTAATTAAAGGAAAAAATAAAGATATGCTTTTACCTATACCGTTAGGAACTTATGGAAACTTCAGCTTTATACAAGCACCTCCAAAGACTAAAAAGACATTCTTTATATCACTTCTTGCATCCGTTTACCTATCAGACCAAAATCATTTCGGTGGTAATTTAAAAGGACATAGACAAGGCAAAGAACTAATACACATAGATACAGAACAAGGTCGATGGCATTGTCAAAGAGTTTTTAAAAGAATTGCTGAAATGGCAGGAACATCAGAAGGCTATTTGACTTATGGTTTAAGAACTATTGGTTATAAAGAAAGAATAGAATTTATAGATTATTGTTTAGAACATAAAACTAAAAATGCTGGTCTGCTTATTGTAGATGGTATAGCAGACTTATGTGCAGACGTAAACAACATTGAAGAATCTAATGCTTGTGTACAAAAATTAATGGGGTGGTCAGCAAAACACAATATACATATTATGTGCGTGATACATTCAAATTTTGGAAGTGACAAGCCTACAGGACATCTTGGTTCTTTTTTAGAGAAGAAAGCAGAATTACAAATACAATTAGAAGCAAATACAGTTAATAAAGAATGGATAACCGTTAAGTGCAAAAGAAGCAGGGGTTATGCGTTTGATACATTTAGTTTTAAGGTAAATGAAATGGAACTACCTGAAATCGTTGGGGATTTATATGACCCATTGAAAAACTAAATTATGAAAAACTACTTATCGGAAATCTATAAGAAACATCAAGTATGGATTGACATCGTTTGCTCCTTCGGATGCAATAAAGAAACATCAGAAGATATTACACAAGAGATGTATATCAAGATTCAAAAGAGAATCAATAAAGGCTTGGATATTGATTTTGGAGATGACTATAATTATTACTATATTTTTAAGACATTAAAATCTTTGTTCCTTGATTTAAAACGCAAAGAAGCTAAAGTGAATACGTTATCTATAGAGAATATGAGAGATTTTTTAGCAGACTTTGATGCTGCTAATTATGAAGAAGTTTATGCAACAATACAAAACGAACTAAACAATATGTATTGGTATGACAAAAAGATATTTGAGATCATAGAGGGAGGAGAAAGCATAGCCCAGCTTTCAAGAAAGTCAGGCATACCTTACTATTCACTTTACAACACTTATAAAAAAGTAAAAGAAAAACTAAAAAAATTATTATGATAATAGACATTCCTAAACAACTTAAATTAAAATGTTGGAATTATTTAAAAAATAATAATATGGGTAACAGACATTCTGCTAATGGAAATAAAGAAAACCAATTAGTAGGGTTATTAGGAGAAGTCCTAACAAAACAA
>Ga0213863_10000474_pt1 | contig 30747 bp, 31 predicted proteins | sample PICome_8_FD_160128 | JGI IMG/M metagenome (GOLD analysis project Ga0213863, IMG submission 160128) | Coastal seawater microbial communities near Pivers Island, North Carolina, United States - PICO497 | ecosystem: Environmental > Aquatic > Marine > Coastal | place: USA: North Carolina... | reverse complement strand
ACTTTCCCCTGTATCCATATTATAGTCGTAAGTAGATGGTGGTTGAGTAAGAGATGTAAATACATATCTCATTAAATTTGTTTTCATCTCTTTATTAATTGATATATATGAAGTATATGCATTATCCTCAAATTCTATATATTTATCAACCTTAGTTTTTTGATTAATAATTCTTATTTTTGAAAAACCATTTTTCCGCTCGTTTATGGCTAAATGGTTTTCAAATACATCAATATCTAAAATTTGTGCTTGCTCTCTATGGGGGATGACTTCCACCCAGTTATCTACGTGGGTGTTTTGGGTTGAGGTTTCCATTAATCGATTATTTTCTGCATCTAAATTAGTTATGATATAAAACTTATTTTTATAGTGCTCTATAGAATATTCATGATTCTCTTCTCGTGGGGTAAAGCTTGAAAATTCTCTTAGTGGTTCATCGGCTGATAATATTTGGTAATCGCTAACAAGGGTACTACTATTCCAAATAATTATATATTCCCCCGATTTTGATCTATAAACACCGCTATAGAATTCATTATCATTTTCTTCATAAACCAAATAATCATCTTTAGAATTATTTCCAACTTCGTGTCGATATATTTTTTCTGAAAGAAGTGTTACTTTATTTTTTGAAGTATAAAATATTGTTTTATTGTCATTTGCCCATGCTAAATCACCCTCTGTATCAGGGATACTATAATTCAATGTCTTACCAGATTTTAAATTTTTAAAAAATAAAGAATAAAACCTACGTCCTAATGTATCTACACCATATGCAACCCAATTATTATCAGGGCTTACATTTATACTGTCGATAGAAAAATAATCAGCCCCTTCTGAAAGTCTATTCCCATCTAATATAATTTCCTCAGGGTTGTTTAAGTTACCTTTTCTTCTACAATAAATTTCATATTCTTTCCCTTTTTCATATCTGGAATAATAAAAATATCCATTTTTATAATATGGAACAGATTTGTCATCTTCCTTTATACGTCCAACTATTTCATCAAAAATTTGATTTTGTAATTCTTTAGTGTGGATCAAAGATCGCTTGGTGTAATTATTTTCTTGTTCAATATAATCGAGAACATTTTTAGTTTGGCTATCGTAAGGTTTTTTGAGTTTTTGTTCATCAGTAAGCCTCATCCAATAATAGTTATCATTCCTCGCATCACCATGTTGCTCAATTTTATATGTTTTTTTTTCTGCTTTTGGTATTTTGATCTGTTTAGAACAAGAAATCATTATTAAAACTCCCAATATCATTAAATATCTGTTCATTTATTCGCCTTAAAAAAGATTATACAATATAAAGAATATAATATATCACAAGTATAAGATTTTTCAACTAAAACAGGCCTTCATTTGAATTCTCTCAAATTCATCTATATAATAATATATAGCTATCACTTAATTCTTGTTTTTAATAAATGTTTTAAATAATATTGTTCAAGCTTATAATGGGCTTACTCATGCGGAGTCTTACTTGAAGTACATTTTCACTAAATGTAAAATGGTGAATTGTATCTATAATCAGATGAATTTATTAATCATTTGAAGCCGGTACTTTTTATCCTTTTTTTATTAGCTGCCTTTTCTGGGTGCAGTTCTCCCTTATCTATTATAAAAGAGCAAACTAAAGTAGAAAAAAAAGATAGGTTTGTTAATCACTCATATAAATTTTACAGTTTTGAACATATTGAAGGAGCTGGTACCTTTATTTCTTATAAGCTTATTCACCCTTTTAAACCTTCCTCTAGGGGAGGAGAAAAGCTATCGATTAACCTAAATAAATATGAAAATATAATAGATAATCATTCAAACTTTAAAAAAACTTTATCTCAAAAAAAGTCTAAAAAACCAAAATTATTTTCGGTTTTAGGTAATAGAAGGGTAAATAAAGAATCGATTGAAGAAAAGAATATAGATATTGAAATTATTAGAAACCTTACAAAGGAATATGAGCTTTGGGGACCCGAATGGGATAAAAAAGCAGATGAAGTTTCTGACGATATATCGATGTATGATATAAAAAATATTAGATCGGAGATTAGAAGAATCTATAGAAAGTTATAAAGAGAGGAATAATCTTTTTGACTAATATATCTATTTTAAATTATGTTTAGGGAGTGGAATTAATCCGTTAACATAATTCAAAAGGGGGTGATCAGTTGTCTAATTCAAGTAATTTGCTGACCTCCAATAAATCAGCAAAATAAAATCCACGTTGCTGCCATTCTGAGGTCAGCTACTAATTAAAAAGCGCGCTCTTTTGAGCGCGTTTTTTAATTAGACTAACTATTAAAAAATATCTTAATTATATAAGCAAAAGATAAAAATATCGCAAAAATTCCCGGTATTTTTAATCCTCTTTCAAAACAAGGCCTTGAAGCTGCTAGGTGTATATAAATGAGTAATAAACCCGGAATATATTTATTTTGCACTCCTTCAACTTGTACTGATTCAAAAGGTTTAGAAAAAGTCGAAAATATTGATAAAATAAAGAGAGAAGTTAAAAACCATCCTAAAAAGTTTAATAACGGAACATCGTAATAAAGGCTTTTTTTATTCCATTCCCATCGTTTTTCATCAACCGCAATTGGATCTAATACTAAATCTAAAAAAACCATTATTAAGCAAGGAATAATAAAAATAACACCCTGTTCTTTTATTATTATTTTTGGTTCATATTGGTTGATTAAACAGTAAAGATTAATGCTTAAATAAAGGAGGAATGTCCACGCAATTGGTATCAATAATGGAATATTAAATAATGTGGGTCCGGGTGTTAGCTTATGGTTATATTTGTATATTCCTCCAAAAATAAAACCAGTTTTTTCTCCTAGAATTTCTGAAAACAAACTAATAAAAAATACTAAAGTGATAAAAAAAATAGTGTTAAACCAACCCCAATAAATAGAGCTATGATAAATAAGATATAGACAAACTATTAAAACTTGAAAGATTCTAAATTTTTCTGCTTTTTGATAGTTTATATCTAAACCAAAATCTTTTTTTTTATTGAATAATGATACTTTTCCAGTTCTAATAATTCTATATAGAAATGGTACCAATATCACTCCTATGGCGAGCAATAATAAAAAAAAATTAGGCATCCGTACTAAAGTTTTATTCTTAAGCTATGTAGTTTTTTGTAAATAGGTAAGCATTCTTTATAAAATTCTGTATGCTTTTTATCTAATTGAATATTTAAACTTTGATATTTATTAAACCCTGTTGATTTTTCTACGTTTTTATACCAATATTTCCCCCAAACACCATCAGACGTTCTCGTTCCCCTAGGCCAAGATAACATGCTAGAGTAAAATGGTATTTTTAATAAAAGACATAGTTTTTCTAGCATCTCCCGAGGTTTATTTAAGAGATCTTTTGCATCAATAACTATCGGGGGTTTTCCTGTGTTTTTTAAAATATAATCATAAAGTTCAAGCTGCTGTGGATAGCCTAATTGTAGAATATTTTTTATTGAAAATTTATTTTTATAACTAGAAATAACTTCTTTAGGATCTCTAATGAGCAAGCAATTCTCTAAATTTGTTATCCAACTAATATTTTCATCATTAAAAAAATGTTGAGCCATATGTTTTTGGTACCAGATAGATTTTTTTTCTGGAATTTTACTTAAGCATAACTTTACAACGTCATCCCAACTAGAAATTTGAGATTCTAGAACTAAATCTCTGCCTGGATGGTTTGCCTTATTTTGTTTCAAATAGTAAGCATAAAAGGGTTCATCCAAAACAACTGAATCTTTTCGATTCTCAAAAGATCGCATCAAAGCAGTAGAAATATTTCGAGGTCCTGACCACATTGCAATTCTTTTTTGGTTCATGAGCTCAATATTATTTTTTCTATATCCAACAAATACTTTTCTTGTAATAATTTTGTGATTTTTCCTCTATTTCCGTTTCCAATTTTAACACCATCTACTGATACTACAGGTATCACACCTGAGAAGGTTCCCGTTACAAAAACTTCATCTGCTTGATGTACGTCTGCTATTAAAAAGTCTTTTTGATATATTGGTATTTTATATTCTTCGCAAAGTCGAATTATAGAACCACGAGTTATACCATTTAAGCAATGTTCACCCGATGAAGTCCAGACTTGATTTTTTTTAAGAATAAAAAAATTTGTAGAATTACATGTAGAAACAAAACCATTAGGATCTAACATTAAGCCCTCATCCACCCCAAGTTTTTCTGCCTCAATACATGCGGATATACAATTGTGTTTGCTTAATGAATTTATAGTCGGGTCTTGGACGCTATTATCTCTTCTTGTTTTAACTAAGCCTACTGTGATCCCATTTTCAATTACACTAATACTCGCTTTTTTATATTCTGGAATAATTACAATGGAAGGATCTCCGATAGTGACCTTTGGGTGTTGATATGGTGTTGATTTAATTCCTCGAGATATAATAAGTCGAATATGAACATCTGAATTCATATTATTTTGTTTAAGTGTATCATACAAAATTGACTTTAATACTTCGGGCTTCAAACCAATATTCATTGAGATCTTACCTGCGCCTTCATAAAGTCTCTTTAAGTGCTGATCTATATGAATAAGTTTATTTTTATGTAATCTAATACCCTCCCAAACACCATCACCCAGTAAGTATCCACTATCCATCACAGAAATTTTTGCATCATTTCTTTTATAAAATTGACCGTTTACATAAATTTTTATTTTTTCATTTCTCTTATCGATTTTGTAATCATGAGTAGAAGCCATATTAATTCCCTTCTAATTGCCTGAGTCGTTCAAAAAGTATTGCTGATGCTGTTGCACTTACATTTAAAGAATTAATTTTACCTTTCATCGGTATTGTTGATTTAAAGTCACATGATTCTAAAACCATTTTGCGAATTCCCTTACCCTCACTCCCCAGAACAATGATGGTTTTACCACCATACTTAATATCAAACCATGGCTTTGCATTGATGCTATTTTCAATTCCTATTAGCCAAAATCCATCAGATTTAAATTGCTTAAATATATTTCTTATATTTACAACTTCGTAGATTGGCATATTCACAAAAGCACCTTGGCTTACTTGAAGAACTGTTTCATTGATTGGAGCAGAATGATGTTTCGGGAACACTATTCCATCAATACCCGCGCATTCTGCAGTTCGAATAATTTGCCCAAAATTCTGAGGGTCTTCAACCTGATCTAAAACGAGTAAGCAAGCATTTTCTTGATTTTCAAAACTTGGTATCTCTTTTCTAATAATATCGCCCGAAAACGTTATGGAAATTCCTTGAGACCTCTTTTCTAGATATTTTTGGTTAAATTGATTTTTATTCATTCTATTAATTTTTTCATCTTCAATCAAAAGTTCAATTTTTTTTTCTTTTAAGGCTCTACTATTTTCCATCAGATCTATATTAATTATATTAAACTTTTTAGATTTTAAAATTGCAATCGAGTTATTTATACCGAATAATGTAAAAGTATTATTATTTATTTTTTTCATTTTATATAAATTATTGAAATTGTTTATTGAAATTTAAATAAAAGATATTGATTAATGGTTTATTAAAAGAATATATAGTGTAAATTTTTAATGTAATTGGGCCCATAGCTCAACGGTTAGAGCACCAGACTCATAATCTGTTGGTTCGGGGTTCGAATCCCTGTGGGCCCACCAAAGAAAACCCGCTCAAATGAGTGGGTTTTTATATTATTGTATAAAAATAAAATTATGAGTATAAAAATTTTAGCATTTTTGATTACTATCTAGTTAAGCTATAGTTTAAATGCACAAGAAATTGAAACTGAATTGCTTTGTAGTTTTCTAAAAAAGTTAGAACTTAGGAATTTAAGGACCATTTCTTAATTTTAAACTATGCACATTGTATTAATCAATTTTCTACAAGAAAATATTCGGCAATGTATTATATTTATAACGATTAATAATATATAATGAACATTTATATAAAATTATAAGGACTCTTTATGAAAGCTCTTTTAACAAATATTATTTTAAGTAGTTATTTATTTTCAATCGGTGGAATAATAATCTTTAATGATGGAACAACAATTGAAGGCAATATCAAATCCGTTAGTCTGGAAGCTATTAATATTATTCCAATGGGGCTTACGTTCGCTGAAGATATTAGAATTGAAAATGTTGATTCTCTAAAATTAGATGATGGAAATATTTTAGTTGAAAACAGCAACGTTGTTTACCTTTATTTAAATGGTGAGTTTTTAGAACCAACTAGAACCTCGAATGAAAAAATTATTGAAAATGATTATGAGATGGAATATGTACTGGTACCAAATTGGAGTATTAATGTATATACAGGTCACCCTATCTTTGGAGCTAAGTCCTTTGAAGAATATGATGATTGGACTTTTTTAAATGGTTTTTCAGTTGGTTCCCCAATCGGAATTTTTGCGGGTGATTTTTTTATGAATGTGATTTTTGAGTTTGCAAGATATAACTTTAAACAAAAGAATTCGCTTAATGGTCAGTCTTTTGGTGGATCAGCTCTACAGTTAGGAATAAGCCCTGGTTTTTTTGTCGGGGCTGCGAGTATTAGTTTATCTGCCTGTACTGGAGCATATCAAACAGAAGGTCAAAAATGGAAAACTGGTTTCATTGCTGGCGGTAGTATTGACATACCATTCGGTCCTTTTCTTATAGACAGATATGGTGATACAGAAATTATTGAAAGTCTAGAAGAATATCTCGAATCTATTGAATTAAGGATTACCACTAGAAGTAATCTAATTCAAAAACCTGATGGGGCAACAGGATGGCTTGATGCTGGGATTTCAATAGGATATGAGTTTTAAAAAAATCTGTTATAATATAAATCTTAATTTTTATGATTTTATCATTTAAAAGAAATTCATTATTTTGCTTTTTGTTCGTATCCTTATCAGCTCAGGATCAAGCATATATGGGTGATCTTTCATTTAATTATAGTGGAACTGCCAATAATTCTTTTACTTCTATCATGGGAGATTCAATGAGGACAACCATTGCTTATAATCAAGACAATGGTGACTCTTCATACTTTCTCTTCGCAGCAATCACACAACAAGACAGTAACGAGTTTGATTTATTCTTAACAGCTTTAAGAGATACAGTATTTCCTTTGCAGTCACGTTCTTGGAATATTCCGGGGGAGGGTGAAGAAGATAACCCACTGAGTCTTGAAGCTGTATTGGTTTTAATGCCTGGGCTTGACTCATCTTTTGTTCTGAACTTTTTTAATACATTTTCAGATACATCTGAAAATCAAGGTTCTGATGAATTATTCGCAGAAATTTTCAACTCACTTAGTGATCAAATGTACCTTGGTCTCCAAGGAAATATTGTAGTTGAAATACTCGAAGATAGCACAATAGAAGGAAATTTTAATTCTACGCTTTTCAAACCAGCATTCCATATCCCCCCACATTTCATTACAATTGGGGATGGTCAATTCTCTTTCAACAGGCTTATTAATACACCTGCCTTGGGAATTGAAAATACTCCTGAATCACAATCATTCTATTTAATTAAAGCTTATCCAAATCCATTTAATCCAATAGTAAACTTGGAATTTATGGTTGAATTAGAAGAAACTATCTCCTTGAAAATTTATGATTTGAAAGGACAGCTTGCGACCTCTGTATTTGAAGGGAATATAAAGCCAGGACTACAAAGATTACAGTGGAACGCAACAAGATTTTCTAGTGGAATCTATTTTTCTGTTTTTAAAAGTCAATCACGTACTATAACAAAAAAAATCATACTAAATAAATGACAAAAACTATTCAGTTAAAATATCATGAAATTGTAAATGAATTTTTATTATTGCAGTGGGAGGATGATACTGAAAACATTCTTGAATTAAAATCAATGCGAGATAACTGTCCTTGCGCTAATTGTTCAGGAGAAAAAGACGTTTTTGGAAATGTGTATAAAGGCCCACCTCAATCATTGAATACAGAGAGTTATACATTAAAAGGTATCCAGCCAGTCGGGCATTATGCAATTCGTCCTTTTTGGAATGATGGCCATCGTGATGGAATTTACCCTTTTGAATTTCTGAAAAAGTTATGCGACGTTTTAGATAAATAATTAGTCACTTAATGATTAAAAAAAAACTTAGCGTTTCTCTTTTTTACTCTTTTTTATTCTTTTTTATTTCGTTCCAGAGTCTTTATGCTACAAGAAAATCAATTCGTGAGATTCTTTTAGCAGGAGAGATAATAAACCCTGACAATGAAATATCCGGAATGGACTGGTATAAAGAACAACTTTATTTACTTCCTGAGAATGCCACAGATTACCTCTTTATAATCCCCAAAAAACAGATTGAAGAACATCTTTTATCAGATAACCCTAAAGCTATAATTCCAAAAAAAATAAAATTAATATCTCCAGACTATCAATCTTTGATTAAAGGATTTGATGGTTTTGAAGCTATTGCTTTTAAAGATGACAAAGTAATCTTAAGTATTGAAGTAAAAACAAAAAATAATAAAATGACCGGTTATATTGCTTGGGGTACTTGTAATACTAAAACAAATGAACTTCATTTTGAAAAACAAGACTTAAAAGAGATTACGACGCCAATTCAAGTTGAAAATATGGCTTTTGAAAGTATCATAATTCACAAGAATAATGCTATTTTATTATATGAAGCGAATGGGGTAAATCTTCAAAAAGATATAAAACATTTTAAAATTTCTTTAGATGATTATTCCTTATCAAAGATAGATGGATTCAATATTGAATATCGTATTACAGATGCAACAACACTCGACTCCAATAATAAATTTTGGTGCATAAACTATTTTTGGCCAGGGGAAAAGGATAAGTTGAATCCCGGAAAAGATATTTATTTAGAAAACAACTCAAGAAATGATCATTTAAAATCCATTGAACGTATCATAGAATTAGAAATAAAAGATGAAATAATTTCAATGTCTGGTGCAGATCCTATCAAACTCGTTTCAGAGAATGACGCTTCTCGTAATTGGGAAGGAATTGTACGTTATGGAAAAAATTCTTTTTTGATTGTAACTGATAAATATCCAAAAATGATTCTAGGTTTAGTTAAAAACAATTAGGGAAAATTATATGATTTTAAAAATTTTATTATCAAACTTATTTTTACTCTCAACCGTTTTAGGTTGGGGAAAAACAGGTCATCGAATTACTGGAAAAATTGCGGAAAAATATCTAACAAAAAATGCTAAAACTCAAATTAAAAAACTTGTTGGACATCATGATATTTCTAGAATGGCTAATTGGGCGGATGAAATCAAATCTGATCCTGGTTGGAAGAAAGCAAACGATTGGCATTATTGTACAATTCCGGATAATGAAAAATATGAGTTTCAAGAAAAAAATGGTAAAGCGGTCGAAAAAGTAAATGAATTCATAGAGCTACTAAAAAATAAAAAAACGCCCCCTGAAGAAAAAAAAATAGCGTTAAAATTTTTAATCCATGTGGTTGGGGATCTTCATCAACCTCTCCATGTTGGTAATGGAAATGATCGGGGAGGTAATAATATAAAAGTTCAATGGTTTGGCGAGAAAACAAACATTCATACAATTTGGGATTCTAAGCTAATTGATTTCCAAAAACTTAGCTATACTGAATACGCTAACTATTTAACTTTAAATGAAGACCGTAGTCAAATTAGCAAATGGCAAAAATCTGAAGTATTAGATTATGTGTATGAATCACAAAAGCTTCGTAAACAGTGTTACGAATTTTCAGAGAAAAATCTCAAGTGGGAATATTTTTATAAAAGTAAAACTCTTTTAGAGAATCGACTTCTACAAGGTGGTGTACGATTATCAGGCGAGTTAAATAGAATATTTAAATAGAGTTATTTTTTACCCTGAGAGGCAACCTTAGCTTCTTTTTTTTTGACAAGATCTTGATCCCCTAAATAGTAACTCTTAATTGGGTGCAAATCTTTATCTAATTCGTAGATTAGAGGTGACCCCGTAGGGATATTTAATTTTAAAATTTCATCATCCGAAACATTATCTAAGAACTTAACTAATGCCCTTAAAGAGTTTCCATGGGCAACAATAAGCACATTTTTCCCATCTTTTAAATCTTTTTTAATATACTCATTCCAATAAGGAAGAAACCTTTTCACAGTATCTTCCAAACACTCTGATAATGGTAAATCATTATTATTTAACATGCTATATTTATTATCAAACCTTGGATGTCTTTTATCATCGTAATCTAATGCTGGGGGAGGATTAGTATAACTTCTCCTCCAAATATGAACTTGTTCATCTCCATACTTTTTAGCCGTTTCAGATTTATTTAATCCTTGGAGTGCTCCATAATGCCTTTCGTTCAACCTCCAATCATATTTAATGGTAATCTCGTTGGAATCTATTCCCATCTCACTTAAACATATATGCATCGTATTATTAGCTCTTTTCAACAATGATGTATGAACTGTATCAACAAGTAAATTTTCTTTTTTGATTAGTCTCCCTGATTCTCGAGCCTCACCTTCACCTTTTTTTGTAAGCTCAACATCAGTCCAACCTGTAAATCTATTTTCTAAGTTCCATTGACTTTCACCATGCCTTAGAAGAATTAGTTTTTTCATATTATTTAATTTTAATTTAAAAAGTGGACAATTTTATTAATAAAATTTGTTAATCTATAACGTATAACAAAAGAACTTTTATAAAAAACTTAATATGTGTGGCAGAAATACTTTAACGAGTAATATAAAATCTATTACTAAAGAGTACTCAATTGATACTTGTGAATTTGATAAGCTCAAAGCTCAATATAATATCTCTCCATCCTCACATACTCCAGTATTAATATATAAAAACAAAACAAGAGTTTTGAAAAAAATGAGATGGGGATTAATTCCACAATGGGCATCCGAAACATCGATTGGAAATCAGATGATTAATGCTCGTTCTGAAACTATTTCAGAAAAGCCTTCTTTCCAAAATTTAATCCAACAGAATCGATGCGTAGTTTTTTCTAGTGGATACTTTGAGTGGAGAAATCTTAATGGAAAGAAACAACCATATTATATTACTAATAAAAGAAGACTCTTTTCATTTGCAGGCCTATGGAGTAAGTGGGAATCAATAAATAAAGACGTGATTTATAGTTATACCATTATCACTACCAAATCAAAAAAAAATCTTTCTCAAATACATCACAGAATGCCTGTTATTTTAAAAAATAGTGATGTGGAAATGTGGATTAATCATACAAAATATAATTTTAATATTGTGCGAGAATTATTGAAACCCTATTCAAATAATCTTTATTATCATAATGTTTCACCCTTTGTGAATTCTACAAAGAATGACACAATAAGATGTATTGAGGAAATTAAAAACCCCAATACTATTAATCTATTTTAATTAAAACTCTAATTCAAAACCACCAACCGGTATAAAATCAAAATATCTAATAGGTTCTACTTCTGCTGACTCTGTACTCCAAAAATAGGTTTCTACATTCTTTCGATTGTATGCATTCCAAAGTTCTATATATGTTATTAAATTCGATTTTGAAAAAATATACCTTTTTTCATACCTAATAAATAAAGAATGATATTCTGGAGTTCTACTTTGATTAAACTCATCATTAAAAATAACCTCTTCGCCCAGATATATAGAAGCTTCCTCATTTATTCGAGAGTAAGGTCGTCCACCAAAATATGACCATCTAAGGGATAATTCCATTCTATTATTTGGACGATACCCACCAATTATATTTATAATATACTGATAATTGTAATTACGATTTCTTTTCTTACCTGTGTTATCTTTAAACGTTGAATTAAAAAATGTACCTCCAACTAGACCGTATAGATTTTGTGCTCTTTTCTTTTGAAGTAAAACTTCTAATCCTATTGTATTTGATTTCCCAATTGATTCAATTCCACTATAGAGTTTTAATTCATCTAATAAAAAGGTTGGGTCCTCAAATTGATCATTTAAGCTTAGCAAGGGAGCATTACTATAGTATTTTTTGTATACGGAAAAAGTTAATTGAGAACTTTCTCCAATGATCCGCTCTAAGGATAACGAATGTTGAACACTTTGAATACTACTCAATTTATTATCTTTTAATGAAAGGTATATTTCAGGCGGGTTTTGTCTATAAATTCCTGTATTAAATATTAAGTTCGTCAAATTAAATAGTTGGAAATCAACATTTATTCTTGGTGAAAACAAAATTTTGTTTTCATAATCATTATGATCAAATCTTAAGCCACTTGATATTATAAATCTATCTATCAAAGTATTCTTTGCCGAAAAAAAAGTACTCCAGTTATTAACTGAAATTTTTGTATTTATTTCTAAACCTTTACGACTTCTTAATAGATCATAATCTGAAATATTAGAAATCCATTCAAAACCATAATCAAAACTAATCTTATCACTGAATTTTTGATGGTTAATATTCCGGAATGATTTATTGATTGAATTATTAAAATTACTAAAACTCACACTATCTGTCTCCATCTGATTTTGGATCAGATAAAATTTATTTTCAGTGTTTTCACTTGAATATCCAAAACTTGTGTTAGAAAATGCTTTTTTGCTCCATGTTTTTTGAAAATTTATTCCTATGGTATTTTTATAATTCTTAACCTTTCCAAAATTACTTTGTTTTTCTTCTCTTGCATCTTCAAGTTTTCTATTGTAAACACTATTCCCACTTATAGAAAGTAATGTTACTTTATTAAAGTTGTCTGGCTTAAACGTTATTTTCCCTTGAAAATCATTATAGCTGGGTAACCCACCTGCATTTATTAAATCTGAAATTATATTTAAATAACTTTTTCTATAGGATGCGATATATGAACTCCTAGATGTAAGTGGGCCCTCAACCAATGCGCCTAATCCTCCTAAACCTAACCCTACGTTTAATTCTAATTTTTGATTATTACCTTCCTTATAGTCTATTTCACCATAGCTAGAAAGCTTGTTCCCAAACTTTGATGAGAAACCATTTGCATAAAAATCTAAATTTTGAACCAATTCAGTGTTTATTATACCAATAGGTCCATTCGATCTACCATCGCTTGTATTGAAATGAGATATACTCGGAATATGAATATTATCAATTATAAAACCATTTTCTGTTGGCCCACCGCCTCTTACCATCATATCTTGTCTATTTTCGCCAACACTTGCAACGCTTGGAAGACTATTCAAAACTCTACTAATTTCTTGCCCTGAACCTGGTGCTCTCCGAATCTCATCATTACTAAAAGAAACGAACTGAAATTCATCAACTATTGACTTTGAATAAAAAGAGTTTTCTACAATAATATTTTTAAAATTCAATACTGTGGGCTCCATCGATATATTTAAAAAGTCATATGCATTTGGCCTAACCCATACATCAGATATCTTTTTAGTTTTGTATCCCATATAGCTAGTAGAAATAATATAATAATTTTGTGGAATATTATTAATAGTAAAATACCCATCCAAATCCGAGACTGCCCCAAAAGCTGTTCCATTAATCGATATATTAGCTCCTGGAAGTGGAAGTTTATTTTCAGAGTCAATAACCTGCCCTTTTAGAATTCCATGTGAAATGTTTTCCGAAAAAACTATATTAAAGATCATTATTTTTATTAAAATAAATTTAATATTTATCAAACTTAAAATATTACCTAATAATTGAAAAAATAAATTATGGTTAAAAAATTTCTGGAAAATCTATATCAAATATAGCGGGGATTTTATCTTGAAGGTTTACTCCAAAAACTAATCCTATTGTAGTCCAATATGTTTTTGTGTCTTTATTTATTACTCCTGAAACGTAATGGAATTGAGTATTTAAACCAATCATTAAAGGTGTAGGTAAAAGATAAAATGCCATTGTATTTGCAATTGTGATTCCATAACCTGGTGAGACAAGTCCGCCTCCAACTTTTATACCCGTTTCAAGAGTAGGTGGTATAAAAGTCCAACCCAACCTTGGGTTTATCTGGGCTGTTAGATAATATGATATTGTTTCAATTTTTTCTTGTTCAATAGCATAATCAAAATCAAACTTATTGATTTCTAAGCCAATATCAATTGGGCTTTCACCGATATTAAATAATTTCCTACGGCCAAAAGAAAATGCATAGTTTATTCCACGTTCATAATCTGAAAGTGTCTTTTCAACAAAAAATGGTTGCCCATAAGATAGTGTAAGATAAGACTTTGGTGATGAGCCAAGTATCGAGTCTTGAAGAGCAATTTTAGCCTCTCTTGCTAATTTTTTTGCCAGCTTTTTTTCTTCTTTTGCTTTTTCTTTTTCAACTTTTGCTTGGTTTTTAGCATAATCCTCTACTTCTTTTGTTTTTTCGATTGCTCCTAATGTTGCAGTTGCAGCCGCAGCTTCTAAACGAGCAAGTTCAGCCTCTCTTTCAGCATCATACATTTGCTCAATTGCTTTTTGTGCATTGTTTTTCGCTTCATCCATTTTTTTTGTAAATGATTCAATATTTTTAGCTTGTTTTTCAGCTGTTTTTAGGATTTTTTCGGTTTCACGTGCTAATTCATCTGCTTTTTCTAATTTTTCTTTTGCTTTTATTAAGTTTTCATTTGCTAAAGCTAATGCCTCTTCAGCTCTTTTTGAAAATTCAATAGCAAGGTTAATATTATTTATGTCTTTAAGCCCATAATCAATAATTTTTTCACCATCCCACTCATACCTATAAGAATATTTGTCAGGTTTCTGATATGGAATTATTTTCCTTTCTAACTCCTTATTCTCTGCATTTGTAATCACTCTAATTGTTTCCTCATTTTTTCGATCATGTAAAAATTCAATTACTTTAATTAAGTTATTTTCTGAATTAAAATATTGAACCATCCTCAAAAAAGAGCCTTTTTCCCAAAATAATAAGTGTCTACCTACAAAATTTTCATCAGAGTCAAAATAAGAAGATTCTACTACCTCAGAGATAATAGCATCATTCTTTTCGAAAGTATAATTAAAAATATAAGAAAAGTATTTAAAACCTATTTCATCTCTAAAATATACTCTTTTAGGCCTACCATCACTTCTACTTTTAAAATCTGCGATCCACCCGGGTCTAACATAGCTGAGTTGATTCGCATATAAAAACTTGTCAAGTCTTGCAGTATTTCCAACAGTATGAAATTCAACTTTATATTCAGACCTTGCTCCTGATTTTGACCAAATAAAATGATATGTTTCTTTTGCAATACGATCTTTGCCATATTTTATAACTTTTTTAATTCTATTATCTTTATTGTATTCTACCTGGAAATATTGCTGACCATAAAAACTTTGCGGCTCTCCTTTGAGATCTAAAACTCTTCTATAAGGGTTCCAATATTTATAATATGAAATAGTTTTTTGAGTGGGAATAACTTCTGCCGTCTTTTCTAAACCAAACAAAAAAGAGGGAATATTTATAATAGAGAAAAAAAGAAAACAGTATAAAATAATTCTCAGGCTAAACCCCATGCCATTAAAATGATCATTGTTAGAAATAGCGAAAAGCCAACAAATCCACCTGTTTTAAAACGATTATTAAAATCAATAACCTCTCTATCTAAAGTTTGATAATTCAAGGCGATTGTTTCATGCTTCCCCTCATCAACATATATATCAAGCCGTCCCATAACTAATATATCGTTTAACATTTTATCTTTACTTGTCAATGAATTTGCATCTTGCGAGTAGTCATTAGAGAAATACCCAACTTTATGCCATCCCGGAAGAACATCAATATAATTTTTAAGAGGAGAATACCCCACTAATTGATTATCTACATAAATGGGTAGATCTTTGGTATCACAGAGAATTTCTAATGTTGTTCTTTGTCTAGAGTCTTTCCATGAAGATGGATGATTTTTTTTTTGTGCTTTTTTTAAATCAGGGAATACAAATGACGGATTTACTTCTTTTTTTTCAATATAATCCGAGTATGTCAATAAAAGAAGAACTTCTTGTCCTTGATCATCAAGCATTACATCAAACATTCCAATACTTCTATTTGTTTGTATTGATAGTTGGAGAGAATTCTGTGACCAATTTTGCTGGACGTTTTGAATGGGATATGTGATCAACTCCTCAAAGAAATTTGGCTCTGGCCTAATAATATTATAGAAATTAATAATAAACCAATTTTCCTGTTCAATCCAGCTGGAAACATCTGCTCTTTCTATATAGCTTGAAAATAAAAACTCTATTTTAAGTCCAGTTTCAGTAGGTTGAGTTTTAGAAGATAATAAAACTGGAATATCTTGAGAAAATGATATTACTGAGAAAAGGAAATAAACAATAATCCCCCGAAAAAAAATTATCGGGAAGAAGTATTTCATTTTAGAATTATTCTTCCTCTTCTTCAATGGGAAGATTAATTCTGATTTTTTGAGTTCTTCCTTTTGGAACATAAACATCTTGATAATCAGGAATAGCCATTGAAAATTGTGGAGGAGATGCATTTGGATTGACGACACGAACACGATGCCACCCAGGATTAACCGCTAATTTTTTAGGTATAGGTGTTGTTCCAATCAATGCCCCATCAATAAAAACATTTGCACCTTCTAGATTACAAGAAAGCTTAAGAAATGTTTTTCGTTTGGATAAGTCTGGTGGCAATAAACTGATTTCTCCAGAGTTTTGTAACTTTCTCGTAACTCGTTTTACTTGAGTTGTAACAGGTTTTTGATTTAAAAGTTCTTTTGCCGTTTGTTTTTGTTTTTGAATTAAACTTCCGAAGGAGTTATCCATGACAACTCGATTCTCTTTTGTATAAATTTCTTTTGTTATCTCACTTGTTCCTTCTGGAGAAATCTCGTTCTCATATTTTCTGGTAATTTTCATAGTAGCTTCACCTGCTAAAGCCCTGAATAATTCTCTTTGAGTGCCTTGACCAACAATTCCGTCAACATTTTCGTTATTAAAACCTCTATCAAGTTGAAACTGCATAACTGCTTCTTCTGTTGCTAATCCAAAATCGCCATCGACTCCATTACCAAAAACTCCTGAAGATCCTAAATAGTACCCTAGTGAGACTAGCGCATTTTGTAAAGCTTTAACTTCATTTGGTCTTTTGATACCGATCGACAATAAACCCTTATCTAGAATAAATGAAATGTCTATTGGTCTGCTACTAATCTTCTCTGTTTTAGTAAGAGGTGGAGGGCCACTTATTTCTAATTTTTTCTTTTTAACAATAAGCGGTTTAGGTTCTTCTGTTAATGGACTCTCTATTTCATTTAAGTCTTTTATATCAGATTCATTTGATCTTGAAATTTGACTTCCCTCAATTTGGGTAAGGTCATTTTTAGCTTTATCTGGTTCATCTTCAGTTGAGTACCAATTGTTATACCATACAAAATACTTTTCTGATCCGTATTTCTCTTTTGCATAAACAAAAGAATCATAAAAAGGAGAGCCTTTTGCTTCGTTCTTAGGTAAAGAGAAAACCCTGTTATTATTAAAACCTTCAGACATTTTTACTTCTGATTTCATACTATCATTTAAAGATTCCCACACTTGAATTAAAATTACTCTACTCGCATTTGAATGGAATATTTCGAAATCTTCTATTGGTCTTTCAAATAAATATCCTAACTGCACAGACTCGTTATTTTCTGTTATTTCTATATCTAACAGCGGTGGTTCAAAAGTGATATAATCTCTTGAGCTAGAGCTTAATTGAGTCCCATTTAAAGTAATATAGAACCAATTTTCTTGCCCTGACCACCCTGCTATGTTTTCTGAGTCTAATACAGAACTAGTAACAATCCTTAACAAGGTCCCATTACTCTTCTTGTGAGTGGTAATTAATTGAACTTGATTTGCCCAAATAATTGAAAAGAAGAAGAGCACTTTAATGCTTAATATTTTAGTATATGTGTTTCTAAATTTCATTTAATTCTTTTTGTAGATCTGCTAATTTATTCAACTCTTGACTAGAATCCTGCCCTTTTGATTCTTTTTCTCTAATTTGCATCCGAACATCTTTAATCTTCAATTTAATTGGTTCTGATTTTAAGATCTTTAAACAATCCGTTACAATTTCTTCAGTTAAAATATTTTTTTCTGATTCAAACAGTATTTGAGCAATTGAATTACGATCATTAACATCAGTAAAATATTCTATTAACGATGATGATTTTACTGCTGAATTTTCATTAAATAAATAACCAGCTAGTTTTTTTAATAATTTATTTGTGAAAACATTAATTGGAATATGGATTTTTGCATAATCCCTCACCTTACTATCATCATTAAGAAGTAACCTTATTAATTCAACTTGGGCTTTTTCAATTCTTGTTGTAAATGAAGTTAACTGTTTAGTTGATTCATCTTTTTTCGTTTGATATGTAGTCCTTATCTTTTGAGTCTTCATTGTTCGGATTAGATCTTTTGGGTCTACTTGTAATTTTTCTGATAATATTCGAAACATTTCATTTTTTATTATACTATCATCAATACTAGAAATCTCTTTGGTTATTTCAATTATATATTTTCGCCGATCTGCTCCTTCCAACGACAAAGCATTATTATAGCTTATGTGATAACTAAGGTACGTTTCAGGCGAATTTATCTTTTTTAAAATATTTTCATTTTTTTCCTTAGAAATCCAATCATCTGGATCTTGGCCTTCTGGGGGACGCACAATTAAGGGTTCTAATCCAGATTTTAATAAAACCCATCCTGCTTTTATAGCAGCACGTGCACCTGCTGAATCACCATCATATAATAAAATTACTTTCTGTGTTATTCTATTCATTACTGCAGCATGTCGTGCATTGAAAGATGTTCCGGAAACTGCAACTACATTTTTAATTGAGTTTTGATAGAGTTTAAGGTAATCCATATAACCCTCAACTAATATTGCATATCCTTCACTTCGAATTGAATTTCTAGAAAAATTTAATCCATAAAAAACATCGCTTTTTTTATAAAGAGGTGTCTCTGGAGAGTTTAAATATTTTGCGATATCTTCAATTCCATAAATTCGACCCCCAAAAGCAATTGGTTTGCCTGAATGGTGAAAAATGGGAAACATCACTCTTGATCTAAAACGATCAAATATCCCTTTATCGGAACTGATAAATAGACCAGATTGTATAATTTGAGACTGAGTAAAACCTTTTCCTTTACATTTAATAACTAGCTGGTCCCAGCTATTCATAGCAAAGCCAATTTTAAATTGTTTAATTATATCCTCAGTTAGGCCTCTTCCAATCAGATAAGACAGTACACTCTTATTCTTAGAAGAAAATAAATTTTCCTGGTAAAGAGAGATCGCAATCTCATGAAGTTCATATAGAGATGAAAACAATTCATTTGAACCTGACTCTTTTTCCACTTCAATTGGTATGTTATACCTCTCTGCTAAAATCTTTATTGCATCAGGGAATGGTACTTTTTGATATTCCATTATAAAAGAAAATACATTTCCTCCAGCACTACAACCAAAACAGTGATATATTTGTTTTGCTGGAGCTACACTGAATGAGGCAGTTTTTTCTCCATGGAATGGGCATAATCCAAAAAAGTTCGCACCTCTTTGTTTTAGATCAACATATTGGGAGACAACATCAACTATATCAGCAGAATCTCTAACTCGATCTATAATATTTTGAGCTATTTTCATTTTAAGGCTTAGTTAATTTTTTTATATATGATTCGCTGACCATTACAGGATCTTCCCAATTAAAAAATGAAACCGTAGAAATTCTTAGATCATTCCCAATTACTGCTAGGCGTGAATTTTGATTAATGAAGCTAGTCCATTTTTTCAGAGGTAAAATTGCTATAATCCAGACAAGAACAATAATCATACCGCTCCCTTTCAATGCACCAAAAAAGAGTCCCAATAATCGGTTCATCAACTGATTCCCCTGCGATAAAAATGCAATTTTAATAAGTTTTGTAAAGAACCGTGCGGTGAATATTATAGAGATGAATAAGATTGAAAAAGAGATAAAAATAGAAAGCCAATATTCTATTTGCATAAATTCCGTTACTTTTCTTGATAAGTCTGAACTTTTAGAAATTGATATTAGAATTGCAACAATAAGTCCCAGTAACCTACCGAGTTCTTCTATTAGACCATTTTTAAAACCTTGATAACCCCATAATAGAATAAATGCAATGGCAACACCATCTAATATTCCAAACATTTAACTCAGTAATTCTCTCAAAATTTTATTGGCCATTTTCCCATCTATTGAACCACCACCATTTTTCATTATGTGAGGCATAATTTTCCCAATCTGAGATATATCTGTAACGCCTATTTCATCAATTAGTTTTATGATTAGATTTTTTGTTTCCTCTTCGCTCATTGATTTAGGAAGATACTGTTCTAAGATTTTTAATTCAGCGGACTCTTTCTCAGCTAAATCTTTTCGGTTTGCTTTTTCATACATCTCGTAAGACTCTTTCCTCTGCTTAACAAGCGTTTTAATAAGATTCAAGCCTTCAAGGTCAGATAAAACTTTACCTGAGTTGATTTGCTTATCTTTTAATTTCGAGAGTAATGTTCTTAATGTCCCTGTTTTAGTTTTTTCTTTTTTTTTCATTGCTTCGTACATGTCAGCTTTAATCTTCTCAATAAAATCCATATTAACTATTATCAACCCTTTTCATTCCTAAAAGTAAATGATCTTTGTTGTTTCAAAACCTATAAATCTACGTCCATTTGTTTTACATGCAATCGCAACATCACCATAACCCATAAATGGATCAAGCACCCAATTAAGCTTAAAACTGCTGGCTTTCAAAATTCTTTCAAACAGCTTTTGGGGATAGCGGCCATCATTTTCTGGAATGTGAGGAATATCAATCCATAAGTTCGATTCAAAAAAATCCACGGATATCTCTTGACCATGTGTGTTTGGACTCGCAGGTTTTTGATTGAATAAGAACCCTTCAGTTTTCGTTGCAAACCAAATATCCGAAGTATGATTTTTCCAAGTTTTACTATCATCTTTACTATCAGTTTTACGCCATGTAATTCGAGATTGTATTTTAAAAAAACTACTTAGCAGGCCTTGATACATTCCAGAATATTGCCAAGGAGAAAATATATATATCCCTCCTGTGTTTTTCAAAACTCTATATGCTTCCTCTAGCCAGAGACCATTCCATTCATAATACTGTTGAAGTGTTTTACCTTGCTCGCTATCAGTTGAATTATTCCACAAATCCTGAGGTGGGTCTGCAATAATTAAATCTATTGATTGATCTGGTAACTGACGAATCCCATCTAAGCACTTTGAAAGAAAGATTCCTTCTGACATTGTCTCTGGAGTCATTTTAATATCTTCTACAGTTCTAATCGCTGGAAGATATTTATTCAAATCATCGATATTTAAACCAGGATAAGTCTCTAGAGGATTTGGTGAAAAATCAGATATTGTTTTTTCCGTGTTATTTGGCATGGTAAAATCTAAAAAAAAATAATTAAAGTTTTTATATTATGTTTAATTTTTTAAAATTCATACTTGCTTAAATTAAGAGGTGAAAACAAAGCCTAATATATTGTTTCTCTGCACAGGAAATAGCTGTAGGTCTCAAATTGCAGAGGGCCTTATGAAAAATTTATGTATGGAAAAATTTAATGTATTTAGTGCTGGAACTGCTCCAAGTAAAGTTAATATCCATGCAATCAAAGTTATGGATGAATTGAATATTGACATCAGAGATCAAAAATCAGAAAATGTTGACTTATATCATGAAAAGACCTTTGAATTTGTAGTTACCGTATGCAACGATGCAAAAGATCAGTGCCCTAATTTTTCAGGAGGTGGAGAAAAAATACATTGGCCTATCACCGATCCTTTTTCTGGTTGGGATTACGATCAAAAACAATTAAATAACTTTAGAAAAACACGAGATTCAATTAAAGAAAAAATTGATCTCTTTTTAAATACCTGGAGCATGAAAAATGACTAAAAGAACTTCTTTTTTATTATTCTTTTTTTCACTTTCGTTTGGAGGAGAGGTTTCTACCTCTATTTCAGAAGAAATTGTTAATGAATACTTTACTATTGTTGGTAGCCATCAAATATTTGCAGGGAAAAAAGAATCTCAATCCCTTTGGTCTATTAAAAATCCACGTGTCAAATTTAGAGCAGGAAAAGCAGAATTCTTAGCTACTGTTTTATTTGAAAAAGACAAAATTAATATTAAAAAAGATATTAAGAAAGAGATTGAAGTCATTTATAATGATAAAAAAAATGAATTACAGCTTTTAATTAAAAATGCTGTTGTCAAGATGGAACGTCGTGGAAAAGTCCTTGGTAAAGTTGACCTCGGCTTAATATACCAGACCGGTTTAGTTTTTTCAGGGCCAAAACCAGCTATTGAATCTTTTAAGATGAAAACTCGTTTAGGAAAAATAAGATTTGATATATTAAATAGTGAGCAGAATATTTTCTACGAAGAAGGTTCAATCCGTTTCACAATGAATCTTGATTATGAGATATTATAATTAATGAAGATCTTAATGGTAAAAACACCTTTATCCGGATGGTGGAGAACAGGAGTGCCAAAATATAAAGATAACCCAGCAATGCAAGAAGGAAGAATTCCTAATTCAAAAATTTTAGCTTCAGAAAGAAAAAGACTTAAAAATATAATAAATAAAACAGAGCATGAGTTAATTGAAATAGACTTTCCAAAAGAACTAGATCAAAAAGAACCTGGCCACGATTTTATTTTTATAAGAGATCCTTTTATTTCTAATCAAAAAGGAAAAATTGTTATTTTACGATCAGGGGAGCCTCTTCGGCGCAGAGAGAACGATATTGTAAAAAATATTTTAGAAGAAATGGGCTATGTAACTACATCAATTCCTGATAAAAAAGGCATTCGAGCAGATGGAGGAGAGTTTTATTTTTGTAGAGAAGGAGATTATCTTTTTTCGGGGATTCAGAGAAACACACGTAAAGGAATCGAATCAACTGCCGAAGCTCTTGAAGCAAAAAAACTACTAATTCTTGACGGGCTAGGATACCACCTAGATACCTTTTTTACTCCGGTATTACATAAAAATGGTACGCTTGCTGCACTAATAGTATGTTCTAAAATATTATCTATACAATCAAAAAAAGACCTCATCTATTTTTCAGAAACAGAGGATATTCCTGTTTTTGAAATACCTCCAATGGATGCAATTGGAACAAGCAAAAAACTCGGAACATTTGCAGTAAACGCCCTTCCTCTTCCCGGATTGCTTATAAGACCAAATAACTTTACAGATTCTAGTCTAGATCAAAAATTATCAGATTTAGGAATAGAATGTATTGTAACACCAACAAGCCAATTCCAGCTTAGCGGCGGCTCTATTCATTGTGTGACGAACGAGCTATAAAAAAGGGCATACGAAGATGCCCTTTTAAAATTATAAAATAATGAATAGCTTAAAATGCCATTCCTACTTTGAACATTGCTTGTGCAAAACCTTTAGACCCATCATATACATTTTCTGCAATTGTATATCTCAAGTTAAAATGAGTATCAAGCACTAAAACTTTAAAACGCAGGCCTGCTTGGACATGCAATCCACTTGCATCAATTGTATTATCTTTGAGATAATCTATTAGCTTCTCCTCCAGCTTATTAGATTCTGGATCAAGAGTCGCTAAATCCTGACCTTCAAAAAGCTCCTGCACCATGCCAATGCTAGCTCTTGGAGTTGAAGTGTGCCCATTAACACCTACTCCAGCGTTAATTGCAGCTTTTGCAAGAATTGGAATTGAAATATCCATCAAGTTCTTTTTTAAAGTCAAGGCATATGAAGCTCTGAGCCATCCAAAAGGAACATCTTCTAAATTTGGCAAACCTGTTGGAGATATAAAATCAAATTGATATTCTCCAATTGCAAAATCGCCCTCTGCTTCTAATGCAAAACCAAATAAATCAACAAAAGCGTATCCTCCAAGACCAACTGGGAAAGCGCTCATTTCTATAGACTCTACTTTAACTTCAGTAAGAGTTCCTTGATTTTCATACTCAATTTTCCCATCAAGCTTTGAAAAGTCTTGTCCCAATTGTATTCCAAACCCTGCTAAAGCAAAAATGTAGGAAGGCATAAATAAAAATATAATGCTAGTTAACAATTTTTTCATCTTTATTCCTTTTATATGTTTATATAATTTAAAGAGTTTACGATAAGTCTTTTTAGTAAACAAATCACTCATTGATAACTCTATAGGTTTCTAAATAAATTGCGCATCAAAAAAAAAATAATATATCAACAATTCATAAAAATTGTTTTCCTCATAGCTGTAAGAGGTTTTTCTCAAGATGTAGGCTGGCCGACACAAATGGGGAAGTACTTTTCATCTAATTTTGGTGAGAACCGCGATGATCATTTTCATATGGGGTTGGACATCAAGACTGGAGGTGCAATTGGCGTAGAAATTCTTGCAGTCGAAGATGGCTATATTAGTAGAATAAAGTCTGACTTCAATGGTTATGGAAAAGCACTGTATCAGCGAACGATTTCTGGCCATGAAGTTGTCTATGCACACTTAGAATCCTTTACACCAGTAATGGAAAAAGTATGGCGCTTGCAACAAGCTAAGAGGAAAAGTTACACTGTTGATGCTCAATTCTCTCCCAGAGAATTTCAAGTTCAAAAGGGTGACCTAATTGGTTTCTCCGGTAATACAGGTCATTCTTTCGCGCCACATTTACATTTCGAATATAGATCAAGCAAGAGTGTCCCACTTAATCCGTTGACAATGGCTTTTGAGCTCGAAGATAATTCGATGCCAATTGCTAAAAATCTCGCTTTAATTCCAATTTCTCAAGGAGCTCTGATTAACGCAAGTCCTTTACCTCAGACTTTTCCTTTATTTCGAGACAATAAGGGTGTCTTTCATTTCGCAGATACTATTAGTGTTTTTGGTGAATTTGGTTTTTCAATTGAAGCAATTGATAAAAGACAAGGAACTAATAACAAATATCAATTTTATCGTGCTGAATTATTAATAGATGGTGATAAAGAATTTGAGCTCGAATATAATAAAATACCTTTTAATGAAGGGAAGTTTGCAAAAACGATTATACAGCATGACATGAAAAGAAAAAACTTAGGAGAGTTTCAAAAACTTTACAAACTACCTGAGCATCGTTCGATTTCAGTCCATTCAACAGAACAATCTGGTATTATAAGATTATCTCCTGGATTTCACTCTGTAGTCATAAATATTTTTGATGCTTCAGGTAATAAATCTATCGTGAAAGGTGTAGTGGCCGGTTCTTTCCCGATGGTTCTTGAAGCTGAAGAAATTTTGAGAGATAGTAAAGTTACTGTCCTGGCGTTATCTCCTCGTCGAGGTGGTCTTCCAATAAGAGATGCTGTTATTTATAGCTTCACATCGTATGGATTCCCAGATCAAAAACTCGATATTCTGCATTCAGAAAAAGTTAAAAATAGTTTACATGTGACGGTCTCATCAAAAGATATAAAAAATCGTATATTGCAAATAATAGGAATTAACCAACTTGGCGGAATGGTGAATCCTTATCATTGGTCTTCATATGATCCAAAAATTAGTGTTGTAGATATACGTCCAGATGTTAAAATATCAAATACTGAAAGAGGCCTCTTTCTTCAAGTTGATATTGATCAATATGTACCTGCACGTGTAAAAATAAAACTAGCAAATGATAATACCTTTACTTCTTATAATTTAAATCAAATTAGACCAAATACTTTTTTATCGGAAATGCTCTCACATCAAATAGTAAATAATATGAAATATCTTGATGTGGAATTGTCACATGAGAATTTATTAAGAGAAACAAGATTTAGTTATATGATGGAAGCCGTTGGCCCAAGCCAAAAGAATCAAATTTTTTCAAATGATAGACTCTGCTCAATTGAAACAGGACCTGGAACATTCTTTCAAACTAATACAGCTTGGATTGAACAGGTTGATGTATTTGTACCTGTTCATGATGGTTTTCATTTATCACCAGTATATCAGCTTCAGCCATATGACCTCGCGCTAAGAGGAAAATTTAAAGTTGGAATTAAATATAATAGAGATTTAGTAGAGCATTCAAAACTAGGTATATATTTTTATGACATAAAATCTAAAGATTGGGTTTACACTCCAACTGAAAATAATAAAAACAAACAAATTTTAACTGCTGAACTAGATCAAATGGATGCGATCACAATTATTCAAGATTTAGACTCACCTAAAATTATTAATACATTTCCAGGGAATAGTGGAAGATATCATATCAAGGATGTAAATAAGATTAAAATACAATTAGATGACCCTATATCCGGAATAGAATCTGAAGAAGCTTCATTTGTACTTAAATTAAACGATAAAAAATTATTTCCAGCATACCACCCTCTTAAAAAGACCATAAGTTACAAACTTGACCGACAATTATCAGGAGGACAACATAAAATTGATTTTAGTGTAGTCGATCGAGTTGGAAATGAATCAAAAGATGTAATTTATTTTGTGGTTTATTAATGTTTTTTCCGTATAAAGATGACAACCCTCGTGTTTTATACCCATATATAACTTTTGGTATTATTTACTCTAATCTATTTATATTTTTATATCAACTTTTTCTGAGCTCTTCTGGGCCAGAACTAAGTATTAACATCATATCTAAATTTGGTTTTACTCCAAATGAGTTTAATTTTTTAACAATCTTTTCATCAATTTTTTTACATGGAGGAATTGGGCATTTTGTTGCGAATATGTGGTTCCTTTACATATTTGGTGATAACGTTGAAAGCATATTAGGACATGTTAAATATTTATTTTTTTACTTAACCTGTGGTTTTATAGCTACGATGGGTCAATATTTCATCAATCCAGCATCTACAATACCCATTATTGGAGCAAGCGGGGCTATAGCAGGTATACTAGGGGCATATATGATTAGCTTTCCAAAAGCAAAAGTTCATATTTTTGTTATGCTTTTTATATTTTTCACAACATTTATTGTGCCAGCAAAACTAGTTTTAGGTGTTTGGTTTTTGATCCAACTCAATGGCGGTTTATCCGACCTCGGTCTTATTTCAAGAGGTGGTATAGCATGGTTTGCACATATTGGGGGTTTTGCTTCAGGAGTTCTACTTGTAAAAAAGTTTCAAAATTTCCAATTAGAATACAAATAAGTGAATCCACTATTTATAGGTATTGGAGGAGGAACTAGCTCAGGGAAGACTTACCTAAGCGAGTTATTAATCAAAGAATTTGGAGCCGAAAAAATTACACGAATTGAGCTAGATTCTTATTATATAGATCAACCTCAAAAAAGTTTTTTAGAAAGACAAAGCTTAAACTTCGATCACCCAGAATCAATTGACATAAAGTTATTAAAAAAACATTTAGAACGATTATCACAAAAGAAAAAAATTAATATTCCTAAATATGACTTTTCTACGCATTCAAGATTAAAAAAAACAAACGAGATCTCTCCAAAAAAAATTATTATTATTGAAGGAATTTTGACACTTTACTTTTCTGAGATTTCTAAATTTCTAAAATTGAAAGTTTTTTTAGATGTCGATGCAGATATTCGCCTTATCAGAAGGCTAAAACGTGATATCAAAGAAAGAGGGCGAGATCTAGACTCGGTTATTGAACAATACTTACATTCCGTACGTCCAATGCATAACAAATTCATAGAACCATCAAAAAAATCCGCTGATCTTATTATTTCGGATGAACCTGAATTTGTAAGCTTTTTTAAAAAAATTAAATCCCTACTTTGAAAAAAGCATTGAACCTGAAAAATCAAAACTCTGGATGGATTGAAGTCATATGCGGAGGAATGTTCTCCGGAAAAACAGAAGAGTTAATTAGAAGGCTTAGGCGAGCTAAAATTGCAAAACTATCAGTTGTTATTTTCAAACCTCAGCTAGATTCAAGGTTTAAAAAAGAACATATTGTCAGCCATAACAAGACAGAAATGGAATCAATTTTAATTAAAGATCCAACAAAAATTCTTAAGTTGGCAATTAATTGTCAAGTCGTTGGTATTGACGAAACTCAATTTTTTGATAATAAAATTATTGAGGTTTGCCAGAAGCTCGTAAAGGATAATAAGCGGATTATAATTGCAGGATTAGATAAGGATTACCAAGGAAGACCTTTTAAACCAATGCCTCAATTAATGGCTGAAGCCGATTATTTAGATAAATTACGAGCTATTTGTACACGATGCGGTAACCCGGCTTCATATAGTCAAAGAATTACTCAAGACTTAGAAAAAATCGTTTTAGGGGAATTAGATAAATATGAACCTCGATGTCGTGGTTGTTTCATAGAACCAAGCGAAAAGCAACCATGAACCCTTTATTTGGAGTAGTTGGTGTTTTTGTAATTCTAGTAATTGCATTTCTCCTATCTGAAAATAGAGGAAGAGTAAAACTTAGAATAATAGTCTGGGGTATTGGATTACAGTTAATCTTCTCTTTACTTATTTTAAAAGTACCCTTTGTAAGACTTCAATTTTTTTATGTGGATTTACTTTTTAAGAAGTTAATTAATTTTTCAAATGCAGGTAGTGATTTTTTATTTAAATCATTTATTCCTGAAGTAGGCTATCATAATGCTCTTGTTAACTTTGCATTTAGAGCACTCCCTATAATAATTTTCTTTTCTAGCTTGATCTCGATGTTTTACTATTTAGGTATTCCTCAATTATTAATAAAGGGTATCTCAAAAATATTAGAAAAAACAATGAAAACTAGTGCTGCAGAGACACTAAGTGTCTCTGCAAATATCTTCATTGGACAAACTGAAGCTCCCATCCTTATTCGACCATATATCTCTAAAATGACAAATTCTGAGATTGCAACTGTTATGACAGGAGGCTTTGCAACCGCGGCAGGATCAGTATTAGCTCTTTATGTCCTATGGCTAGATTCTATCCCCGGAATAGCAGGGCACTTGCTTGCAGCAAGTATTATGAGTGCTCCTGCATCTATAGTAATCGCAAAAATAATTTTTCCTGAAAGTAAAAGACAAAATAAAACCAAACTCTTAAATATTAATATTTTAAAAAAAGATCAAAATATAATAGATGCTCTTGTAAGAGGTGCATCAGATGGATTAAAATTAGCTGCTAATGTTGGTGCCATGTTGATAGCATTTGTGTCCATAATTGCAATGGTTAATTATTTATTTGGTTTAATTTTTGATCAAACGTTACAACAGGCTCTTGGTTTTTTCTTTAGACCTCTTGCTTGGACAATGGGAATTCCATGGTTTGAAGCAAATTTCGTAGGAATATTAATGGCAGAAAAAATTGTACTCACAGAACTGATTGCATATTCAAATCTAAGTGATTATGTAAAGGAAGGATTAATCTCTAACAGATCAGCAATTATTTCTAGTTATGCTCTTTGCGGTTTTGCTAATTTTAGCTCAATTGGAATTCAATTAGGTGGTCTTAGTACTATGGCTCCTGATAGAAAAAAAGATTTATCTAAAATAGCGTTTAAAGCAATGATTGGTGGTGCGCTCGCCTCTTTTTTAACGGCAACAATAGCAGGAATTTTAATTTAATATGAGATTATTATGAAATTATTAATTATGGGACCTCCAGGTGTTGGCAAAGGTACCCAAGCATCACTATTAAGAGATAAAATTAATGTTATACACCTATCAACCGGTGACATTCTTAGAGAAGAAATTATCAAAAATTCTGAAATTGGGATTAAAGCTCAGGGTTTTATGAATGCCGGAAAGTTAGTACCAGATAAGGTTCTTTTAGATATAATACGTGATCGAATAACTCAAGATGATTGTAAAGCTGGATACCTCCTTGATGGTTTTCCACGAACGTTAAACCAAGCTGTTGGTTTAGATGAAATATTGATTTCAATCAATCAATCACTTGACTTTGCAATTAGCCTAACCGCAAATGAAGAAGAACTTATAAACCGGCTTATTAATAGAGGTATTGAGGTAGGTAGGAGCGATGACACGCCTGAAGTAATAAAAAATAGACAAAATATATATTGGGAAAATACTGCCCCTTTATTAGAATTTTACAAGCAAAAAAATCTTCTAAAAGAAGTAGATGGACTTGGTGAAATTTCTCAAATAACAGACCGTATATTAAAGGTACTAAAATAATATGCTGAAGATTGGGCTAACTGGAGGTATTGGTTCGGGAAAAAGCTCTGTTAGTAATATTCTAAAATCTTGGAATGCCCATATTTTTGATGCTGATTTAGTTGCAAAAAAAATTCTAAACCATAATGAAAGTGCGCAGAATGAAGTGATCACTGAATTTGGAACAGATGTCATTGGATCTAAGGGTATAATAGATAAAAAAAAACTATCTCGTATTGTTTTTCATGATGAAGATCATCAAATAAAACTTAATGCTATAATTCATCCCTACGTTTTTTCTGAAATAGATGAAGAATTTGAAACTATTTTAAAGAAGGATAAGAATGAACTCTTTGTAGTAGATGCAGCATTAATTTATGAATCAGGTGCAGATACCCACATGGACTATGTTGTAGTTGTGACATCCCATTTAGGCTTAAAAATCGAAAGAGTTTTAGCTAAGGGCGAGCTTACTCGGGAGGAATTTTTAAAAAGGGCAGACCTTCAATGGCCAGATGAAGAAAAAATCCAATTAGCCGATTTTGTAATTCAAAATAATGGCTCTCATGAAGATTTATTAAGAGAAACCAAAAAAACTTACAATTTGTTGATTTAAATTTACTTTTTTAAAC
>Ga0213863_10000473_pt1 | contig 30783 bp, 18 predicted proteins | sample PICome_8_FD_160128 | JGI IMG/M metagenome (GOLD analysis project Ga0213863, IMG submission 160128) | Coastal seawater microbial communities near Pivers Island, North Carolina, United States - PICO497 | ecosystem: Environmental > Aquatic > Marine > Coastal | place: USA: North Carolina... | reverse complement strand
CTCGTATTCAGTCTCGTACTCTTATTCTTTTTCTTCAGAACAACAACACAACAACTTATAAAGATGGACTCGTCCTCGTTCATGGGCGCTGCATCGGCGACGAACTCTGCCGCGGAGTATTATTACTTCGCCTCTGGGAGTCGCGACAACAACAACAACAACAACAACAACAGCAGCAGCCAACGAGCTGCGACGAACGAGAGCGAGAGTTTACCACGAGGAGGAGGAAGCGCGGGCGACGGGGAAGCTACTGAGGGAGAAAATCATCATCGCGCGGGTGGAAATGAAATCCATCATCGAGAGGAAAACCTGTACGCCTTAAGGAAGACGAGGGAAGACAAAGAAGAGGAGGAACGCTTGTCACCGGAAAACAGAGAACAAAACGTGTGGCTGGAAGACGCTTTATCCGTGGTCAAGAAACACGCGTTCCACATGAAACGTGCGATCGAGGAGAACAATTTGCGAGATTCCTTAAAAAACGCCTCCGCTATGCTCGGCGAGTTGAGAACGAGACAACTCTCGCCGAAACGGTATTACGATTTGTGGCACAACATCGCGTTCGAGCTGGAGTTTTTGAGAGAGTTTTTCGTGAATAAAGAAGAGAAACACGGGAGATCCGCGATGGAACTCTACGAGTTAGTGCAACACGCCGGGAACGTGCTTCCGCGCTTGTATTTATTGGTGTGCGTCGGGTGCGTGTACGTCGAATCGAGAGAAGGGAAAGCGAAGGACGTTTTGAGAGATTTGGTGGAGATGGCGAAAGGGTGTCAACATCCCGTGCACGGGTTGTTTTTGAGAGCGTATTTAGCGCAAACGGTGAAAGGGAGAGGGTTGTTGCCGGATACTGGGAACGAGTTGGAGAAAAGCGGCGGAGGCACCGTGGAGGATTCCATCGAGTTTACTTTGAGTAATTTTACGGAGATGAATAAGTTATGGGTGAGGATGCAAAGGTTTAACAGACAACAACAACAACAACAACAACAACAAAGCGGAAGTGGTGGTGGAAGTGGAACGGCGACGCCTGGAGGAGCAGCAGGAGGAGGCACAGGAGGAGGGGAAGGAGAAGGTCACGGAAACAACAGCGAGGCGTACGGGAGCGGAAGCGGTCACGGGTACGAGCAACACCAGCAATTTGCGACGTCTCGCGGTATCATCGATAGCACGCAACTGGAAAGAGATAGGAGAGAAAAAGAACGGTTAGAATTGCGAGATATTGTCGGGAAAAACTTAACCGTATTATCTCAGTTGGAAGGCGTGGATATTGAAACGTATTCGGAAAACGTGTTGCCGCGAGTGTTGGAGCAGATTGTGAATTGCCGAGACGACGTGGCGCAGCCGTATCTAATGATTGCTTTGGCGCAAGCGTTTCCATCGGAGTATCATTTAGCGACGTGCGATGATTTCTTATCCGCGGTGTGTTCGTTAAAGCCAACGGTGCAGATGTCCGCGATATTTACCAGTTTGAGCGAGCGCTTGTCTTCGTATTTAGACGAACCCGATTTAAGCGAGGAAGAAAAAACGACGAGAAGAGCGGAGTTTGACGAGAAAAATTGCGTGAAAATATTTTTGAACCGCGCGCAAGAGATTGCGAACGAAAACAGGGAGATGTCCGCGTTAGAGATCGTGCAGATATACAGCTCCATCGCGGATTTCGCGTTGAGGCAGTATCCGAACGACGTGAATAAAATGAACGAAGTTTTGTTGGGCGTGGCGAAAGCCTTCGACGCGCACAACGTGACGAGCGAAGACGAAACGCGTTTGTCCATGTCACCACAAAGATACATTCGCGATCAAAGGGCGGTCTCTGCGCTCGTAAAGTTACTCGCGATACCGTTGGAAACGTTCACGGTTGACGTCGCGTTGTCTTTACACGCGTTTCCGAAAGCGTTAAAATTGTTGAATCCGGAAACGGCCGGGAGAGACTGCGCGTTGGCCATCGTTCGAGGCGTTTTGAAATCAGAAAAACCTCTGAGCGACGTGAAGACGGTCGAAACGTTGTTCAAGTTCATCGCGCCGCTTTTACGGGATAGCGATAATAAATCGTACGAGATGACAGATTTGAACACGGAGTCGCCGATGAAAGGAAGCGGCGACTTGTTGGACGCTTTGTCGTTGAGAGAAGAACGAAGAGGAAAAACGCGGGGAAACATCAACAATAAGAAGAGCAGCGACGGCGATGAAGGGCACGAAGAGAACGCGCAATTTGCCGAGGAACAAATGGATGTCGCAAAGTTGCTGCATAAGATTCACTGCCCGAACGATTGGGACTCGCAGTTGCACTTGTTGAAACTCGCGAAAGTCACTTTGTTTTCGGGAGGAGAAAAGCGCATGCGTTTCACGTTGCCGGCGTTGTGTTATTCGTCCATGCGATTCGCGAAAGAGTTACTGAGCGAGCGAGAATTAGAGGAGAGAAAACAACACCCGCCCGCAAAGATGAACGACGAAGACGCCGCCGCCGCCGGAAAACTGATGGAGGAGGACAAACCTAAGCGCACGCTCGAAGAACTCGAAATTTTCGAAAAACATCTCCAAACGACTTTGAAGAAGACGTTACAAATCACGCACCAATCCGCGGAACGGTTTTCTGAAATCCCAGGATGCGCCGAACGCGGTTTAGTCGCCTGGTCCGAAGCCGGCATGTTTGCGGACAGCGCGAAACTCTCGGACATTTCCTACGAGTTCTTCGAAAGAGCGTTTGAAACGTTCGACGAAAAATTATCTTCCGATTCGCGCGCGCAAAACCGCGGTTTGACCTACCTCATCGGCGCTTTACAAACGTGCGTTCATTTGGAGGAAGAAAACCGCGACGCGCTCGTCCACCATTGCGCGACGTTCGCGAACCGTCTGCTTCGCCGAGCCGATCAGTGCGCCGCGGCGGCGAACTGCGCGCACCTCTTCTGGTCGCTCAAATCCACCGCCATCCGCGACAGCGAAGGCGTCAAAAAATGTCTCAACAAAGCTTTGAAGATTGCCAACCAAGCCGCTCGCGCTTTAGGCGTCTCTCCTGGCGAATCTTTGGGACTCTACGCGCACGTCTTGAACAAACACTTGTACTTTTTTGAAATCGAAACGTGCAAAGCCGTGGACGTGGAAACGGTCCAACATTTACTGGACGCCATCCGCGAGATGATTCAATCCGGCTCGAGCGAACACGGCGGCACGGCTGCCTGGCGCGACGCCGAGGCGTACTTTGGCAAAATCAAACTCGACATAAAAAACAAACGAAAAATACAAAACGAAACAACTGGAGGAAGCAGCGTTGGCGAGAACGCCGAAAGAAGTATCGGCGGCGACGAAAGTAGTAGAAGTAGTAGTAGCGGGAGTAGTCAATTCGCCAGCGAGCGCTATCGTCGATTGAACTTGTAAATGTAAGAAGAAGAAGAACAAAAGTATAAACGGTGACCCCACGTGTACCTGGTCGATGAACAATACGCTCCACGAGTACCCTATCGCTGAACGTAATATATGAGAGAATAAGAATACTCACCTTCTCGTCGCGTTTCGCTTCGCGGCGCGCTTACGCCACTAAACCCTACGTGAAGTAATCCAAGAAGAGTAATCCAAAACACCACACAACTTGACACACTCCTTACCCGCTGCTTTCGATGATGAACCAGCGAACCGGCGCGAACGAAAGAACGAAAAGCTTCTCCGTGGCGCCGAAGATGAACGCGCGATGGCACGTCGGCCCGGCGTTCGATCCGCACGAAGAAGAAGAGGCGGAGGAAAAGAAGAAGAGGAACGCGACGAATGCGACTACGAGTTTCCCCGGTGGAAGTGGAGGAAACGAAGCACCGATTAAATCGGACGGATTAGAGCGCGAGGAGATGCACGCGTGGTCTGATCTGTCGAAACTGTTCAAGACGTTCGCGGCGATATGTTTCGTGCTGTTGGTGTTGCCGACGTTGTTCGGGTCGACGCCGCATAAAAACGCGGCGAGGAAAGTTGGGAGAGCGAGCGTGAGAGCGTCGAGGTACGTTTCGAAACCGTTTAGTAAGAAGAGGTCGTATTCGTTTCCCGAGCACGACGGCTACGACGAAACGTTGGACGACGCGTACTCCAATCCGAGAGAGTACGATAACGCGATTAAAGAGTACGAGGACGCGAAGAGCGCTTTTGATAAGTTGGACGAGCAGTTAGGAGAAGGGTCCATCGATGAGGTGTTGTCCGAAGACGTGAGGCAGAAATACGAGGAGGCTTTGTTTAACAAGCAAGCGGCGGAGCTGAAAAGAGATTTCGAGGATTCCATGGAGAAGAAGAAGAAAGAATGGACCGGGACAATGAAAGGTGCGAGTTGCGCGGATAAGACGAGACACTTATTGGAATCGTACGTGGAACATTACTCGTGCAGATTTGACGCAAAGTACGGATCGTTATCGCCGATGATGAACTTTCCCGTCGTGAGAGAGGATTACGAAAACGCAGGCGAGAGAGAGACGAGAGCGTTGGCGACGTCGACGAGCGTCGCGGATGCAATCAAGTGGTCGGCCGAGTTATCCGACGACGAAAAAGATTCAGACATGAAGAAACAAATGAGCGCGGGTGGACTTGCCGTGAGCACATGGTTGAGATTTTATAGCGAAAAGAAGAAAGAGGTGCTCGGATTGAGAGACGACGGAACGTTGACGTGGGACGTGTTGACGAAGGAAACGAGACGATACCAACCCATAGAGAGGTACAATCCACCACCAGCGCCGGCTCCAGCACCGAGAAAAGCTGCTGATGTACCGCCCCCAGTTCCGAGACAAGCCGCGTATGGTATAGACGTTGCCGTCGTGAATGAAGGCGCGTTTGCAAAGATGGATACGGACGGGGACGGGAGCATTTCCGTGGACGAAGTTACGAACGCCGCGTTGAAAGGTGAGGTTGATTTGAAAGATGGCGTCGTTGAAGAAATCGTTCAATCGAAAAGTTATAAAAATGCGGCTTTATCTGCAGAAGAACTGGCAATGTTAGATGCGGAAATGAAAGCGGACGTCGCGCCGAAGAAGAGCATGTTTTCAAACTTGTTCGGGAGAAGAAAGTTGCTCAAGAAAAAGAATAAAGACGATGGTGGTGGTGGTGGAGGAGGAAACTGGGGCGCGAATCCGAGCGAGTATAGATCACCGTTTGACGCGGAAGCGCCGTCTGCATCGTCTTCCGAGACTGAATACGACCAACAAACGGTGGATCCTCTGTATTTCACAGTGAATGTCTTTGCGAATAACTTCCCTGAAAACGTCGCCACGGTCGCCAAAGAATCGGCGACGCTCATGCGTGCGCTTCGCTTACCCGGCGTAGCGAGAGTCTTTTCCGGCAACCCGTTCAAAATGCGCGACGCGAGTCGAATTACCGATGAATACTCCGAGCAAGGTTCGGGCTACTTCTCGTCGCCGGGAGGCATGATTTCGTTCGCCACGGCAAAACTCTCCGCGAATGGTGGTAACGGTTTTGTCAACGCCGAATTGCGAAGCGAGTGCGAACTTGCCAATCGATGCGGCTCGCGATGGGCATCCACCCCTATTTCCACGAACGAAGGTAAAACGGAGTACCAAACCGTCCCGGATTACGCCGGAGGCGGCAAGTTGCCGGACGTAGTTTCCGTTCCTTCTATTTCCTACAAGAAAGCTTTAGAAGGTGGATACCCGTTGTTATCGATCGTGGAAGACTCTGACAAAGATACCTTTATCCAAGCCGCGGACGAAGCGTTGAATGATCGCGCGGTACCCGCGGTTCTCTTTTCCAACGTCAAAACGAACACGTGGCAGTTTGTGGAAGACTTGAAGAAACGCTACAAGAGCGGGTACAACATTTTTGCCGTCGCTCCAGGTCACGAGCACAACCCGAGACGACCGGTATTTCTGCCCTTGGACGATCACGCGTTAGCTTGGACGTTTTTCAACGAATACTATCCAACTGAAACATCCGTGGGTGGTACTGCCATCGCGTTGATCGTCCGAGACGACGTCTCGAATTTAGGCTTCAACGACTGGCTCGCGGAGAACAAAATCGTCGCTTGCGACTGTAACTTGGGCACGTGCGCCGCCGCTACTGGCGTAAAATACGAAGAGGTGAAATATACCATCGAAAGCTACAAGCCACAGAAATCGTCGTGGGAGGAAGCGACGAAAACGCATCAAGCGAAAACCGCGGAATGGAACAACTACGATCGCCTCGCGCAGCGCTTGAAAGAGTCGCAAACGGTGGATTTCCAAGAGCAATTGGAAGCGGACCAAAAAGCCTTGACGGCGAAAAAAGAGCTCGAACAAGCCGAGAGAGAGTTGAAAGCGGCGAATGCGGCCATGAGCGCGGCGAAGAAATCAGCCGCGGAGAAGAAACGGTCGATTTGGAACGACGGGTGGGGTGACTTTGACGGCTTTCGACGACGAAATTTGTTGAAGAAGAAAAATAAAAAGAATAGAGGAGACGGCGGAGGAGCGGTAGCGGCAAGAAATACGTTCGAAACGCCACCGGCGTATTGCGACATAGACGATTACATCGATAACGAGGACGACGTTTGGGCGTAAAAAGGAGGAGATGAAACACATATTTAGTTCAACTTGAGCATCTTTTTTTTATTAAAATGAAGAACAAAACATACAAGTATCTCTCAAACTTCTCTTCGCTTCTCTCTCTCTCTCTCTCTCCAAAAACTCAATCGCCCAAACAAAAACAAACAAACTAAATGATTGATAAAATTAAATGTCAACCTCGCCGGAGATGTTCAAAAAGTTCGCGGCTTGCGTGACGTCCTTGTCGCCTCTCCCGGAAAAGTTCAACACAACCTTACACTTGTCCGGTAACGTCGGGCACAACTTTTCCAAGTACGCCAAAGCGTGCGACGTTTCCAACGCCGGAATGATGCCTTCCAACCTCGACGTGAAGACGAACGCGTCCAACGCCTCTTGATCCGTGGCCGGGTAATACTCAGCTCTCCCGAAATCTTTCAGAAACGAGTGTTCCGGACCAATGCCTGGATAATCCAAACCCGCCGAAATTGAGTGCGGCTCGATGATTTGGCCTTCCTCGTCTTGGATCAAATACGAAAACGAACCGTGTAAAACTCCGGGTTTCCCTAACGTCAAAGTAGCCGCGTGTTTTTGTCCGAGATTAATACCTTCTCCGCCAGCTTCCACGCCAATCAAACGCACGTCCTCGTCGTTCACAAACTCGTGGAACAAACCCATCGCGTTCGACCCGCCGCCGACGCACGCGATCAAAATGTCCGGTTTCCCGCCCCATTTTTCCATCGCTTGCTCTCTCACTTCCTTACCAATCATCGAGTGGAAATCTCTGACCATCATCGGGTACGGATGAGGACCAGCCACGGAGCCCAAAATGTAATGCGTCGTCTCCACGTTCGTCACCCAATCTCGAATCGCTTGACTCGTCGCGTCCTTCAACGTGCTCGTCCCGGTTCTCACCGGAGTCACCGTCGCGCCCAACAATCGCATGCGAAACACGTTCAACTTCTGTCTCTCCATATCCGCCGCGCCCATATAAATGATGCACTCCAACCCGTACCTCGCGCACACCGTCGCCGTCGCCACTCCGTGCTGCCCAGCGCCCGTCTCCGCGATGATGCGCTTCTTCCCCATCCTCTTCGCCAATATCGCTTGGCCGATGGCGTTGTTGATCTTATGCGCACCCGTGTGGTTCAAATCTTCCCTTTTGAAATAAATATGCGGCATAGATCCGTCCGGTTTCTTGTACCTCTCGGATAAGCGTTCCGCGAAGTATAACGGGTTCGCTCTCCCGACGTAATCTTTCAAGACTTGGTCGAACTCTTCTATAAACGCGGGATCCGTTTTCAGCTTTTCGTACTCTCGTTCCAAATCGAGAAGGGCTGGAATGAGCGTTTCCGGAACGTATTTTCCTCCGTACACGCCGCCGTATCTCCCGTTCTCGTCCGGGCGTTTTAAGTCTCGCGTGAATACGCGTTGTTGTTCTGGTGGCGTCATCACCGCTCTGATTTTGGTCGTTTTAGTCGTGCTCCTCTTCGTCGTCTTCTTTAAACGATGATGCGTTTGCTCGGACGTAATTCTCGAGGACGATGATGATGATTTTGAGGTGGTCGTCTTCCCACACACGCTCGAGCTGCGCGCCGATAAAAACGACGCAGATGTTGTTGCCATCGTATAAAAAAAACACTCCTTCGTTTGCTTTTGTGTTTCTGAAAGGGGTGTCGTGGAAAAAACAAGCAGCAGCAGCAGCACTACTAATGAGGACCCTTTCCAGAGTCTTTATCTCTGATTACGTCGACGTTTTTCCAAAGAGAAGAAAGGAAAGGGTTTTAGGGTTTTGGCTTTCTTAAACCCTAAATTTATAGGTGGGTGTTTTTTTCTCTCTCTCTCTCTCTCTCTTACCAATTTTCTCTTCTTCGTAAACAAGAACGCACTTTGTTATACTTGAGTTTGTTGACGTTACATATAGAGTTTCCTTTAAAAGCTTTTCTTTTACGTTTTAAAACTCCGCTGAAACGAGAGACTTCGAGAAGTGCTTTTCTACTCGAGAGCGTTCTTTTTCTCTCAGATCGTATAGAGAGTAAACGCGTGTGTTTCTTCTCTCTCTCTCTCTCTCTTTACCAATTACACATTTAATCGAGATTCTGTTTGATTAGACTCTCTTTGATTAAACGACGCGAAACGCTCCGTTCGAGCAGACTATTCGAAGATATGAGCGAAAAGCAAGGAGAAAAAGAAGTCGCCCCACCGCCGCCACCCGGTTTCGAGGACGTCAAAGCCGGCGCGCACCTCGACGAAGTCGCCCAAGTGGCGGAGAAATTAGCCAAAGGCGAGGATTTGCGTCTGGGGACGAAGAAAGAAGGCACCGTGGACGCGCCGGATTTGAGTTTAAAAACCGGACAATTGAAAAGCTGGGCCGACGAGGAGGTACGATTTGAACGATTCTTTATGTCGCGCGTCTCGTTCTCGTTTGTTTTTTTGTGGGTTTAGATCGATGCACGCGTGATGTCTCGAGAAGAAGACGCGCGACAACTTTCTCCTTCCGATCATCAGTCGGATGTGCTCGAGAGGGGCAGCGCGGCGGTTTTCGATACGAACGCGATGACATTTTGCTCACTCTTTCCTCTCTTTTTCTCTCTCTCTCTCTCTTTATACAGGCTGAAACCGAGGCGATTATTAAAGTCGCGGACCCGAACTCGAAGTACACCTCGGCGCAAACCTTCGACGAGCTCGGGTTGTCCGCGGAACTCTTGCAAGGTCTCTACACGGAGATGAAGTTCGAGAAGCCGTCGAAGATCCAAGCGGAGACGTTACCTATGATTTTAACGCCGCCGCATAGAAACTTAATCGCGCAAGCGCACAACGGGAGTGGGAAAACGACGTGTTTTACGCTCGGGATTTTGAGTCGGGTGAACGTGAACGAACCCGGGACGCAAGGGTTGATGATTTGTCCGACGAGAGAATTGGTGATTCAAAACGTCGGCGTGATGCAAAGGATGGGGAAGTACACGAACATTTCGATCGCGAGTACCGCGGATCCGAAATACGACGGGTATAACAAAGAACAGATTAACGGGCAGGTGGTGATTGGAACGCCGGGGAGGTTGTTGCGGTGGATGCGGGAGAAACAGTTGGACTGTTCGAAAGTAAACTGCTTGGTCTTTGACGAGGCGGACAACATGTTAGGCACGGACGGACACAGAGTGGACTCGACGAAAATTTTGAAACATTTACAGATGAGCGCAAAAAATTGGCAAGTGTTGTTGTTTTCGGCGACATTTAACGAGGCTGTGAAGACGTTTGCCACGAAAGTGGTGCCCAACGCGAACCAGATTTTCTTGCCGGCGCACGAGTTGTCCTTGGACGTGATCAAACAGTACCGAGTGAACGTACAATCGAACGACCAGAAAGACATGTTATTGAAAGAGAAGATTTTTCCGCTTTGCGATAAGATTGGGCAAACGATTATTTTCGTGAGAACGAGAGAAGGAGCGAGACGATTACACGCGAGCATGCAAAGAGACGGATTTAAATGCACCGCGATTGAAGGACAAATGCAAAACGAAGACCGCGATCGAGTGATTAAAGAGTTTCGAGACGGTCAAACGAAGATTTTGATCGCCACGGACGTGTTAAGTAGAGGGTTGGACGTGTCCACGGTGACGTTAGTTATTAATTACGACATGCCGGTGGAGTATCAGAACCCGTCCGTGCCGAATTTCGAAACGTACTTACACAGAATCGGTCGTTCCGGGAGGTTCGGTAAGAAAGGCGCGGCGTTTAACTTGTTGTTGGGAGAAAACGAAAGATTGGTTTTAGACCAAATTGAAAGGCATTTCGAGCACATGGTGCCCGAGGTCACGTTAAACGACGACGATACGTTTGAATCGATTTTAACCGCCGCTGGTTTGATGTCGCCGGACGAGTCTTGATGAGTAGGAGTGAATCAACATACTAAATAAACAAAACAAAACGACGCTAAATATAATACTCACGTCTCTTTCTTCTTCCCGTTCTTGTACAATTCTTTCGCCATGCGTTTCGCTTCGGCTCGCATTTCCGCTCTGCTCCCGGCTCTCCCCGCGTTCACCCTTGCGCTCGCATCGAAATCGCCCCGAAGGAATCTATAAAATCGACGAACCGCCGACGCGCCGGTGATTTTGCACAAAAACGCAAACGCCGCGCTCACCAACCGCGTCTCCCGAAATTTGAACACCACACACACCACACACACCCCTATTAGAATTTTTAAACCTATATCTACGACCACGTCGGCCATTTGCATGGCCACGTCCGGCTCTAACTTTCCTCCTCCAATCAACGTCTCTTCGATCTTCTCCAACTCTTTCAAACGCGTTTTCGCTTTTTTATCTAAACTCGTCGCCAGTAACGGTTTCAACAAACTCTTCGCGACGACTGCATCGGCAGGATCGTTCGCTTCCGGAAACGTCATTTCTCCCGTCGTCGCAGACTTACTACCACACGCTCCTTCCTTGTCCGCGTACTCCCCGCCGTACCTCGTGATTAAAATCTCCGCCGCGGTCAACGCCGCCGAATGAAACCCGTTCCTACTCGCCTTCCGAAATAACTTTACTCGCTCTGAATCGCACGGATACTTCGTCCTCCCAGCGCACACGTGCGCATTCGCCGTCAAAAACGTAATTTCCGGCACCTGCTCAGATTTTTCCTTCGATTTCGCCGCTTCTTCGAGCACGCGCGCGCCGAGCTTTCGGTTCTCGTTCCGCTCGCCGGATTCCAAAGCGCACTCGCCGAAAAGTAGGCAACATCCTGGTGAAAGATACAACAACGTCAGTACATCGAGAGCGAAAAAGAGAGAGAGAGAGAGAGAGAGTTAAAGAGAAGGAAAAGGAAGAGAGTTCAGTGAGAATACTCCGCATCCGAACGCAAAGAACACCAACACCAACACCAACACCAAACGTACCGAGCGCTAAAGTCTCCGGCACTTTCATCTGCTTCATTCGCTCCTCGGGAACGATCGATTCCCACGATTCCGTTCGCTTTGCTTCTTTCCTCTCGTCGCGTAAAAATTGCGTCAAAGTGCCGTCTTGCTCGATGGCCGGTGTGATTGTTTGTTCGCAATACATTTGCGCGTCTAGACAAGAAGTCGACTGGAACGGGTCGTTGATGAGATTAGTAGTCTCCTCCATCGCCGCGCGAGTGGTACCCGTCGACGAGAACACCATCAGAAACGCAAGAAATGCGAACGAACGAAGTGGCGTCATCGTCTCGTTTTCAACTCGTCGACGACTTTCGTCGTTCGAAAGAGGAGTTTGTACAAGCGAGTGCTAAAAAGGAACGAAAAGTAACGACGAGAATGCAAAAAAATGTGCTCTACTGTGCGATATTTTCAGAGTGATTGGTCGTAAATGTCGGTCGTTCTTGAAGTATGTACAGTGAACATTTCATTAAAATAAATATGATTTAAAGCAACACTTTCGATGAAGTGTCGACGAATGTATAAAGTGACTGTGTTTAAAATAAGGCCATGAATAAGGCCGTCAAGGCGATGACGAGAACTTTCGTCATCGGCGTCGTCGTCGACCCGGGCGAGGCGGTTGTAGCGACCGCCACCTCCAACGATTCGTACAAGTACGTCACGTAAGTATCTGTCGACATGTCTTTGCAACCGCTGAAGATGTAGCACTCGCCCAAGTCGGCTGATTCTGGTTCCCAAGCGAAGTGTGTGCAGTGCGCTCCCAGTTGCGCGCTAACGTCAGCTCCGCCCGGGATGCGGTTGTTCGTGCAGAATCGCTCGCACGTCAATAAGGAGCAAAGACCAATTTCTCCTTTGGGTCCAGTCCCGACGTTATCTTTGTCACACGTTTTGACGTATGGATTAGAGTCCTTCTCGCATCTCACGTCAGCACAGCCGCCGTTCGCCTTCGTAATTTGGCATTGCGGGTCGTAAAGATACGTGTTATACGTATCGGAGTGCGCGGCTTCGCATCCGTCAAAAACGTAACATTCACCTTCGGCCTCTTCAAAAGCCCAGTGCGTGCACACGAATCCTGTGTACTCCGCGCATTTTTGCATGCACTGCATTTCCGTGCATTTGCCACCGTCACCGGTGACATCGGCATCACAAACCTTGTCGTGTTGGTTCGTCGGAGACTTGGCGCACCTCGTAAGCGGACAGCCGCCTTTAGCGTAGTTCTTGTTGCATATGTCATCCAACTTGTACACATTATACGTATCCTCACCCGGACTTTCGCAACCTTCAAAGCAGTAACACTCTTGCTCAGCGAGTTCGAAAGCCCAATGCGACGATGTGATCTCAGTCAAGGCGCGACACTGTGCTTCACACTCCACGGAAGTGCAGGCACCGCCTGCGCCGGTGACGTCTGAATCGCATATTTTTCTATACAAATCGGCTCCACTGGCATCTGTTGCCTTTGCACATCTTTGGTTCTCACAACCTCCTGCAGCGTATCCGAGATCGCATCCAGTAGCCATCGCGTAGGTTGTGTACGTATCTGGAAGAAGATTGTTGCACCCCGAAAAGACGTAACATTCACCTCTGCCCTCGACGGAGGATTCCGGTTCGTAGGCCCAGTGGGTGCACGCGCTGGCGATGTAACCTCCTCCATCTGATTCGCCTGCTACGCAATAAGCTTCACACTGCGCTTGAGAGCAAAGTCCACCGGCATCAGCGCCGCCGATTCCTCCATTGTTCCCGTTATCTTTATCGCAAACTTTATTAAATGGATTTGAGTCTTTGTCACAGCGAGCGTCTGGGCAGCCACCGAGTGCTAAAGACTTAGTGCATCCACTTGCGAGATCGCGAAGAATTGAGCGCTGCGGATACGATTGCTTATAAAGCGTGTGATCATCGTCGAATTTTTCGCCAACGCAACCCTTGAAAAGCGTGCATTCGGAGTCAACTGTATCGTACGCAAAGTAGGTGCACCAGTTTTGCGATTGAACTGCGTTTCCAAAACCATCGTACGATGCGCATTTCTTAGCGCACTCGTCAAGAGTACAGGTTGTTCCCGCACCTTGATCACAAACAACTGCGGAAGTGGTTACTGAATCATCGCATATGCGATTCGGGCACCCGGTCATGCCATTTGCGTTGTAGTCACGCTCACACGTCGGATCTACGAGCGTGTAAAGATTGGATCCCGTACTGTCTGCCTCGCCAGAACACGTAGAGAAGAAGTGACACGCTTGCGACGTGGGGTTGTAGGTGTAGTACTTGCAAGTAAAAGCACCGACGTAATTTTTGCATTGAGTCTCACAAGTTGCCGCATCGGCGACAGCTGCGGGAGCAGCAGCGTTAACGTTGTCAGCGGTTGAGCACGTTCGGTCATTGCATCCGTTTGGAAAATCGGTGGATAAAGGTCGTTCACACGTCAAGTCTTTCATGGTATACTGCGTGTATTCGTTGTCCCAATTTTGGACGGTGCATTCCGTGAAGAGGTAACACTCCGCTTCGATGGTATCCCATGCATAATGAGTGCAAGTCGAACCAGCCAAGGGGGTGCCAGCTGAAAATGCGCTGGAAGTGCACTTCGCGTGGCACTCGTCGCGCGAACAAGATGAGCTCGTCGCCGCGTCAGAAGTAAACACGCAGACTTTTTCGTTATCATCCACACCCGTATCGCATCTCGTGTTCAAGCATTCAACACCCTTAGCTCTATCTTCCATAGTTAATTCGCATAACGGGACAGAATTATCAACAGCGGGACACGTCAAGTCTGTGCCCGTGACAACCGTAGCCCCCGCGGCGGCGGTGCAAGTCGAGTCTGCTTTGAAGAGCCTCGCCTCTACTTTTTCGCCAACTACAAGCATATAAACATCGCCGTCGGTTCCTTTGTAGAAGGTCAAACCTTCTGGTTGAGACATGTCGCAGATGTGACCGGCATACTTCTCATTCTTTGTAGCGGTTGCGCCGGTTATCGTCATTCTATGAATACCTCTGTGCTCCACCGGCGCCTTGACGACGACGAAAATTTCGTCTGTGGCGTCGCCAGATTTCGTCACAGCGCCCAGGGACTGCCATCCGTAATCATCTCTCAAAGTGTTCGTTAACGTTGTCACTGCTTTTGTTGCAACGTTGACGCTATGAATAGCAACGGGAGTTTGCTCTTGCGCGACAATAAATGTCTCCGAGTTCTTCAAGTACGCCACCCCTTCGAATCCTTTGTTGTTGCTCGCCGCCGTCGTCAAACCGTCTGAAGCCACCACAATGTTCGAGATCGTTCCATCGGCATTTAAGGTCATAGTTCTCACAAGAGCAGGATTTTCATCCGTAATAGCGAATTTACGCGATCCCATGGCCGCAATGCCCTCTGGATCTTCGATGCCCGTGCCGAGAGTTGTGAGCGCCCACTCTTGAATTTTCGTATAAGTGCTGTCGAGTTCGTACACTTTCGCGTCACCGTTGTTGACAGCAAAAAAGTGACCGGTTTCCGGATCGTACGCGATCCCGGAGAGATCGCTTTCAGCTGCAGTCATATCATCTTTGTTCACCAACGTAAAGCACGACAGATTCGGTACGGTGAACCCTTCCGCCCCGAGAGTAGCCGCTTCCGCAAATATTCCTTGCTGGAAAAGTGCAACTTGGGAGAAAAAGAATGCCAATGCGACGAGGAGCATACTTCGCGAGGATGAAAAAATTGACTTCATCGCGTTCGATGACGTTGCACGAAACAACGAAACAGCAAAGCTTCTTTGCGCTGAACGCGTTCTTCCCTTTCGAGTATTCGTGCGTTATTCACGAACGCGCGAGAGTTATACAGAGATATTCCGGCGTGAAGTACTTCACTTTGAAAAGAGGATATTTCCAAACGTAAAGGAATAATTTTGGAATAATCCCTCCACTTTTTCGGTCTCTTTTTCCGACGACGAAAAGTGGTTCTCGGAATGTGTTTTCACCCTCTTAAGATCGAGCGAACGCGCGCACACTTTCGCTCGCGCGATTTCGTCGTCGGCAAATCTTCATCGCGAACGTCCGCTGAATCGCGTTTCCTTTCCGAGAACTTATTCTTTGTCTCGTATTTTCTTCTTTTAATTCTTTTCGCGTTGCATTTTTAACACATGGAGAATCCAAAAGGCGTTTCGTATTTTATTAAAAAAGAGCTTCCTCAATTAAATTTTGCCCTCATTTTTCTCTGTCTTTTTGTTCTTTTTTGCGAAAAATACTGAAGGAATATTCGAAACACATGCGCGCATAAATAAAAAAAAAGAATATTATGTTTAAGAAGAAGAACACCCAATCCCCGATCGCTGCGACGCTCGCGTGCGGAGTATTAATCGCAGCCGGGTCGTCCCCGCTCGCGACGGTCCACGGCGCGTCGTCGTACGAAACGTACAAGGCGTCGGATTTTCCTTCGATTGCGCACACGAATTCAGTGGGGAAAGCGGTGAGTGCACATCCGTTACACACGCCGTTAGGTATTCGCGGGTTTAATCCGTTCTTAGAAAAGAGCGAAATCATCAACGACGCGAGTTTGGAAGGCACGGACTGCGTGGGGAGACCGACGCACGCGACTTGTGCGGATTACCCCGCCATCGCTTCTGGTTTGACCATGGGTCACTACGATAAGGACGGTTCTGTCGTCTTCTACGGCATATCGGACAGAGGACCGAACCAAGACTGTGGGGACCTCTCGGACGCGCACCTGGAGACGGGCGCGGTGAAAACGGCTTTAGTTGGCAGCTCTCCTGCACCTGCGGATGGTTTAGGATCGGGAAAAGGCTTCCCAGTTCCAAAGTTCGCGCCGACCATCGCGACGCTGACGTTGAGTGGAGACAGGGCGAACGTCGTGAACACGTGCTATCTCAAGAGGACAGATTTGTCCCCAATCACCGGCGTTTCGACAAACGTCGCCGACGACGCCCCGCGGGACGCCTGGTGTCAAACAACGCTCGCATACGATGAAGGAGGACAGGATGCGGAAGATTTGCAAGCGATTCCGGGTACGAATCCACCTCTCGGTGTCATTGTTGACGAATACAACCCTTCCGTATCTATCGTCAACATCGACTGGGAATCTCCATCCTGCGGAGTTATTCTGGCGAGATACGTTCCGGAAGACACGGTGACCACTACGGAAGGCGCTGGCTATCCGATTAAGAAAATTCTACCGAAATCATGGAGCCAACGAAGAAAGAACCGTGGCCTCGAGAACGTCGCCGTTTCTCCAGACGGGAAAACAGTCATCGCTATCATGCAGTCTGCAATGGATGTCAAGGACGCCACTTACTTCAACGAAACAGCCGCTTTCGATACGAGAGACGCCGAGTTTGTAGTCGCCGCCGTGTTGAATATCACCGATCCCGTCGACGCGAAACTCGTCTCTCAAAAATATTACCCAATCGACACGGACTGGCGAGCTGCTAGTGGGCTCGATAAAGTGAAAATGTCCGCCGCGTGGTGGATGACCACCGACTACGGGGTTGGCGAGAACAAGGAAGTTCTCATAATGTTGGAAAGAGACACCAGCGTTCGTCTTTACATGACGGACTTCGAAGCTGCAACACCAGTCGATGAAGCCGTGTGGCCCGCTGCATTTTTGCACACGCTCACGACCAAAGCCGCCGTCACGGAGAGAACTGGCATCCAATTTGCGAAAAAGCAACTCATTCTCGATACCGCGACGCTCGAAGGCTACGGCGATATGACCGGCGCGACGACCAAAGTCGAAGGATTCGCGGTCGTGAACGATTGCGCAATCGTCATGGCAAACGACAACGATTTCGGTCTCGAAGGAAATACCGCCACATCTCTCGTCGTCGCGCAACTCGGCAAGTGTCTCAAGGCAATCGCCGAAGACATGGGGTACACGTACACTCCGCCGGTACCCACGGTCTCGCCGGCGTCTTCGCTCAAGTCGTCTCTCGTCGGCGTCGCGACTGCGTTTGCCGTCGTTTTTGCTGCCTTGTTGTAAGAAGCCCAGGCATCGAGCAAAATTCTCTTCGAGAACTTATTACGAAAATGATTTTAAGTTACTTACGGTTTAGCGCTAAATGTGTCAATTTGGATGACTACATGGATGTCAATGGCGCGGCCATCGATGTATGACGTACGTATTTATTAATACCAATAATTTAACACCAATATTTTACTAACTGCACCATCGCCTTCAGAAAAAACTCAATCTCGCGCACTATTACAAGTAAAATCAAAACGCGTCGTCGTAAACCACCAACAGTAGTACTCTCGCTCTCCTCGTAACACAGAGAAAGGCACGATCAACAACATGTCGTCTAAAAAAGAAGACGAAATCCACTCCGCAAACTTCCTCGCGCAGTTAAAAAAGCTCGACTGTTCCCAAGCGAGCATCGAACAGTTGTCGTTTTGGTGCCAATTCCACGCGAAAAAAGCATCGGTTTTAACACCCATTTGGACGGAGTCTTTGAGAAATTCGAGTAACAATCAAAACGTGTTAGCGCACGTATACTTAGCCTCGGACGTGATTCAAAACTCGAGGAAGAAAAACAAAGGCGAGGAGTGGATGAAAAGCTGGAAATCGGTGATGGAAAATTCAGTGAAATTCGTGTGGGAGAAGTGCAAAAACGAAGCGAAGATACGCGCGAGCGTGAAGAGAATGATGGACGTGTGGGAGGAGAGGAGAGTGTTCGGGTCGAGGGTAAAACCGAAAACGTGGATTGCAAGCAGTGATGATGACGCTGAAGAAGAAGACATGCAAAAGACGAACAAACGGAAGAATGAGATGGACACGGGGGTCGCCGCCTCGAAGAAGAGTACGACGAGTGTTAGTAAGAAACAGAAAGCGGACACGCCGCCGCCGCCGCTGAGGCAATCGCACGACATAAAAGAAATGAAAGCGAACTATTTGGAAGGCGAGGACGCGCTGTTGGCGGAAGCGTTGCACGAGATGGAAAAATGCGAGAGAGACCTCGCCGAGGCGGAGAAGGTGTACGAAGAGGACGTGTCGGGGGATTTACTCAATTTATTGGACGCCGGCAAGGCGAACGAGCCGATGGAGAATCTGTATAAAACGCCGACGGAACAGTTGACGGCGTTGCAAAAATGCGAGAACGCGTGGGCAAAGAAACGCGCGGCGGTTGAAAAGATGTTTAAAGCAAACGCGACGTTGACGAAACGTCTGGCGATATTGAACAAGACGTGCGAGGAAAGAGAAAAGGAAAACAAAGAAAGAGAGAAGTGGTTGAGCAAATCACCAACCGTCGCGGTGCAAATAAGCACGGCGAGAATGAAAGCTTCGAAACGAAACGCGGCGTACGTAGCGACTGGCCTTGATGATGGTAAGAAGAACTCAGAAGAGTTAGACAATCGAGAAGAGTTTGTAATCCCGGAGCCGGTAGACATGGACAAAAGCGACGGTGAAGGAGAGGAAGGCGAAGAAGATCCGGAAGAGTACGAACCGTGATTTAGTTTTGAGAGATGAAGAAGAGCGTTTTTTAGCCCATAGAATAAATAGAAAAGAGAGAGGTTTCGTGTACAAGGTACCGATGTAAGTATTTGTTTTCGTACGAAGACGTGTTGACTTAAAAAAGGGGATACAGAAGAGACTCCCACCGCACATTTTCACCGCATTCTATAAAATAAATGTCAAACTACCCGCAACCAAACTACGGCTACTCCAACCAAGGTTTAACCTCTCGAGGCAGCCAGCCGTCCACTTCTGCGTCTACTTCTACCGACCAAGTCGCGGTACAACTCGGCCACCCGGCGTTGGAATACGAAGACGGCGTTTCCAATTTGCGACAGAAAGTAAAACTTTTGAAACGAATGTCCAATTCGATTCAAGAGGAAACGAGCGTCAGAGGCAAACTGATCGATTCGTTATCGGATGGATTCGATTCCGCGACTGTAAATTTGAAGAAAGCGAAGAAAGAGTTGGAGAAGGTGTACAAACAAGCGAAAGCGGGGCACTTGTTAGCGCTGATGTTTTTTGCAGTCGGGTTGTTCTTGTTCCTGTACATGGTGTACAAAGCGAACAGATTCGTGCGTTGGTTTTTACCAAAGGGAAAGCGAGAGTAGATTTTCGATGATAGCATCTTTAGCGAAGAAGTGTAATTGTACAGTACGATAGCGAACAGTATTAGGTGCTCGTTCACGAATGCATCGCGGATGGTAACTATTTCCCGCTCTTTTCTACTCTAAACTCGTACTCGACGTCTGTTACGGAAACGCTCTCGCCGCCTTTCTCGCAATACTCGTACCAGTCTTCGTCCAAGTGGACGTCCTCGAAAACGGTGCCCGCTTTGGAGGTAACGGTGACTCCGCCGGAACCGCTACTTTCGCTAAACTTATCAAACCCGGTGATATCTACGCCTCTGCATTCGAACCCTCGGATTGGAACGAACCGACCGTCCTCGCTTTCGGGTATCGAGGCTTCCTTCTTAAACACATTTTTGACTTCATCTAAAACCACGATGGAGGATTGTTTCATTTGACCTTCGAATTTCACCGTGAAATGTGCCTCGCCTCGAGAGTTTTCCAGCTCGTTCACGTTTTGTGGGTCCACCGTGACGTTTTCGCGCTCTTCAAAACCGACCGGGTCTTTGATGTTCACGTGGAAAGGGAGGGATAAAGGGAATTGGATTTCCCGGACGTTTTCGAGCGTCGCTTTGATGTACAAGACGAGGAGAACCATTCTTCTTTGTCTTCTTCTTCTTCTTCTTTTACGCGACGGACGAACTGCTCAAAAGTTATCCCGAGAGGAGGTTTACGTGAGAGGTTCTGTCTCTCGTCGTCGTCGTCGAGCGTTAATGCAATGAAGCAGAGCAGGAATGAGGTGATGGCAATGTGCACGAATTAGTAGTATGTTCGGCGAGGGGATTTTTTGACAATACTAGTGCAATACCGACGAAAACATCTTCATTTAGTGTAGCATTCCCTGCCTCGAAACTCGATCCTTTTCCTCTCGCGAAATAGTGCAATGCCGCAAAACTCGCTTTACTCGGAGGATGCGGGCACGTTCTCCTCGTACGCGAATCCAAAGTACGCGCCCATTAAAATCATGCTCACACCGGATAAATGGAACGCTAAGCGAGGACTGGACGAATCCGCGAGCGCAGCTAGCGGCGTACCCATGACGTAGCCTAAATCTCGCCAGAATCGATTGGCGCCTAACGTGGCGGATTCTTCGCTCGCGTCGCGAGAGTGGTCCAGAGCCGCCGGCGCTAAGACCGGGTAGACGGCGCCGGTGGACAAACCTAAAGTCACCGCGCCGAAGTGCAGCAGTCCTGGATACGTCACACCACCAACTCGCGCCCAACTTGCGATGATTAGCGAAAGTCCACCGCCGATTAAGCCCCATCGAATGGGCGTTGCGCGCGTGTTTTGATCCGAGTGTTGGCCGAAATAAAACTGGGCAATGCCTTTGCTGAAGGAATACAATCCAGAGAAGAGATCTCTTTGTTCGCCGCTCAAACCGAGCTCGTCGCGCATCCAGATTGGAAATAAACCCCAAGCTAAGCCAGTTTCGACGTTGCAACAAAATGATGCGAGAGCGACGAGACGAAGGTTTGGGTTTCGTATCGTGTACGCAAACGTGTCCGAGAACGAATACGTAGTAGTCGGTTGTCCTTCTTCTCCTCCTCCTCCTGCTCCTCCTCGGGGTCCTCCGGAAACTACGAATGAAGAAGATGCACCACGTTCCCCTCGTTGTAAGAAACTCGCCGTTCCAGATTCCTCCTCTTCCTCGTCCGCGTTGAAGCTCTCATCGTCGTTGAGGTCACCTCCTCCCGGAGTTTCCAGTTCCATCACCGCCGGCAACGCCACTCTTCCGCTATTATTATTATTATTACTATTATTACTATTATTACCTGCATTAATACTACCGCCACTCGCCTGCCTACCCCTTAAAACCCCCGTTTCTCTCCCGAATATGCATATTACGACCAAGCCTAGCACCGCTAAGACGAAAACAGCCGTACTCGGTCGTTCTACGTAACCTTCGCAGTTGCACATCCCGCTACACGCTTCCACCCAATCGTCGCCGGCGCCACATTTACCTTCTGGATTTGCCCGTATGCACGCCTCCGTGCGCATACTCTTCGCTCTATACGCCTCTTCCCAGTGACACTTCGCCCTACTTTCCTCTAAAAGGGCATACATCATCGCAAAAAATGCCACGCTCGTGTACCCGACCGTCTCGCACATCCCGCTCGCGAATCCTCTTCTCGTCGGCCCGCTCACATCAACGCTCGTCATAATCGCCATCGTCCATCCAATTCCTTGACCGACGCCTAAAAAAAACCCAGAAGCTACGATTCTGTTCCATTTCTGCGCCTCGCTTTCGTTCTCGGTCCTCGTCGTCACCGCCGACATCGCCAACATCGGCGCCGCCACCGAAAACATCCACCCGACGATCCCGACTCTTTTCCTTCCGAATCGATTCGCCAGCGACCCCGAAAACAAGTTCGCCGTCGCTTTCGCGATTGCAAACGGAACTAAAAACATCGTCTTATCGCTCGTTTTCGTTTGCTGAAATTCTCTTCCCGCGGCGTCCAACGCGGAAAGTTTGTGCACTTGCACACACGCCCCCAAGAGGAACACCAAGAGTAACGAGACCAGAAATTGGTGACATCGAAACCGGAAGTTTTTCAAATGCGATGGCACGGAAAACGGTCTCTCGCTCTCTGCAAACGGATGATATCCGTCGTCTCTCCGGTACTTTTCTCGCACCGAGGATGCAAAAGAAGGGATCACGTACAGGAATCGTAACGGTTGTTGCATTTCCCCCAACAGTTTCCGATAAACGAATATTCTACAGTTGAACAACCGCGTTTTGTTCGCCTCTCGTACCTCGCGCGGTTTCTCAGAAGCAACGATGCGGTCAAAAAACAGCAGAGGTAGAAGTCAGAAGCGGAAGAAGCGGAAGCAGCGGCGATAAAACGGTAGACTCTTCGAGAACTGTTTGTGGCGTAATTTGGAGCGTTTTCGGGTATATTCTCCCTTGGGAAAATGGATAAAATCGACACACTTTAACGCGCGAATATCTGAAGCGCAAATGGGGAAAATATCCGGGGCGGCGAAGAGGAAGAAGAAAAAGGAGAGAGAAAAAGCTTTAGCGGAGCACATTGAGAATTTGGAGCGGTTGAAGCTTGGACCGACGAAGTTGTGGACGGGATTGGTGGTGCATCATAAGGACATTTTTGCCGCGCACGTGCTTCCGAAATTGAATACGACGGATCGGTATTTCTTTTCGGATGCGAATAGTGAGAGTTGGGGTGTGCTTGAGTACGCAGGGGTAGACATATCGAAATTATGTTGCAGTGTTCACGTATGCTCATCCATTTCGACGTTAGAATGGGCGTGGAATAACATGCCCCCCTGGGGAAAGAAAAGGCAAAGTGGAAGAGTGATAGATCAAGCCTGGTTTTGCAGGGAAGTTGCTGCAACGAACAAACTCGAGTTCCTCAAGTGGGCGAGAGAAGTGAAACATTGCGAGTGGGATGAATGGCCGATTAATACGGCAGCAGTTAAAGGTAATCTCGAGATGTTGAAGTACTGCTTCTCGAATGGTTGCCCGTATGATGAAGAAGCGTCGTGTAAACAAGCTGCTGGTAAAGGACACCTCGACTGTCTTCGATTTCTTGTCGACAAAGTGAAACCTTCGCGAGATACGGAAAAAGAAGCGGCACTACAAGCCGCAGCATATGGTCACTTAGACATCGTGAAATATTTCGTCGAAGAAAGAAAGATATCGGATGGTTTGAAGCCTTACTGCGTGGCAACCGCTGCGATGCATGGCCGCCTCGATTGCCTCAACTACTTAGTCGAAGAGGCGAAAACGCCTCTTACTTACTGGCGATACATCGCTAACGCTCGTTACCACGAGCACCCCGAGTGCGAAAACTACTTGCTCGAAAAAGGGTCTCCAGAACCAACGGACGAAGAATACGCTGACTTTGTCGAGCACGTGCGAGCGCTAGAGTCTCAGGAGGAGAACAGTTTCCATTGAGAAGTTCGTTTGATTGTAGAAGATAGATTTGAACTCGATAGCTTTGATACTTAGATACTTAGATAGAGAGACTACCGTAGTTGATTTTTAATAGCGTTAGCGAGCCCTTGTAGTTGATTTTTAATAGCGTTAGCGAGCCCTTCTTTTCCGCTCTTCATTTTTCTCTGCTTCTCTGTTGTGACGAATTCTCACAAGAAGAATTCGTCACTACATAAACACATCATTCCTACGCGCGCGCGAGAGAGAAGTACGAGAGAAACAAAACACTAATCGCGCTCCCTCGTGCGAAGATGATGTCCTCCTCGGCGCTTTCGAGCTTTTCGCGCTGCTCCTCTGACGTTCACGTTGTTTCATCTCTTCTTTCTTCTTTACGTTTGGGGAAAAGTGCTCCTCGCATTGGCGGCCAATCGATTATGATGACAAGAAGAAGACAACGAAGAAGACAAAGACAAAGAAGCTCGATGGCAGCGAAGAGTAGCTTTAACGCCTCTCGCGAAGATGATGAAATCAGCGACGACGACGACAAAAATGGTGGTGCAGTGTGGACGCAAACGACTGCGTTTGAACTGTACGCGAGGGAGATAAACAACGAAACGTCAAAGGTATGTTTCGCGAGATTGACGAGCGCGGAATCCGGGGCGGCGGTCGACCCGAGCGTGTTTCTTCTGTGCGTGTTCGCCGCCTCCTCCTCAACTTCTTTGTCTTCTTCTTCGAGCAGCGAGAACGAGAACAGCGAAACAAGCTTTAGTAGGAGTAGGAGTCCCGTCGCGTTCACGCACAAACGAATGCGAGAGATGACGAGAATAAGCGAACGATGGAATTGGAAGATATTGAAACGCGTGGAAAGCGCGGAAATGAGTTTGTTCTCGCTGGCGAATCCGCCGGAGAACGTGCCGCCGGCGAGGGAGTTCGGGCTGGAGTTGAAACGGTTGAGAGAGAGGATGGAGAGAGCGAAACGGGCGCAGATGTGGAAGTTGGTGGAGGACGAACGCTGGTGGGGTGATTCGGGAGGAGGATCGGGAGAAGAAGAAGAGGAGGAGAATAGGAGTAATAGCAGCAGTAGGAGTAGTAGTAGTAGTAGTAGTAACATCGGCGGCGGCGACGGCGAAAAGGAGACCGACGATGATGCCGAGAAAATGTTCTTCGACGCGTCGACCCGAACCGCGTGCGAGAATATTCGCATATACTTCGAGTACCTCGGCTTCCAACCGACGAGTCGGGAGTGGATATCGATTCAAACCCTCCTCGCCGAGTGTTTGACGAGCGAGAAGGACCGATCGATGATTCGAGTCAAAGACGACGACGTAAACGACGACGACGGTTCCTCTTCCTCCTCCCCTTCTTCCTTCCGTCTCCTCAAACGCATAATCGACCGCAAAACTCAAAAGCCGTGGAAAGACGCCGAACGACGAAAACTCAACCACCGATACCTCCTCGCTCGCGAAAACTTACTCGAAGCGAAAGAAGAGTGGAATGACGCCGAAAAGTCGTACAAAGAAGCGAGAAGGAAAATGAGCAAAGCGCGACACGAGGTTGCCAAAACCAGGAAACACGTCCGGATCGAGTTTCGGTGACGACGACGCGTATATATACGTACGCGCGGTTCACATTAAAGTGTCTTAAAGTTGTCACACACCCGAAAAGTCTGTCGATCGATCTCTGTTACGTGCATAAATAATACGTTTCTCTTTCGTTGAGTAGAGCTGCTCTTGACACCCCCTGTTCTTAGGAAACCGTTGCGATGAATTTTTTTAAAGGTATACCTACATATTACTATTACCTAGGTCAGTCAGTACCCTTTCACACGTCCAACAAAATCGTCAGAATTCTATTACTAATAATAAAGAACAACGCTTTTCCTCCTCTTTTCGCCGGGGCTGCTCGAGAGGAGAGGAAGAGTACCTACGACGAATTATGATGGAGTCTCTATTGATCCCGAAAATACGCAAGCAATCGCTCACATTGGACGTCGTGTATGGAAACCCGACGGATGATGATTTTGAAGCAATCGACGCGAAACGAGCGTGGGTGCGAGGGGAGACGTTGATGCGCATCTCTCCTCCTCGCAATAACGCGAACGCTGCTGAAAATGACGATCAGTCGAAGATTATTCAAACGACGGAAACGGAAACGACGACTGAAAGGAGGAGGAATAGGGTAAAAACGCTCCTGTTTCACGCGGAGAAAGATTTGGTGGAAATCGATTCGATTGAAATCGATGGACAGAAAGGAAGGTGGAGGCGGATTTTCGTCGACGAAGAAGAGGATACGAATTTTACCACGACGACGACTAACACTACCCCAAAAGCTGCTACGAATGCGTTTTTCGACGATTCCATCGTGGAGAGGATTAAGCTCATGAAACAGGTCGAAGACGAGAGTTTGATGACGATGAATACTGGCGGCGGCGGCGGTAGTATCGGCAGTACCGGGAGCGCCGGCGCGGCTTCTCTCATTAGTAGTAGGTTCGCGGGGGCAGGCGCTTCGATTGTCCTCGTCGAGCTCGAGAGCGGGGAGGAGATTGATTTTAACTCGAAAGGAGGTGAAGATGATCCAGACGCGGCAATGGAGGATGCGGGAGACGAAGACGAAGAAATGAATGATAATAAGACTGATAATACGAAGAAGAAGGGCGAAGGGAGAGAGGTGGAAGTTTTGATGCGATTTCGATCGGGGAATTTTCCCGCCGCCGCCGCCGCAAAGGACGATGGTGAAGGTATCGTTGCTATCGATGTCGATAATACCGGTGACGACGACAACGGTGGTGATGGCGACCATGAACAGCGCGCGCAGAGATCGTTCTGGTCATCTTCTTCATCGCCTTCGTCAAAAAATACGAAGAAACACGTCATAACCGATCTGAGCGTCGCGTGCGACGGGGAATTTTTCAAAGCTCCTGGTACTTTAGAGAAGCCTTCGTGTTGGTTCCCGTGCGTGGACGTGCACGATTGTTTGACTGAGTTCGATTTCGACATTTCGTGTGCGCCCCATTTAGTCGCCATCGCTCCCGGACAGTTTGAAGAAGCCGTGTGGGAACCAGAAGTTTCCGATATCGACGGACAGTTTAGGCGAAGGCACACGTTCAGGAGCGTCGTTCCGTGCGTAGCAAGGGACGTGTGCGTCGTGGTTGGTCCGTTTAGCGCGCACAGAGCGTATCGAGACGCCACAATAGAAACCGTCGACCCGAACGCGCTTCCGGTAAACCCGTTCGCGAGAACAAAAAAGCAGACAACAAAAATTACGCATCAAATGCAAAGCAAAGAAGGCATCACCATGTACATTCCAAAGACTTCGATGGCGACAAACGCGACCGAAGAAGACTCGGACGTGGCGTTTTTGGAACACTACGAGCGATTAAAGTTCCTCGGTCGAGGCGTGTACGATTGCATGGAAAGTTTTGAATCCTATTTGGGAAATTTATACCCGGCGGAACACACGCGGTTGGTTTTCTTACCGAACTCTCTCGCGCCAAACAACGCTAGAGGATTTTCCTTGGCGAACGCGACGGTGCTCTTTTCGAAAGACGTTTTTATCGTCGACCCAACGGATGGGCCGAGATGCGTGGAATCTCGAGCGAGTCTAGCTGAAGCGTTGGCGAATTTATGGTTTGGCGTGTTGCTCCTCCCTCGAGACGTCGTCTCCGATTCGTGGTTGGTGGAAGGATTAGCCGGAAATTTAGCCAACGCATACGTGCAAAAATGTTGTGGCACGAATGAAATCAGTTACCGTCGCGCGAAAGAAGCCGAGGAGGTTGCCATGTACGACGATGGGAAAGTGTTGCCGCCGTTGTGCTCGCAAGCGACGAGGTTGTGGAGAGAAGGATGCACGACGGGCGGGAAAGGTCAACGATTCTCAAACGCGAAAAAAGTGGAAGCGGTGGCGAACGGAAAGAAGAACGCGCAAGTATCTGTCGCCGCAAATGCTGCCGGGCAAGTTATCAAAAGCGTCGAGCCGAAAGAAGTTTTAGTTAGTGGGGATTCCCTTTATCCGTTTCCGAAAACTCTAGACGACATCGCCGTCTTGGGAAGTCACTCTCCTTTGTCGCTTTCGCCGAGAATCGAGCGGTTACTTCGCTTAAAATCCGTCGCCGTCGTCGGTCTGCTCGAACGACGCATGGGACGCGAAGGTTTACAAAAAGTCTGCAAATATTTCGCCAACTTGCAGCAAAAAAGGACGAAAGAGAGCTCGAAGGATGAAAACAACAAAGGCGGCGATAAAAGCGACGCCGCCAAGAACAAAGACTCGAAAAAAGATGCTTCGAACAAAAAGACCGCGAAGGAAAGTCAAAATCAAGAACACGCGCAGAGAATGGAAAAGTTACGGGAAGCGTTAGCCTCTAACGCGCGATGGATATCCTCGCAGCACTTCCTGGACCACTGTCGCTCGGCGGTAAATTTAGGCAAAGGCGAAATTGCTTCTTTCGTCGAACGGTGGGTCTACGGCTGCGGCTCGCCGACGTTCGATGTCGAGTACAGCATTCGCAAACGGAAAAACAAGCTCGAGTTTGTCCTGAAAGTCATTCACTCGCCGGCGACTCTTGCTGCCGATGAAGCCGCGTCGAGAGTGGCGAGAAATCATCGAACGAGCGTGACCATTCGATTGCAAGAAGACGCGACGGCTTCGGATCACGTCGTGGCGTTGACTGCTGGAGGCGCGACAGCAGCTCCTGGAACAGTGGCCCCGTCCGAACACGAACACTTCGCCGAGATGCCGTTGCAAGTGAAAACGAAAGAATCTCGTTACGAAAAGAAAAAGTTCTCCGCGCCAGTCGTCGAATCCGGAACCGGGGCGGATATAAATAACGATTTGTTGACGGCCAAAGATAACCAGGTATCCTGGGTGCGGGTCGATCCCGACGGGGAATGGCTCTGCAACATCCGATTGCCGACTGAACAAGTCGGATTAGAGTCCATGCAAGCGCTTCTGTTGGACAAAGAAATGGATGTGGTGGCGCAATCGAGCGCGGTGAGATTCCTCGCCGAAAGAGCGAAGATTGGTTCCCAAACCGCCTGCGCGGCGTTGGAGAAGTGCTTGCGCAGCAACAAGACGACGTTTTGTCGCGTTCGAGCGGAAGCGGCGATGGCGTTAGGGAAAAGCACCGGGGTCAAGTCCAAGTTTCTCGGTTTGAGCGCTTTGGTTTCGTATTACCGACGAACGCAGTGCGATCCAAACACGGGCTTTCCGAAACCGAACGATACGAGAGACGTGTCGGAAACGATCGTCGACGAGGCGGTGTTACTCGCGCTCGGAGCATCCGTGGATGATTCAAATAGCATGAACGGAGTCATCTCTACTCCAACGAGCGCGTTTGATTGTTTAGTCGATCGCTTGTCGAGGAACGACAACACGGGGAATCCAAACTCGGACGTCGGTTTAATCGTCGCCGCGTTGGAGGCTCTGTCCATTTCCATGCCGCCGGACGCGAAACGAAGAGATTTAGCCATGGCGCAAGCGGTTCGTTACGCGCACAGAGACCCGGTGTTTATCAAGTCCGACCGTAACGTCGTCGCGAGATCGTGTTACCGAGCGTTGGCGAATTTAGCTCGGTTCGCTTTCGATGATGAAAACGTTCAAGTGGAGAAGAGGCAAAAAGTCATCGAGTCTGCGTTGCAGTGCGTGGACGACGCGGTCGGGTTGAACGCGGAAAACGCGAGAGGGAGACGCGACCGCATTTCGACGTTGTTCCTCGACGCCGTCGGGGTGAACGATGATGCGGGTAATTTACACGAGTGTTTAGAGGTGATTGGCAAGGAACCGAACCCGTTCGCTCGGGTGCATTTGTTGTGGGACACGATTGACGCGGTGACGAATTACTCGCATCAAAAGAGTAGTCTCGCCGCTAACGATGCCTCTTTGGGCCAAACGAAAGAGACGTTCGATCAATACTACGAAAAAATGTTGGTGCACTATCGCGCGAAAAAGGAAACGTTAAATTTGTTGAAATCGTGCGCGTATACAGACGGCGCGAAGTGTAAAGTCGCGGCAAATAAACTTCTTCGAACGTTAACCGTGAAAATAAAAGAGTCGCCTCGTCACGAGAAAATCGAGGAGTATCAAATCGACGACGTCATGAGAGCAATCAAGAAGGCGTCTCTCAGAGCGACGCAACATCCGGAACCTTTGAGCCGAGCGGATTTGCACAAGATCGATCCAGCCGCGGCTTTACGAATGGCCGAGAAACAACGCAAACGCGCAAAGAAGGAAGAAAAGCGCATGAGAAAGATGCGAGAGGCGCAGGAGCGCGAAGCGCAGAGATTAAAATCGGAAGAGGATCAAATCTTTGGCGCCGGAGGCGAAGTGCTGGATATCGAGCCCGTTGGTTTTCCTCCTCCCGCTCCTTCTCCCGTTGCGCCTGCATCGGCTCCCCATGCACCGGTCTCTGCTCCGATGGACGTTGACGCGCCGCCCAAGCCAAAGTTGACCTTCAAATTTGGGGCGAAGAAGTAATATCATCTAATTTACTAGTACTCTACATTTAAACAACAACGGCTTAAAAATCTTCTATTCACGCGCACTCATCTAAAACACGCCTCTAAAACTCGCTTCGCGCCTTTTGGTTTCGTCGCAAACAGCGCCAACGCCGCGAACCACGCGCTGAAACTCACGAAAAACGACAAGACGAACAACCACGCGCACGCGAAACACGCCACTCTCAGCGCCAACGGGTCTCTCCCGCTCGCAATCGACGCGATCGTTTCCAACCGGTCCGCTATGGTTTCTAAAACAATCACACCGTATGCGCTCATCCGAGGCACCACGACATCTTCCTCCTCCTTGTTCTTCTTCTTCTTCTTCTTCTCCTTCGTATTCCTCCTCCTCTCGAGACTCGCCCTTCGCCTCGCTCGCAAAGACGCCCGGACGAACACCGCGCACGTCGCCAACACGACGTAGTTTGGATACAGAATGAAAAACACCATCATCGCTCGAACGAGAATGCCTTTCACCCACACTCGTTTAGCTCCTTCTTTCGCGTCAGAAGAAGAAGCTAAAGAAGATTCCTCCTCCTCGTCCTCCTCGTTTTTGGTCCATTTTTGTATCTCTCTCCAAAGCAACCCTTCCAAGAGGAATCGAATTTCCTCTTGAAACGGCACCAAACCGTACCCGCACAACCGTTTCACGCTCGGGTTGATCGATATCCACGCTAAGATTAAGTGTTCCGCGCGAGACGGTGGTGGTAGATCAGCGGTGCGATCGTTTTCGTCCTCCTCGTTTTGTTCTCGTCGAGACGATGATTTCTTTCCCCGCGGCGTTCGGGAAACATCACTTTTACCGCCACGAATGGCAAAGGAAGAGAGGACGGACGTCGACGCGTTCGACATTACGGCGACGACGAAGAATACTCACTGTTGTCTTCGAGAATTAAGGCGTTTGTTTCTTCTTCTTCTTCTTCTTCTTAGTAGTAGTAGTATTACGTG